>Ga0228672_1000565_pt1 | contig 17999 bp, 16 predicted proteins | sample 90DmetaG_FD_182788 | JGI IMG/M metagenome (GOLD analysis project Ga0228672, IMG submission 182788) | Seawater microbial communities from Monterey Bay, California, United States - 90D | ecosystem: Environmental > Aquatic > Marine > Coastal | place: USA: California | collected 2016-11-08 | reverse complement strand
CACTTGAAATCAGACGGTTGGGCCCTGCTGCGTGGCTTTGATATGGATATGACATCGTTCAGCGCCATCACATCACAGCTTTGCGAGACCATCACCTTTGATCCTGCACGTGAGAATACGAATAAAAGCACACAAAAAGTGGATGCCGGCCTTGGGCCAATCGGCCTTCATATCGAGAACGGCAATACGCCTGTTTGCCCCGATATTGTTACATTCTACAGCGCCAAAGCGGCTTTCGAGGGATCTCAAACCACAATTTGCGATGGTCGCAATGTCTTTGAGGCATTCTCAGATTCGCAAAAGGCGCGCTGGTCTCAACGTATGATGGTCACAAGAACACTGCCCGAGGCTTTGTGGAAACGCTATCTCGCAAATGAGCATCCAGCCATAAGCGAACCTGAAGAGGTCACGCAAGAACACATTCTTCAATTCAAAGCGTCCATTCCAGATCAAGATTTTACGCTGAATGAGGATGGTTCACTTGAGTATCGCATCAAAGTTTCGCCTGTGCGCCCATCGTCTTTATCAAACGGGCAGGCTTTTGCGAACGCAATTCTGGGGCCGTCGCATAACTATGAGCCTCCGATTTATACATTTGATGACGGTGCCGTTGTGACGTCTGAGGAAGTCGAAGAGCTTAGAGATATTGCTGAGACCTGTACTGTCGAGATCAATTGGCAGGACGGTGATGTCGCGGTGATCGATAATACCCGCGTCATGCATGGCCGCCGCGCGATAAAGGACCAAGATCGGCAGCTATTTATTGGAATGGGTCGCCTCTAATTGGTCATTAACACAGTTGAGGGTCGCGCTAGCGCCGGAGCAATCCTCAACGTTGCTGGATAGCAATCTCTTGGTAAAACCGCTCTATCTGCCAGTGCCGCAAAGGATCGAAAGCCGCCATCGGCGCACCCTCAGCGAAATTTCACTAAGTCCGCACACTTTGAGTTCGCCCATCATCGAATTTCGCACGTGCAGCGAAAGTCCGGTCTGACGGGCCGCACCGCAGCATCGCCGAGGATGGTTGGAGGTCGCCAAAGGGCCAGAAGCTGACCTGCCAACCCGTCCAGCTTTGGGAGCAAGCCAAAAAACGTCACCCTGATCTGATGCACAAATCGTGACCGCTTTCTGGACCGCTTTGTAATTTCATAATCAAAATAAGTAACTGTATTTAAACAGAAGTACAGAAAGTTCGACGTCCTCTTCTGGGCACCAAAATATCTCTTAAATTACCAATAAAAAAGCAAATACAGTGATCTGGATTCCAACAGGATCGCTTTTAGGACCGCTTTGTTGGGTTTGGGACTAAAATAGTCAGTGTTTAATCTGACAGGGTCATTTAGAGCGCTAATTCTTGGCATGAGACTTATGACATCAACAACCCGTCGATTGCCAACTTGTCGAAATCCTGAAAACGATTCTGATTCAGCCCGAACCAATTGGCCAGGACAAGGTGATAAACTGATCGGTAGTCCATCGTGAACTGCATGTCGCCCTCCTGTAGCGCGCCAAGGTCGGGGTGTGTGCCCCAAATTCCACCTTCCAGAGCACCACTCATTAAGAAATGCGGAGCAGCGGTGCCGTGATCAGTGCCTTCTGACTGGTTTTCTACCGCCCGGCGTCCGAATTCGCTGTAAGTCATAACCAGCGTATCTTCCCAATGGCCACTGCTTATAAGCATGGTACGCAGCCCTGCCAGTGCATTGCCTAAGTCTCGCAGCAAGTTCTTGTGCGACCAATATTGGTTTTCATGGGTGTCGAACCCACCGATTTTGAGCTTGAGAACCGGCGCGTCGATGCCCGCCTGCACCAGATTCGCCGCCATGGCTGCCTGACGCCCCAGCTCACCAGCATTAATACGAAACTCGTTATGATTGTTCATCGCGCCAATCTTGTCGGAAATCCGCGTTATGGCGGAGTTCAGCGCCTGCCCGCGGTCCAGTACCATCGAGAGGGCTGGATTATTCAAGGCGGACACCCCGCTGGAGTTTGACGCAACCCGCGCAGTCGCGTCGCTTAGGCTGGTAAACTGGCTGAGCGAGGTCATCGACAGCCACACGCCCGAAGACGAGATAAACACCCCCATGCCGCCATCCAGGCTGATCCCGTGGGCGTCAAACTCATTGGCGCTGCCCATGCCTTCGATATCTTCGGTCAGCCATCCAGCTTTTCCAGCCCGGTTGCCATCGCCACCAGTTTCCCAAAGCGCGATGGACTTGAAGTGCGAGCGGTTCTGACCGGGGTAGCCAAGGCCCTGGATGATGGCCAGGTCTCCGGCTTGCAGGGCCGCATCCAGAGGTTTCAGCGACTCGTGCAGGGCCAACCCGTTGCCGATGTCGAACACCTCTTGCCCTTTCAGACCGATGTTAGGCCGGATCTCACGATATCGTTCATCCTTGATCGGAACCACGGTGTTCAACCCGTCATTGGCACCTGACAATTCCACCAGAATCAGACGGCGGCCACTGCGTTGGGCAGCATGTGCCAAGCGGATCGGTGCCAGCGGGATGGAAAGTCCCGCGACCAGGGCATTCAAAAGAGTACGGCGGTTCATAGGGGCCTCGCTGCGTTATTTCAGGTTGTAGATCGGATCAAGGAACAGAACGTTCAGGTCCGACGTTGTGGCAGACGACGAGACGGGCGCGCTGGCCAGGAAGATCTGCGCCGGGGGCACGGTCCCGCTCAATTCCTCCCACTCGGTCCAGTGGGCCTGATCGCGGAAGACGCCGGCGATCTGGTCGGGGCTGGTGTTGGTCAGGCTGCTCATCATCGACATCATCATGCCACCACCGGTGGCCGAGGGCACAATCTGCAACCCCTCGTCCGGGGCATAACGGGCATAGCGCGATTTCGGCAGGGTGCGCACAATGTGCTCCAGCATTTGCTCCCAGCCGCCCAACTGCGCATCAGCAATGCGTTCGCGCCAGTTACGGCCCTTTTTGGACTGTTCCAGAATCTCCGGCACGGCCATCCAGATCGCCGACACGAAGGCGCGCTGCGCGTCGGTCAACTGGTTCCACTGGGCGCGTTCGTCGTTCCATTCGGGGCCGGACAGCACCAAGTTGATCTGGCGTGAGCCCGTGTCGTCGTTAGTATACGCGGCGCGGGGCAGCGGCCCGCCAAGGCAGGTCGGATAACAGGACCGGTCTTCGAATTGCAGCAGTGTGCGAATGCCCTGATCACTGCGGTTGCGAATAATCCGGATGCGGATCGCATCAACTTCGATGGATCCCAGACGGGGTTTCAGCATGGCGAAATTGATGCTTTGCCAATCCGAATTCGGATCGTAGGAATCGCCCCATTCAAAGCCAACACGATCGACCTGAAGCCCCTGGCCCGGCTGGCTGGCCGCAATCTGCCCAGATTCGGGGCCCGAAAGCTCAATGAACTCGGTCATTTCCAACCGGCCCGAGCAATACATCCGGCCCGGGTTTTCCTGGTTATTGCTACAGTTGGTGATTTGCTTGCCCTGCGCGGCGGGATACAGCCGCCCGTCCAGCGCCACCCAATCGACGAAAAAGTTCCTGTCGCCACCATCAGAACCACCGGGGCCGCAGCAGTGGTCGTTCTGGAAATATACGATCATTTCGACCGGGTCGATATCTTCGGGGAAATCCACCTTCGCAATGCGCCACGGCAGGTCCGAGGTCTCGACCCGACCGAACCGCGCCGTGTCGATGCCGCCCTCGGCGGTCTGGGTTTGGCTGCTCCAAGCAATCTGGCTTCTGTCGTCAACGGTCGTTGCAGCAGAGATACGGAATTTCGGGGGCCCTTCAAAATCTTCGGCAGCGTAACGGATAAACACTGACCGGCCTACCGGGTTGTCTGACAGTGCCATCATTGGGTTGTCCCCCACCATTTCCCCCATCATCTCCGCCATCACCATTGCTGGGTCCTGCTCGGCCTCAAGCGGTTCGGCCCTTGCCAAATCGCTGAGCATCTCGCCCCGCAGCAGCATCCGCGAGGGGGTCACCCAGTCCGGCCCACCGGGCCAACCGGCAACATTAGGTGCTTCGAACAAGTTCTGACCAAGGCTGGCCATCCGGTTTGGCAGCGCCGCCCACCATTCGGGCAGAACCCCGGTTGACCGAATCCCGCCCACCAAAAGATCCACCGGAGATTTCACTATGGTCGCGCGGTTTTCCGGTGCCCAGAAAGCCTGAGACGTCAGCACGGCCCGCAGCAGCACCGGGATTTCATAGTCACTGTCACGAAACGCGGACGCGATATTCTGCAAATGGGCTTCGTCGACATTGAAATCGGATATGTAGACGTTCCAGAACCGGCGCGACACGAACTCGGCCGCGGCGGGCTGGTCCAGGAGAACGTCGACAATATCATCACCATCAAAACGTCCGCGTTGGCCCAGCACCGTCTTTGTGCCGCGATCATGGTCCCACAGATTGAACTCGAATTCGAAATTCCGCATCTCGTTATAACTATAACCTGTGAGGGCGCGGGCCACTTCCTTGACCGTGGCTTCGGTGTAATTCCCTTCGCCCAGGACAAACAATTCCATCAGCTCGCGCGCCAGGTTCTCGTTCGGCTGTTCCTTGCGGCTGCGGTTGTTGTCCAGATAGTTCAACATCGCCGGATCACGCACCATCGCCTGCGTCAGATCACGGAAACTGCCGTGGCCCAATTCGCGGAAGGTCCAGTGTTGGCGAGCCACAGCGTGCACCTCTTCCTGCACACCTGAATAGGCGGTGACAAAATGGTTGTGCCACAATAGGATCAGCCGTTCTGCTTGTGGGTTCGGGGTGGCGATCATTTCGCGCACCCACCAGTTACGTAATTCCCCCATTTCCTGATCTCGGGCGATGCGAAAGGCCTGGCGGTCTTCCTCTTCGTAATCCCAACGGATCCAGTAGTGTGGCACAGTCGGTGAAGACAAAAAGGCCGGCGGTTCCGAACTTGTCCGTCGGCCATAAATTCCTTTCAAAACATGGGTGACCGCCTGGCTGCGGGTCATGCCAACCAGTTCAGTTATCTCGCTTGGGTGGGCACCAATGCCGGCACGCTCGAGCAGATGCCGGGCATCAGCTACATCGACGATTTGCTGCAAATGGGGCTGGGCCACCTCAGCCGCCTCGGTCCGTTGATGGTAGACCTGCCACATTGCTGCAAAGACGGAAGGGCGTAACTCGCGCTCCGATGAGCGGGCAACCAGCAAATCAGCCTCAGCCGCGATTTCTGTCAGCGCAGATGCTGTGCGCCGCCCCCATAGCCCGTCAACAGGCCCTGGTTCAAACCCCGACAAGGTCAGGATCTGCTGCGCCCGTTCAACACTGCGATCCTTGGCCGAAACTGAAGCCGTCGATCCTAGGGTGCTAGCCATAATGCCAGCAATTAATAATAATTTCTGCACTTCGATCACAGGGTACTCGCTGTCTAACTTTGTCCCATTGAGAAACAGTTTACCATGTTAAGGCTTTCAGCTCAATCACGGCTAAATTTTGTCCAGCTTACACCTTTGAGACATACCCGAGACGGATAAAACCATTTCCAATGGTGATGTCAGACAAATGCGAACCAGCCTCTGCAAAGACAGTGAAGGATGCTGTCAGACTAATAATTGCAAGTATCAAATTAATGGGGCAATCAAAATCTATGCGCTCAATAATCGACGCCACCCAGAGAGAGTGTCAGTACGGTTTGGCTTGAAATTGATGTGCTTAATAGTTCGCCTGACCTTACTCAGAAGGACCGTTTTCGGGACCACTTTGTCATGTTTGGGAATAAAATAGTCAGTCCTGAGAGGCCTTCTGCTTGAACTGGGGCACGCTAGGCGCAAACCTAACAACCATGAGTGATGATGTGCTCCTACGACTCCCCCGCTATGTTTTTCGCCAGAGCAACGGCAGCTTTCGCTATAAGAGGAACGTCCCAGAGCGCTTTAGACCCCTCATCGGAAAGGCCACACTGTATCGCCAGCTCGGGGATAGCTACCGAGAAGCCATGCAGGCCCTGCCCCTGGTGCATCCAAGAATCGAAGCCTTGCTGAACGATGAAGCAGATAAGTCAGCCAAAGAACATGTCAGGGATGTCGCAAAAGCTAATTCCCTCACTGAGACCCGCAGGTGGTGTCAAATTACCGCCTAAAGTACATGCAGTCTCTCAGCAATTGAACAAATCTTAAGCACAGCAAGCCAATCTGAGCCTTTCAGCGTCCTCCTTACTTTTATTCTGGAACATCTCATTCAATGATTTGAGTGTCCAAATCGGGCAATTCAATGCCAAGCGAGGGTGCAATCCTGGCAGATAACGACCCCCGCATGGCTGCAACATGAAGCTGCGTAATTCGCATAGCATTCCCGCTCGGCCTTGCCTAGCAGGTCCATGTGGATACGTGGCTAAACTTTAGGGGGTCTATCCTTTGAAACTTCGTTCCACTCTGCTTTCCACATTGTCCGCAAGCGTCCTTTGCATCACTGGCTCCGCTGCATTAGCTGACTGCGCTGACCCGATTAAGGTCGGCGTCCTACACTCATTGTCCGGCTCCATGGCAATTTCTGAAACCACATTGAAAGACGCGATGTTGATGCTGATCGAACAGCAAAACACCAAGGGCGGCCTTTTGGGCTGTGAATTGGAAACGGTCGTTGTCGACCCAGCATCCGACTGGCCCTTGTTCGCGGAAAAAGCTCGCGAATTGCTGACAGTGAACGAGGTCGACGTGATCTTTGGAAACTGGACTTCCGTGTCGCGCAAATCCGTGCTGCCTGTGATCGAAGAGTTGAACGGCCTGCTATTCTACCCCGTGCAATATGAAGGTGAGGAATCGTCTAAGAACGTGTTCTACACAGGCGCCGCGCCAAACCAGCAAGCGATCCCTGCCACGGATTATTTCCTCGAAGAGCTGGGCGTTGAAAAGTTTGCCCTGCTTGGCACAGACTATGTTTATCCGCGTACGACCAACAATATCCTCGAATCCTATTTGCAGAACAAAGGCATCGCAGCTGACGACATTTTCGTGAACTACACCCCATTTGGCCAATCTGATTGGGCGACTATTGTGGCAGATGTTGTGGCGCTTGGTGAAGATGGCAAACAGGTCGGTGTGATTTCCACGATCAATGGCGACGCTAACATCGGGTTCTATAAAGAACTAGCCGCCGCGGGCATTTCTGCCGACGACATCCCTGTTGTTGCCTTCTCCGTTGGTGAAGAAGAGCTGTCCGGCTTGGACACATCCAACCTTGTCGGTCACTTGGCGGCGTGGAACTATTTCCAATCTGCAGAATCCGATGCCAACACCGATTTCATCGCCGCATGGAAAGCGTTTGCTGGTGAAGAGCGCGTAACCAACGACCCGATGGAGGCGCACTACATTGGCTTCAACATGTGGGTAAACGCAGCGACTGAAGCGGGCACAACAAACGTCGATGCAGTCCGCTCCGCTATGTACGGCCAAGAGTTTCCTAACCTGACTGGCGGCACAGCCGTGATGTTGCCAAACCACCATCTCGCCAAGCCGGTTCTGATAGGTGAAATTCAGGCGGACGGTCAGTTCGATATCATCAGCCAAACGACCGAAGTTCCGGGTGACGCATGGACCGATTTCTTGCCTGCTTCTGCAGTGCTAAAGTCTGATTGGAAAGAACTTGGTTGCGGCATGTATAACGTCGAAAACGAGATCTGTGTTCAATTGACATCCAACTACTAAGCCCCTGTGGCAGGCGCGCAGCCCTACCCCAAAGTCCGGTTACGCGCCTGCCATCCCTTTATTGAAAGTCTGCTGATGCGTTCCGCACTAATTGCTTTGATACTCATGATTTGTAGCGCACCCGCTGCAGTTGCCCAAACACTTCAACCCATTTTGCAAACCCATGCCGTTGAGATTGCAAAACCGTCACGCCGGTCGGTTGGTGAGGCGCTTAACGCGATCACCCGCTCTGGCGTGCCACAAGCCACCGCGTTTCTGGAACAATGGTCCAAGAAAAATATCTGGCAGCGCGATGATGGCGTGTTTCTCATTGGGGTGGCAGATGGCGACATCCTCACGTTGACTGATGTTGATACACAAGCCACGTTTTCCGCGCCAAAGTCGAACTACAAACGGCTCAAGCCCAATGGTGGTGTACGCCGTTTGATCGGCACCGCGCTGGTTCAGTTCCAATTGATCGATCCTGACCTGAGCCGCCGCGAAGCCGCTGTGGCTTCGATTGCTCGCCGTCCCGAGGCTGCGCAATTAAACCCACTCTTGACATCAATTGATGCAGAAACTGATCCCGCTTTAAAGGTCCGAAAAATCCAACTGGCGAATTTCCTATCCGCGCTATTCGCCAAAGACCCTGCCGACCGAATAGCCGCCATCAACATTTTGTCCACCGATACATCCATCGAATCCCGCGCCGTTTTGAACCAAATCCTGTCAGTTAAATCAGGTGTCGCCGACACCCAACCAAAAGGCAATATCGCAGCCATTCATAATCCGATGGATGCACCGGACACATACTATGCGGCGTTGGTCAACGAAGGCCTTGCCCCAGCCAAACAGACAGCCGCCGACATCAAGCGCGCTTTAGAATTCAACATTGTTAATGGGCGCATCGCAGGATTCTCCCTAGCGCTAATGAACGATCCAGACACCCGCGAAACCGCCTATGCCGTTTTGGCCGCCAACGGTTTGGTGCCAGCGTTAATCACCGACGACCTGAGGAATACGGCTCTGAATGAACACGTTTTCTATGACCTTTACGATGAACCCAACGTGGATATTACCGCAGTCGCAAAAACAGCGTTGGGATCTGTGACCTCGCGCGTGGCGACGGCACAGGTCGCGGATTTGACGCTGGACGCGTTATCACTGGCCTCCATTTTCTTCCTCGCCGCGATTGGGCTCGCTATCACTTTTGGCGTGATGGGCGTGATCAACATGGCGCATGGCGAATTCATCATGATGGGGGCCTACACAGGCTATGTCGTGCAGCTGTTTGTGCCCAATTACACGATGTCACTGATCATCGCATTGCCGCTAGCCTTTGCGGTCACATTCGGAGCAGGCGTTGTGATGGAACGGCTTGTGATCCGCCGGTTATATCACCGTCCGCTGGAAACCCTGTTGGCAACTTTCGGGATTTCGATCGCGCTGCAACAAATTGCCAAAAATATCTTTGGTACTCAAGCCCGCCCGCTCACATCACCGGACTGGCTAGCAGGCGCTTGGGTGTTTAATGACGTGATCCAGATTAGCCATATCCGTATTGCAATCTTCGTACTGGCGCTGATGTTCCTTGGGCTGATCATTTACATCCTTAAACGCACACGGTTGGGACTAGAGGTCCGCGCAGTGACTCAAAACTCCGGGATGGCTTCGTCGATGGGGATCGACCCAGACCGGATCAACATGATGACCTTCGGGCTGGGGTCCGGTATCGCGGGCATCGCGGGAGTGGCCATCGGGCTTTACGCCAAGGTCACATCCGAGATGGGTTCAGATTACATCATACAAAGTTTCATGACCGTGGTTGTAGGCGGCGTCGGCAACGTCTGGGGCACGCTGGCCGGGGCCACGATGATCGGCTTTGGTCAGAAAGGGATCGAATGGTTGAACCCGTCTAATACACTGGCCGCGCAAACTTATATGATCCTCTTCGTGATCCTTTTCATCCAATTTCGCCCTAAGGGCATCGTCGCCCAAAAGGGCCGTGCGGCAGGAGATTGATCATGCAAAATACGTTTATCACAAAAAACCCGTCGGTACTGTGGTTCCTGTTGGGCCTATCACTTTTTACCGTAGTTGTTTCGATTTGTAGCGAAGCTGTAGGCACTTCGCTAATCTCAACCTCATTTTTGAAAACACTCGGCAAAACGCTATGCCTGTGTCTTGTAGCCGTCGCGATGGACGTGGTTTGGGGGTATTGCGGTATCCTGAGCCTTGGACATTTTGCGTTTTTCGGCATCGGCGGATACGCTATCGGCATGTGGCTGATGTACGACCGGACAAAAACCATTGTCGTCGCATCACTGGAAAACAACATCATGCCCGCGACACCCGATGAGATTACCGATGCGATTGGTAGCCAAATTTTTGGCGTCGTCGGCAGCTCTGACTTTCCACTGATCTGGGCATTTTCGCATTCGCTTACATTACAACTTGCAGCCGTGGTCATAGTGCCAGGATTGCTAGCGCTTGTCTTCGGTTGGCTCGCATTTCGCAGTCGCGTCACGGGCGTCTATCTGTCGATTTTGACTCAAGCCATGACACTCGCACTCTCGCTGTACTTCTTCCAAAATGACACAGGACTGCGCGGCAATAACGGGCTATCGGGGCTGCAAAATATACCGGGATTAGAGGCCAAATCTCAGGCAACCTTATCATTGTGGTTTTTCTGGGCGTCGGCTTTGGCACTCGCCGCAGGTTACCTTTTATTTGCATGGATGACGTCCGGCAAATTCGGTTCAGTCATCCGCGCCATTCGCGATAACGAGGCGCGGGTACGGTTCCTTGGCTACCATGTCGAAAGCTATAAGCTATTTATTTTCACCGTCACGGCCATGGTCGCAGGCGTGGCGGGCGCGCTGTATTACCCACAAGCAGGCATCATCAACCCTGCAGAAATTGCACCTATTGCATCGATCTATCTGGCGGTTTGGGTGGCTATCGGCGGGCGTGGGCGGCTTTATGGAGCGGTGATCGGGGCAGCGGTCGTGTCGCTGATGTCATCATGGTTCACGGGCGGGAGCGCGCCGGACATCAACCTCGGGGTCTATGTCGTCAAATGGACTGACTGGTGGTTGGTGCTGCTTGGTCTAACCTTCGTCGCCGTCACCCTGTTCTTCCCCAAAGGGATCGGCGGGTTGTTCGACCTGCTATCACGCAAAGGAGAGCAGACATGAGCACGCTTCTTGAAGTTTCTGGTATCTCGGTCAGCTTTGACGGATTCAAAGCCATCAACAACCTGTCGATCAAAATCGCAGAGCCAGAGCTGCGCGCAATTATCGGACCTAATGGTGCGGGCAAAACCACTTTTATGGACATTGTGACTGGCAAGACGAAGCCCGACGAAGGCTATGTGATTTGGGGCGAAAAATCGGTGTCCTTGCTGGGCATGTCCGAAAGTCAAATCGCTCAAGCAGGGATCGGTCGCAAATTTCAGAAACCCACCGTGTTCGAGGCCCAAACCGTGCGCGAGAATATTACAATGGCGTTGAAGAACCCACGCCGTCCCCTTGACCTGTTATTCAACAAAGCCGCCGCCGACACCGAAGACCGCATGCGTGCGATCAGCGACGACATAGGGTTGACAGATGCGCTCGGTCAAATCTCAGGCGCGCTAAGTCACGGGCAAAAACAGTGGTTAGAAATTGGGATGCTTTTGGCCCAAGACCCGAGACTTTTGCTTGTCGATGAACCTGCCGCAGGTATGTCGGCGGTAGAGCGCGAGCAAACCACAGACATCCTTGTGCGCGCTGCCCAGACCCGTGCCGTCGTTGTAGTTGAACATGATATGGATTTTATCCAGCGAATGAATTGCAAGGTAACTGTACTACACCAAGGGGCAGTTCTGGCCGAAGGATCGCTCGATCATGTTACCAAAAACCAAGACGTCATTGACGTGTATTTAGGACGCTAATCCATGTTAGACATTCAAAACCTGACTTTAAAATATGGACAAAGCCAGATCCTGAACGGTGTGTCTCTGAAAGCGCAAGCGGGCGAGGTCACGGCGTTGATGGGCACTAACGGGGTCGGAAAAACCAGCCTACTTAAGGCGATTGCTGGCCGTCATCCTTATGCTGAGGGGACTGTTGCTCTGGAAGGGAAACCGCAAACGCACCTCACACCCTTTGACGCAGCAAAGGCGGGCATCGCGTATGTCCCACAGGGGAGGGAAATCTTTCCAATGATGACTGTCGTCGAAAATTTGGAAACTGGGTTCGCGTGTTTGGACAAGACCGATCATGTGGTTCCCAACCATATCTATGATCTATTCCCTGTCCTGAAAGAGATGTCGGACCGTCGTGGCGGCGACCTATCTGGGGGGCAAAAACAACAGCTCGCCATCGCGCGCGCGCTGATTACGCGGCCCAACGTTTTGCTGCTCGACGAGCCGACGGAAGGCATTCAGCCCAACATCATTCAACAAATAGGCCATGTTATTCGCACGCTATGTGACCAAGGCGATATGGCAATCGTGCTGGTCGAACAGTTCTTTGATTTCGCCTTTGATCTGGGTGACCAATTCACTGTGATGAAACGCGGCGAAGTGTCGTTTGAGAGCCGCGCAGATGGTTTGGACAGGAAAACATTGTTCGAAGCGGTCATGGTTTAGGCGGGCGGGGTGAACCCGCCGATGCTCGCCAATAGGTCTATCACGTTTTTCGCCCCATCACCGTTTCGCAGGCTTGTGAACACGAACGGTTTGTCACCGCGCATCCGTCTTGCATCACGTTCCATCACATCAAGCGACGCGCCCACATGTGGAGCCAAATCGGTTTTATTGATGACCAAGACATCCGACTTTGTGATCGCGGGGCCACCTTTGCGCGGGATTTCTTCTCCTGCGGCCACGTCGATCACATAGACGGTCACGTCAGCCAATTCAGGGCTGAAAGTAGCCGACAGATTGTCCCCGCCGCTTTCGATCAAAACAATTTCCACGTCTTCGTGTCGTTCACGCATTTCCGCAATCGCCGCAAGATTGATCGACGCATCCTCGCGGATGGCGGTATGCGGACAACCTCCGGTTTCGACACCGATCACGCGATCTTGGGGTAGGATTTGCATGCGCATCAACGCCTCTGCATCCTCTTGGGTGTAGATGTCGTTGGTAATGACTCCGATGGAAATCTTCGGATGTAAAATACGTGCAAGCGCCGCCGTCAACGTGGTCTTGCCCGCGCCAACAGGGCCACCAATACCAATGCGAAGGGGTCCGTTTTGTGATGTCATGTGTCTAGCTCCGAAAGACGCGAGAATACTGGGTTTCGTGGCGCATGGCAGCTATATCAGCGCCCCATGTGCAGCTGTGTAATTCATCGGCGGTGGCCCCGATGCAAGTCATGGCGATAACGACGCAATCAGGTTTGAGCGCGGCTTGTATTTTTTGTCCTTCTACCTGGCCCAACGGGACCAAGCGCATCGCGGCGGCAACAAGGTTAGCGATGAAAGCCTGCAAGTACAACGCTGTACAAAGCTCTGGATCAAGGTCCATCGCACGTACCGCTTGCCCCACCGCTACGGGATAACACAAGCGCCCAAGCTCGATGCCCCAGACCTCCCGCACGGTTTCGCAAAACGCGACGCCTTGCAGATCAGTTTCCTTCAACCGTTCAGCGGATGCAGCAAAGGCCCGGGCGATTAAATCGACCTCGCTTGCGTCGCCTGTATAAGCCATGTTCACCAGAACCGCATCTGATTGTGCGCTGCCAAAGTACAAGAGATCATGTAACCAATCTTGGAGGCTGAGCGCGTCATCAATCGCGGCGTCATCAATCGCAGTTTCTAGCCCATGTGAATAAGCGAATGCCCCCACCGGAAAGTTAGGAGACAGCAATTGCGACAGCGTTAAAATGTCAGTGTTCATGCGCCGTGTGACCGTGTTCGTGGCTATGCGTGCGCCCGTGACCATATGCGCCGCCTTCGGGGGTGAAGGGTTCTTTGATCTGCGTCACAGTCGCGCCGAGGTGTTCCAACATATGTCCGATGACGGGGTCGTCTTGAATCAACAACCGGTCGGATTCGATCTGACAGGGCGTGTGGCGATTGCCGATGTGCCATGCCAATTGTACCAGATCGCCGGTGATTTGCAGCAACGGTTCTTCGGCAGCGCTGATCTGAATCAATCGTCCGTCCCCAAGATCGAAGGCATCTCCATGATCCAGCGAGGTCGTATGTGCCAAGTTGACGAGCAAGGTTTGCCCCTCCACTGTCTTCAATACCTTGCGACGTAAAAAGCGGTCTTCATAAGTTAGAACGCAGACGTCGGTCGTCCCAGTCCAGTCGCCAGCTTTCCGGATGGTTTGTGCAATAAAATCAGCCATCAGAACATGAAATACCGTTGGGCCATCGGCAATACGCTGGCAGGTTCACAGGTGAGCAATTCGCCGTCAGCGCGTACTTCATAGGTTTCGGGGTTCACCTCCATTTGGGGCGTCGCAGTGTTGTGGATCAGGTCAGATTTTCCAATGTTGCGCGTATTTTGCACCGCCACGGTTTGCTTGGCCAGCCCAAGTTTGTCACCGATGCCGTCCGCTTGTGCGGCCGGGGATACAAAGCACACAGCGGACTGTTCCACAGATCGTCCGAACGCGCCGAACATAGGGCGCGAATATACGGGCTGCGGTGTAGGAATCGACGCATTTGGGTCGCCCATTTGCGCACAAACAATGGTGCCTGCCATCAATACCATTTCAGGCTTCACGCCAAAGAACGCAGGGTTCCAAAGTACAAGATCGGCGCGTTTGCCTTCAGTGATACTTCCAATCTCGTGGCTTATCCCATGGGCAATCGCTGGATTGATCGTGTATTTGGCAATGTAACGACGCACACGAAAATTGTCGTTCTCGCCAGTTTCCTCTGCCAAGCGCCCACGCTGTTTCTTCATCTTATCCGCTGTCTGCCATGTGCGGATTAACACTTCACCCACACGCCCCATCGCCTGACTGTCGGACGCAATAATCGAGAACGCGCCCATATCGTGAAGGATGTCTTCGGCGGCGATGGTTTCACGGCGGATGCGGCTTTCAGCAAAGGCAACGTCTTCAGGAATGGATTTGTCCAGATGGTGGCAGACCATCAGCATATCCAAATGTTCCTCGAGCGTGTTGACGGTATAGGGCCGCGTCGGGTTGGTCGACGCAGGTAAAACATTCGCGTCACCACAAATTTTGATGATGTCAGGGGCGTGACCGCCACCTGCTCCTTCCGTGTGGAACGCGTGAATAGTACGGCCCTTCACAGCGGCCATAGTGTTTTCCACGAAGCCTGATTCATTCAACGTATCGGTATGAATCATTACCTGCACATCCATGTCATCGGCCACCGACAAGCAGCAATCAATCGCTGCAGGGGTGGTGCCCCAGTCCTCATGCAACTTTAGCGCACAAGCCCCGCCATTGACCATTTCGACCAAAGCGTCAGGCTGGCTGGCGTTGCCTTTTCCTGCGAACGCAAGATTCATCGGAAACGCATCAGCAGCCTGCAACATGCGACCAACGTGCCAAGGACCCGGCGTACAGGTCGTAGCCAAAGTGCCATGCGCGGGCCCTGTTCCGCCGCCCAGCATCGTTGTCAAACCAGAATGTAGCGCGTCTTCAATCTGTTGCGGACAGATGAAGTGGATATGGCTATCGAACCCACCTGCGGTCAGAATCCGTCCTTCGCCTGCGATGACTTCGGTGCCGGGTCCAACGATGATGTCCACACCCGGTTGTGTATCGGGGTTCCCTGCTTTGCCAATCTTGTGAATGCGTCCACCGCGCAGGCCGACGTCAGCTTTGTAAATACCGCTGTGATCTATGATCAAAGCATTAGTGATCACAGTATCAACGGCCCCCTTAGCGCGGGTAGCTTGGGATTGTCCCATGCCGTCACGAATGACTTTACCACCGCCAAACTTCACTTCCTCGCCATAAGAGGTCAGGTCTTTTTCAACCTCAACGATCAGGTCCGTATCCGCAAGACGCAGGCGATCCCCTGTGGTTGGTCCAAACATCGCAGCATATTCTGCACGATTGATTTCTACAGGCATTATAGATCTCCCATAATCTGTTGATTGAACCCAAAGATGCGACGATCTCCAGCAATTGGCACCAATTGCACCTCGCGTCGCTGGCCTGGTTCAAAGCGAACAGCAGTGCCGGCGGCGATGTCCAAACGCATTCCACGTCCTGCGTCACGATCAAAATCCAGGGCATAGTTTGCCTCACCAAAGTGATAATGGCTACCGACCTGAATGGGACGATCTCCAATGTTGGCAACAATCAACCTAATCGGGTTAGAGGTGGGGTTCAAAGTAATGCTGCCTTCGGCGGGAAAAAGCTCACCGGGGATCACGATAAACGCCGCGCGATCAAGACAGCCACCCCTATGGCAACCAAACCCGCAAGCACCGGACCGCCAGTCTGCGCATGTGAGTGAAACTGCGCAGCCGGGTGGGAAAATGCAGGAGCTGCGCTAACTGCAAAGATAATAGATAAAGTGGTTTTCATAACAGGGATCCTTCAGCGAATGGGGTTGTGTACTGTAACGAGCTTTGTGCCGTCGGGAAATGTGGCTTCGACCTGCACATCATTGATCATTTCGGAAATGCCATCCATGCATTGGTCACGCGTAACGACATGAGCACCCGCCTGCATCATGTCTGCAACCGACCGACCATCGCGTGCGCCCTCAACAACCGCATCGGTAATAAGCGCAATTGCTTCTGGGTAATTGAGCTTCACTCCACGTGCCAAACGCTTGCGCGCAACTTCGGCAGCCATGGAAATTAGCAGTTTGTCTTTCTCTCGCGGCGTAAGCTGCATCAGTCAAAGTCTCCAGTTTTTAGGGACGGCATTGTTGGTCAGGTAAGTTAAAAGCGGAAAAAGCGCACAACGCAGATCATAGCTATCGGCGGCAAAGATGCGAGCCACGAGGACGGCATCGGACAAAAGACTCGCGCCTGCGTTCGGCGGCAAAATATCACGCAAGCTCGCCAGAAAGGTCCGCGCATTCGGATCAACCAGCACGATGTTTGCAACGGCACGCGCACCATTTGCAACAGCAGGTCGTGCCAGTGAAGCCGCAATATCACCTTCAATTTTGAAACGGTCAAGATAGATCGGCTGCCCGTCGCGGGTGATTGCGACATAGTCATTAAGAGCGCCAGAATGTAACGTTTCGCCTGATGCTTCGCGTCCGAAAACTAGTGGCTCAACCATTAGAAATTTGGCCGACCCATGTAGCTCAACATTAATGCTGCGGCGCAATCTAGCCCCGTCAAACATGATTGTTTCCTGTGGCAACCAATAAAGTTGTGCATATTGTTCAGCACAAAGCGTAGTTGCTATGGTACCAGTCGCAGATGCTGTCGCACGATAGATCCGTTCCGCAGCTTGAGTTGTGATACTAAGATGTGCATGTTCACAGGCTGTCATTTGCGTAATAAACCTATCGCCACCTGTCACGCCGCCAGCGGTATTTATGATCACCGCTTCGATATTCCCACCAATGGGCCGCGGAAAAATGACACGATATGATCCTTGCTGGCGCAAGTTCCGAAGCCTAGTGACGTCGCCATGAGCACGCTGAGCACTCATGACCAGGTGGCCGTAGGCACGCTGAAGTTTGACCGAGGGTGCAGTGGCAAGATGAGAATTCAAGGGAACCTCTTTGATCCAGGTTCACCAAATGGTGGCGAGAACAGTCAAAGACTGCAAGTAATGGACCAGCTTAAAGCCCAGAAAAGCGAACTATCATCGAAATGCATAATTTTTGATCGCACAGTCCCAATTATTAGGCAAAATACATTCATCAACTGGAGCAATGAATAGTATTGCGGCTGCCGACTGCTTACAAATCGATGGAAGTTTTTTTCTCCACAGCGTCATAAAAACATAGATTAAAGTCCGCCTTGGGCCGAAAATAGACGCGTGACTCCGTCCAATTTTTAAATCAAACAAAATAATTCCTCTAAGCCGAGAAATAAACCCGGACCGCTTTCGGGACCGCTTTTTAATTTTAATATTAAAATAAATAACTGTAATTAAACAGAAATACCAAGAGTTTGACGTCCTCTTCTGGGCACCAATTACAGTACTGCTGATCAAGCAAGCTGTATGTTAATCATCTGACAACACTCACTTAATTGTCCTGCTACCTTATGTGGCTTAGTGAGGTGCCCCTAGTTTCTTAGACGCCTGCCTCGTTCATTCTCTGTTGTTGCATTTCATAGTCAACCGGTGACAGCATGCCATTGTTCGTGTGCTTGCGTGTTGGGTTGTAGAACATCTCGATGTAGTCGAACACGTCCTGCCTTGCTGCGTCGCGTGTCAGGTAGGTCCGCCGCCTA
>Ga0228672_1000558_pt1 | contig 18208 bp, 7 predicted proteins | sample 90DmetaG_FD_182788 | JGI IMG/M metagenome (GOLD analysis project Ga0228672, IMG submission 182788) | Seawater microbial communities from Monterey Bay, California, United States - 90D | ecosystem: Environmental > Aquatic > Marine > Coastal | place: USA: California | collected 2016-11-08 | reverse complement strand
AAGCGGATCTTAGTGAGGTACCACTGGCTTGTCTTGATCTCGAACTGAAGGTCTTTTGATTGCTTGTTGTTACAGCCCATTCCACCTTCCCCGGTGCGCTGATTGCCAGCAACCATTGCGATTGCACAGGCCTCGATGACCATGTCCAACGACATCTGGTCTGCTTGTCGGCACAATGCAAGTGGCTGCTCATACAGGTCGAGGTTGGACAGTATACCCGAAAGCGTCTGTCGGTCTTTGATGTGAATATTTGCAAATTCGGACTCGTCCACTCCATGCGCGGCCACAAAGTCTTGGTACAGGTCGTCGCTGTGGCAGATGTCGTGGACCCGGTCAAAGAAACACTGGCCCGCCAAGCCCTGGTCGTTGAGGTTACCTTGACGGCACTTTTCAATTATGGCCTTATCGGCCGCCTGGAACTTCATTTGAGGCGACTGTGCGTTGCCCCCGTCAAACACGTCGCTGAAGAAGTCACCAACACTGTTGAATACATTTGCGAGCATGCCCTCGATCGACTTGAATATGGCGTCCGCGATGTTGTCCAGTGCATTTGCCGGTGGGTAGCACTTTTGATTGTCGCTGTATCGTGTATCCTCTGGCTTTGTCCACTCGGGCTGCAGGAAGAGAGCCGTTGTACATGCGCATCCAATAGGACCCGCAGCGAAACAGTCCACTGCCATTTTGAATGCCTCGTATGTATCGTGGTACACCGCGGTGACGAGATCGCTCAATGTCGATATCAGGTTGTTGGGACACTGCGAACAGAAGACATACGCAATAAGTGTGGAGTAGACACGTGAGGGGGCGCATAGGCAGTTACCGGAGTGTAGCAAAATGTGCACGCTTCTGGTGCGATTCCCTGGTTGCGCAAGTCCTGGCAGATGTCCTGGCACTCTCCAGGGAACCAGCAACTCCGACCCGGTACAATGTGCCGTGGAAAGTCGAATGCACCGGCCCAATCAACGCTTACCGAGCTGAAGTCTCCGCCGGTTCGTTTGACGCCGATACCACAAAACCAGAACTCAACATACCAGTTGTCGAAACACTGCATCGTTTGCGAGATCTTTGCCACCTGCTTGTCACCACACGTGTACTGCCACGAGTACTTGTAGTCTACACACAACCCGTCCATGCGATCGCCGTTGTCGTTCATGATGTTGGGGTTGGGATCCCACGGCGCGTTTGTGACTGTGCCAAGCACACCAGTGATGTTGTTGAAGTCGGGACGTCTGTCCGAGTGCGTCACAGAATAGTCGTAGAGCTGATATGGGCGCATGCAAACGTAATGCAGCCCAGATATCTTGTGCGTGCCACACATCGTGTGACAGTCGCTGTCGCTGTGGCACGGGACCATGTGGCCCGCTTGTGCACCTTTGAGGTCATTCGGAGAAACCCAGCGCGCAAACCCCTCCCGCACGTCATCAAAGCTGCGAATTGGATTGGGGAACGAACGACACGACACAGCCTGGCGCGCAATTAGCCCATTGGGGTTGTGTGTGCACGTACTGTAGTGATTGTCGAAGACGGCCTCTGGAGACAACCCAGGTGTACCCCCCACTGGCAAGGCGTTCACGCTTTGGCTCCCTTGAGACCCGCCTGCTGACTCAAACCGACCGAGTGGATCGTAGAAACGGCCCTGGTCGGTGTTTCGCTCGCAATACAGCTGTAGCACCAAATTTTGAGGGTCGAAACATCGAAGCGCCCCCGCAACCTGGCGAATGACTGGAAGCGTGCACCGTGACTCGCATGGCAAACACTCGATGTTGTTGCATTCGTGCGTCAGATTCCACACGTTGAACCGACAAGATGTGACGTTGTCGACCTGGGAACCGCCGTGAATCGTTCGAAAAAGGTTGTATCGGTCACAATAACTTTGATTGTGCCAGTGGTGCAATTCGTTCAGCCCCGCGCGGTTCACTCGGGTAGTCTCTTCACAGTCGGTGTGTGTAACTCCACCCTTGAGCGGATCGTCCAAGTTTGTGGGTGTAAAGCACCAAGGCTTCCCCATCGCCCGCTGTCCGGCTTCGTTCATTGCATCGGCGTTGCGATTGACGTTCCACCTCCCACAATACTCACCTATTCCCATAGTGCGGTTGAACGCTCCGATGCAACGCGCGCCACTGCTGAACGTCATCTTGGTCTCGTATGGGTCTGGTACGCGCGCCACAGTGTCAAGTCTCTGCTGGTCAAAGTACATACGGGACAGGGCGCACTCGTATGCCGCCCTCAATAAACCGTGGCGCGAGTCGGCGTACCCCAAAGTATACTGGACCTCGAGGTCCAACCCGTGCTTCATCAAGTTGAGTTGGTAACTAGTTGCAAGCATCTGTGCGGTTTCCGCTCTGTTGTGTCGAAGCCGTACGATGAGACACGTTGCGTTAAAGCCGGGACCAACGCGATCATCGATTTCGGTGATAGTGCGACCTCTCGTTACCACATCGAACATTACGCGCGTGTTGGAAGGATGAACAAAGACCGAACCGGTGCGCACATCCTCATTTACGTCATTGCAAGTGAGTGCAAAGTAAATCGCACCAATCCACGCAGAGTCGTCGCTGTTTGTAAAGTGAACGTGGCTCGGTTGCGCCACCCCTCCATCATGTAGTGGATGCACCAGATTGTACGTGACGTTGACGATGGCGTCCGTTTTGCTCATGTTAAGGAGGGGGATTTTGATGAGTCGCTGTGCCGTGTCGAGTGGGGGCAGTGCAGGAAACGGCGGTGGCGGGCATGGTGGGTCGGGAGGCATTGGTGGGAAGGGAGGCAATGGAGGAGGCATCGGTGGACGCGGAGGCGGAGAAGATGGAGGCGATGGCGGAGGAAGTGGCCTATATTCCTCTGGAAACTCAAAACTGGGAGGTATCTTTCGTTCAAACATCAGGCAGCTCGCATGTGGAATTGGGAGAGGGGGCCCTGGAGGTGGGCGTTGCACATCGTCGAACTGGATAGGCGGAGGCGGCGACGGATCCTCAAACGAGAACCGCTGACTCGCGTCGTGTGCACTGTGCATTCCATCGAGAAATAACGAACTTTGCGAAAGGCGACGGGGTGCATCTTCGACAACACCATTTGCGTCTTCCAGTGCCATTCCCATCGCGCGGTCGATGTAAGCGCGATCTGACGTATATCTACCAAATAGATCTGTTGCAATCTTCACTTCTTCCCCATCCGGTTCTATAAATTCGTCGTACTCGCCTTCCAGGTCAAAGTGGAGATTGGCCGTATCAAGAAGGTGCTGTCGCATTGGATCGCGAGATAGCTTGCGCCGCATCTTGTTCCCAGAGCACGGACCAGTGAGTGCAGGGTCGATCTGATCACATGTCGCAGAGCATATGCAATAGCCGTGATGGGGAACCGAGTGCGAACCAGCGATTGCGTCATAAATATCACATGCGACACAGAAAATTCGGAGGAGAGTGGAAAAAAACATGCGGCGGCGGTTTGAAGCCATCACATGATTTCCGTAGCTGATGTTAAGAGCCGCCTTCCCGAACGCTGCCTGTTCAAGTACCGCCACAACCCCAGCCCTCGAAGTTTGGAATGTACGACTCGGACATCCGATTGGCTTGTTGTTGTCGTCCCCAAATTGTCCAATGCTGACTCTTGAGGGAGAGAGGTTCGAACAGACAGTGTCGCAATCGTCGTCACAACTTCCATAGTCTCCGCCGTCACTCGCCCGAACGGCACAGCAACTCTCACCGTTAGCCCCCGAGTCGGAACATTCCATCCCCCCAAGTGCAATAACGTTGTCTTTGTCATTTTTCGTTGGTTTGTGTTCTATCATCCGGCTCACGAGCTGTGCTTTCATGTCATTCCACTCAAATGTTGCCCATTTGCTTCCCACGTATTGCGAAAACATGTATGGTGGAGCGTTGTACGTGTTGAGTATGCGATTCCAGTTTCTGTCACGTTTCGTAGTTTGTTTGGCAATCTCTGCGTTTTTGTCGGATCTACATTTGTCCTGTTCTGTAAACCACAAAGGACAATCGAAGTCCCGCAAAAACTCAAGCCTGTTGATCTCATCGGTCAATTGCACGTATTCGACTTGTGCGGCTTCTATAAATATCGTTCTTATTGCACTGCTGTTTCCACTGGTAAGGTTGCAGGACGGGATGTACGGGGGAGGCGCCGGTGGCGGCGGGGAAGGTGGTGGCGGGGAAGGTGGCGGAGGAGGGTTTGGAGGCGGCGGACAAGGTGGAGGCGGTGGCGGCGGAGGCCGAGGGGCGTCGGTCGGTCCACAGCTGAGGGGCAGCACTTTGATAGAAAGCGCATGCGACGGTGCAACGTTGTAAAACGCAAAGTTGTTGCTGTTTGTCACCTGATTTGCGTCCGGACACCCCGATCCGGCAACGTGCAGACCAGGACCACTCACGCTGTAGCATCGATCATTCATACCTCCAACCAGGCCATGGCTTTCGTCATCGTATCGACAGTTGTTCAATCCGTTCCACACGTCGCAATAGGAAGTACCGTCGACCTCGCACGAAACTGTAAAGTTTACAGGCCACGGCAGCCAGTCTTTGTATTGCTTGTACATCTCGTTACCACACACTGTGTGTGTTGTATTGAGTTGCAGGAGATGTGAGTGTGAGTATCTCTCGTTGGGACATTCCCACCACCCCGCCGCCATTGGAACTCCACACCCAAAAGGTTGTACCACCGGGTGAAGCACCGTTTCGTGAATGGCATTCATGTCGCGAATGTTTGCTGCATTGGACGAAACCACATTGGACGGATCTGTAATGTTATCACGAATGACGTGCCACCAAAACTCTCTGCCATTGGAGCACTCATCGTGTTGGTACCGTGGGTTTCCGCCGACTGGCAAGCACAGTGGTTCGTGGACGAGGTAACAGAAGAAGGGTGCGAGTGGCGAGAAAGGTGTGATGATGGCACTGTCGTCTTTTCGAATGTTACTGGCGTTGGCATGTGCACGACCACTCCATGCCGCTCGACAAGAAGGCGTGGCTTCACAAGCCTCGTTGCAGCGACGCTGACCAAGGATTTCGCCTTGCGGGGTTGGCAACCCCCCGTCTAGCTTTGTGAGAGAATGGCCTGGAGGACCTCTTACAACAACCTGGTTAAGGCGAAAGCCACTTCCACTCGTGTCCAGTGGCACAATCGTCTGCAACTGACTGTTGTTGAAAGACGAACTCGGGTATTCCCATTCACTGGCACACATTGGGTTCTTTCCGTCAGGATCGAGACTTTCGATGTAATTACCACTACACCGATTCGCCTGTATGGTCACGTATCGACCGTAGCGAGGTGTTGCTCTAAAATTGTTGTTCATTGTACTCGGAGACGCACGATGACGGATGCGAAGCTGGCTTATGTCAATGTCAGACCTTCCTGCGCACCAGTATAAGTTTGTGTGGGGCAAACCAGGAGCTCCTGGAGGTGGTTCGTACCCACACTCGGAATTCTCATCATAGTTGTTTTCAGTTTTTGATTTACTAATTTGTGCAAAGACCACGTCGCCATAGGTCTCTTGCTCTACTTCGCCCGGTGTGTCCTGTAGGTTTGCCTCCGTAGGTTTGCGGAACGCGCATCTCACCTTTGCATCTTCGTAAGCTTGGTCAGTGGTACTGCCGTACGGAGGCTGCCACCCAGTCTTTGCGATACTGGACGGCTGCCAGCACGGGTACCGTGACACCGTAATGGTGTAGCCGTCCCGAAGCCAGCCAAATGGCGGAATCCAGCCTTGTAGCACAGGCCATGTCTCCAGCGGAAGATGCAGGTCGACCTCAGTCACCCATCTGTCCACGCCAAGGTCCAATTGTATGTACCCACCACCGTAGTAATCGCGGCCAACGCGAGTCACCGTTGCTCCGTCCATCTGGTAGACGGTGTCCGCCTGACAGTCGTCCGACCACGCGTTCGGATTCGAGCGCGCAGCGCGTACGGTGTCTGCGTTCATTCCAGTAAACGTGTGGTTGTCAATGCAGTTAGAAAGGTGAAGCGTGGTGGGCAAACCACCCTTCCCCGGAACAGGTCGCTGCGAACTCATGTACGTCCCCGACCGTGCGTCGTTGCCTGCGGTGTATGTGGTCTGGACCGGGATGACACGAAGATAGCTGTGCGCGGCTCGAAGCAGCGAAGAAGATGTAGGGTACCCCGGACCCATAATGTTCCAGTCCTCCACTGGGTTCATGTGCGACGATTCGCAGCGCCAAGGACATGGAGCAGACAAGTCGCGTAGGACAGCCGGCTTCTGCGTGTTGATGAATCCGAGCGCGTCGTCTAGGAAATACTCGGCTTCCTTGCGAGTTGCAAAGAGCGAGACTGTTAGTGGAGTGCCGTCTGCGATGTCCGGGTCAGTGCACGTCACTTTGTACTTGTACGCAGAAGCAAGTGAACCGCTCAGCTCCTCTGTAATATTTGAGATCGCCCAGCGTGTGTCGTACGGTGGCGAAAGCGGGGGTGGTGGGGGTGCCGGTGGCATGGGAGGAAATGGAGGCATTGGGGGAGGCCCTGGACTCGGAGATTCTAGCCCATCCAATTTGAAGCAAACACCCATTTCAACGGTGCGCCTGAAAAAGTGAGTGTTGCCGTCGTGCAATGCGCCAAAGTTTGCACAACTGTCGATTCCTCTTCCTGATGCACGCACATTGTCCTGCTCGAGTAGTGTGGTGTTTGGAACTGGGTGGCCGAGGGCGTTCGAAAACCACTGGTGGAATGCCCCTGGGTCTGGATCCCATCCGTTCTCCGGGTCGTTGTCGTGGATCTCGATTGCACGGGTCCATTGGCGGCAGACTGCGTCGTATGGGTTTGTCTTCGAATAACGCAGTTGCATGAGTAGACAGGCCGGGTTACCAAGACACCGAGCACAGCAACTCTTCACATCGACGCCAGTGAGTGTGAGAAAGGGGTTCGTGGCATCGTTTCGCTCTGGGTAACTCGGACGTTCGGAGATACCCAGCAACGCGTACGCGTAAGCGTCGTGACCCGGTCGAACGGCGATTGCGCGGAGCATTTGCGGACACTGCCACGGGCACGGCTGTGTAGTGTCTTCTCGAACAGTCGACAGCAAAGAGGCCAAAGTGGCTCTGGCCTGTGGCAGTGAAGCAAAATGGAGTGTGTTTCCGTGTCGTCCATCCGCATCCGTTGCGTACAGACCACTGTCGCGCCCGTCGCACTGTAGAACTGGTCGGTGGAATTGATGTGATTCACAGCCGCACGGATCGGCAACACCAAGGTGAAGAGCCGGATCACACGCAGCGTTAAGAGGCGCGGGTGCGTACTCACAGAAGGCTTTCCACCGCGTTTGTGGCGGCGGAGGCGTGGGCGGTGGTGTGTGGAACCTCATGCCCCATCCGGGTTGATGCGGAACCCCGTATTGCACAGCACCACATCGCTCGTTCTCTTGACACATCTTTGCACACTGCACGTCCGCTTCGTCGACAAGTTCGCCGGGTTTCGCAAAGGAGACCAGATGTGGTTCTGAGCCCGAGACAAGCCGGTCGCCAATTGCGTCGAGCAAGCCGGCGCGTGTAGAAGAACACCATGCACCCTGTGGGATCCCTTCTTGTGTCCACGCAAGCGGTATTGGCTGTTTCACCCAGTACTGATGTTCTCCATTCCCGTCGGACACGTTTGATTGACCACAAGGGAGTGGGGGTGTGTCAATCGCCATAATAGCCATCCCGCTACGCATGGGACTAGTTTCAGCCAGTACGCCATGCATGACACTGCCCTTGTACCACTCGAATATCTCTGCGTCTGTCGGTGGCTCAACTCCAAACGGAACAGGATGGCTGTAGCAAGCACACGAAGCCGGTGTGTCAAAGAAAATCGCCATTTCCGCCCTCGTCTGTAGACGCAAGTCCACATTTCCTCCGCCTCGCATCGATTCCAGCATTGAATGCATGCATTGGACCATGGCCGGGCCGACTGAAGGCTGTGGCGGACGCGCAAACGACGGGTTGGTCATATCGATAGTGGAAAAGAGCACCATCTTGAGAGAGATGAGATTCTGTTGTGCTGTCACTGGAAGACTTCCAGACATCTGTTTCAGCAAATTTGCAACATTCTGTGCGGTTGTGAGGTATTGCGACGCACCAAGATGCTGCTCGTATTCAGTGGAGGGACCACTGCATAACGAGGTGCGGAACAGATCAATCAATCGCATTCCCCCATTCGACGTGTTTGTCGCAGCCATGGCGTCGATTGCTTCGAAAACCGTCCGAACATCACCAGAGCACGTTTCGGTGAGCGCACTGTCAAACGCAGTCTCGGAACTGCAGATGCTCGTGTGTGTACCCAGAGAAGACACTTGCATGCACCCCACTGCACAATCGGTAAAAGTTGCACCGGTTGACATCTCTGGTTGTTTTACCATGCCCCACGGATGGAAAGGCACACCAGTCTCTTCGATGCTTGGAGCTTCCAAAGTTGCGACAACCCTGAACACACCATCCGTAACTGAGGTGGAAGGGCCTCTATCGAAGAAGAGAGTTGTTTCGTGCACTTGACATCCGTCGTCGACTACCTCAGCAAGCTCCATAAGAAACATTGCTGTAATTGCAGGCTGTCTTGTGGCCTTGGTACTTGGACAGAACGACGGCGCCACACAAGTGCAGCCGCCAGCACCCGCATCGTACGCGCCGTCGGCAGCAACTGGGTCGAGCTGTGCCGCCACAAACTGCATTCCAGCACTGTACGTCTGCATACAGAGGCGGGTGCACTGGCTTATGTCGCTCATGTGGGGGTATTGGGCTCTGTTCACCGCGCCACTGGCCTGTATCAGCGCAATGACACCATTGTCTCGTACTCGTTCGCTTCCAGAATCGTCGGCGAAGAGTCTCACCGCGCCGTTCCAAGAACCGCATCGCTCATTGATTGTCAAGAACTCGCTGTTGCACGGATGCTGCAGTTCCTTGCTCCAACGGGGGCATATACAGCGCCCGTTCGCAACAAGACGCGTGTACACCCATGGAGGACGCCTTTGATGAGAAGCAAGGTCAGGGCCGAGAGGATCGAGAGATGACGTGACCATTGGTTGAATGGCGCGTTCGGGTGGAGAAGGCGGTGGAGGGGGTGGAGGCGACTCAACGTAATCGCACCCACAAAATATGTAGCTTGCACTCAGGCAATTGTTCGTATTGTACGGGCCCACCTGGTCGTTGTACGATGCCTGTCCCTCGTCATTCCAGCTGCATCCATGGAAACAATTGAATTGCGAATATCGAGTACAGACATGTGGCAGGTAGGCCACATCAACGATCTTGCCCATTGTCTCCGTGAAGACCAAATCGCGACACTGTTGTAAACTTCGGATTGGATTGCAGTCATGGTCTCCAGTGAATTTCAAACCGAGTGGAGGGGGAGGCGGCGCAGTCGGCTGTACGTCGCGAACATAGAGGACCCAGTCGTCTTCACCAAGTCTGTCGGCCCGTACAATCTCGTTTGTCGACTGTCGCAATCCTGGCAACATGGGACACTCGTCTTCGCCGCACGTGCCATCGTCTATTGCCCACATGTCGCCTTCTACGATGGAGGAGTTTGATGGCCAATTGAAACCACGCATCCTGGCCTGTCTGCAAACATGACACGTCGATTGACATTGCACGCGCAAGCGAACGCCACCGCCCAGACCGGAAAACATGCTTGTCGATGTCGAATAGTAAAGCACACAAGCCGCGGACAGCATTGGTCTATTCCTTTCTGCCATCTGACCACGAGACATCAGCACGTATCCAACACAAAGAAGTGGTGCGGCTAACGCGGAGCACGCGGCCGCACAATCTGAGGCGTAGGTGGCGTAGAGCTCATCAGAGATGCCGTGTGCGTCCCAATGATATTCCTCGTCTTGTGCGACCAAAGTAGCACTGTCGCCTGCAGGCCTCCTGAACAGACTATGAGCTCCGCGCGACGTAGGTGCAGGTGGGGATGGAGCTGCAATCGACCCATTTGTTGCAACATCGACAGTTGCAAAGAGTTCGTCTGCCACATTCGAGTCGGTGTGGCTATAGTAACATTGCGTGGGCCCGTCCAGCTCAACCTTGACAAAGCCAGCGGCAGAAACCGACGCATCCAAGATTGGAGGAGACGGCGGCGGCGCAGGCGAAGGAATGGTCTTCATCCCAACTCTTGGTATTCCGCATACTTTCTGATAAGCATTAGACACTTCTTTGCTTCCACCGCACTCATCGAGGAAGAATCGGTAGCAACTCGACGTTGCGGAATCCGCGTTGGGGTACTGCTCAAAAGCGGAACACGAGCGCCAGCAGAACTGGTCCCCGTACCCACTCGTCGCGATTGTCTCACCTTCCGAGCCACACAAGGGCGAGATGGGTCGTTCCGCACCCACAAGCGTGATCGGGGCACCCATGGAAGCAATCATGTTGAGACACGCCATGGTGAGCAGCCGGTTATTCTGTGCATGACAGACTGCCTTTGTGTGAAGCCTCGATTGAACGTTGGCATACCGCGCCCGCGCATCGACAAGCCGGCGTGGCGGAGGCGGTGGCGGAGATGGAGGAGGCGGCCGGGTTCCTTCCACCAGGCTAATTGAACGACCGTAGCAGACGATGCCGGTGGCCATTGGAGAGTCGCATGGCACAATTGTTGCAGCAAGATACAGCGACGTGTACGGCCGGGTGATCAGCACACAACCCTCGCGTGACCCGTCGTCTGGCTTGCCAAGGCCACCGGGCTCTCCCCAAGGCCAGTGTGGAGAACCGATTCCCCCAGGTCGCGCGACCCAGAATGACGTGATTTGGTTCTGTCCGGCGTAGAACAGCGTGTTGGCAGCCTCCAGTGCATCAATTGGAGAAGGGACAACCGATTCGAACGTGTTCGCTGCGTCTTCGCTCAAGCCGTGTTGGCGACAGAGTTCCGCGGCCTGTGCAAACGTAAGGACCGCTTCGGTGGGCAGACGGCGGCCGAGGCGCGCCTGCATGTCCGTGGGCAACTGAGGAGGCAACTCGATGCAGCGCGTGTTGTCCAGATAGCTGCATCGCTCTCGACGAAGTGGACCAAAGGAGAACTTGGATTGCGCGAGTCGTGACGCAAAGTCGAGTAGATGGCAGGTCCCAATGTTCTTGAGAAGCACACACTCGGATTTGCCAGCATCGTGGCCCTCACTGTCACCACGGGTTGCGAGAAAGTTGACTCGATGCGCATAGGCTACGCACGACGTATTCACACGGCATAACTCGGAGCAAGTGTCGGGGGCGTAGCCGGCGGGCGCGGCTCCTACCGCGAGTATTGAATCCGCAAAGCTGGACGGATGGCCATTGTCCTCATTGAGACGCCGCCCACTGATCTTCCCAGAGCGCAGCTTTTGCATAAAGGATGCAAGATCCGCCCGCGCAGAGTCTTCAATTGAGGGAGGCGCGGGAGGCGCCTGACCAAGCAATGGAAGATTCGAGTGTAGCCGACGGACGTGCGCAAGCCCCACGTCCCCGTCGGAGAAACACCGCGTTGCGTGCATTTGTCCCGACAGGACTGCCTTTGCGTAAATGCACAGTCGTCGTTGAGACCCGGTCATACCCGGCATCGGCTTTGCGCCTCCAAGATCAGAAAGCATCTGGTGCAGCGTCAATGTATCCATCACCGCGCCACATCGCGAATCCATCAACGGGGGTCGTGCTGGTGGTGAAGGTGGAGTGGAAGGGGGCATCGGGGGCGGTCGTGGCAAAAACTTGTCGAGCTTTCTCTGAACCGCATTAATTGGCCTGGAAGGTGGCGGAGGTGGGACAGTGTGTCGCATTACCATGCCTTCGCCCGGAATGAACACCATTGCCGCACCGTCATACGCAGTGCGGTCGACACTATCGGCAACGTACTTCGGAACTTGCGACGGGTCAATGCCAGTAAGACCCGAGCCTACCTGCAACCAGTCGGCCAGCTGTAACGCGCCCGCTCTGCCACCAAATAGGTCTACGTTGATCTTGTATGCCCGCACGTGGCAATCTCGGTTGTAGGAAGGCCCATTTCCTGGAGCCCGGTTCAGGTACGCCTTGGTCGTCGAGGTGAAGAAATCCTGAAGAGGTCCGTTCTCGCCACACGTGCCCAGACACAAGTCTCGGTTACGCAAGCAGACATTTGGAGTTGCAAAGCAGTTGCTCCACTCCATGCTGGTCGACACACCCCAGCGCAGTGGAGAGCTATAGCACCCGTCAAAAGAGGCCGCCTTGCACTGATCGTACAAGAAGGAAGCGGTTTCCCCGCCGAGTATGTCGTTCGTAATTTCGTAGTACTCCGAGCCAAGAAAGCCGGATATCTGTGGTGTGCGCGCCATTGCTTTCTGGTGGGTGACCTGGCACGCCTTGTGGAAAAACTCGATAGCCGCCTCTGACCCATTGTCAGAGGCAGTGCGTGCACCGCGACGCAGCCAAGAGTCTGCAATGTCCTGGGCTCGAATGCCGTCGAACGAGTTGTGTCCAAGTCGAGTGGCCACGTCGGAAAAGCGGTTTGCTGCCTCCGTAATGTCGTTCGGTTCATACTTGTCACGTACCCACGAAGCGAGTGCCGGGTTGTCAGAGATGCTGCCGGACGCCTCCCCACACAGGGTCTTGTAAAATGACCCATTTGGGCCACACTTGTCATGCACGTTGAAGGTAAATGTGTTGACCTCGTGTGGCGAAAGGCAACTTGCCAGAGACGTGACGATGAAGGTAATAATGCGGAACTCTGGCACCTGCACAGTGCACCGGACGGGGCGTGAGTGTGTGAATACGTGGGACACAGAGATTTGGAGAGGGCCGGCGGGGCGAGCACACTTTGCACACAAAGCACCTGCACACCACAGCAGAGCGCGTAAGTACACGGTGCAGATGGCGGCAATGGTGGGCAAGAAGTGTACCTCGCGCATCCGGACGTGTGATTGGCCGCCCATGTCTCGCCGCCTTTCCAAAATTCGAAAGAGCTGAGACTCTCGGCGGGAAGTCCAACCATTCGCCGGCCTTCATTCCATGTGTCTTGAATCACCTTGTACACCTGGTCAAGTACAATGAATGTGGAAGTAAACACGAGCAAGTCAGCGGCTCCATCCCCGTCGTCCAGAAAGCAGTGCTCGCTGATGCAGCGCAATTCAGCGTCCCAGCTTTCTTGGTCGAAAAGATGCAGCAAGCACTTGATTGCGTCCATAAATGCAAAGAGCAGCGGCACCGCAATGTCAAATGCAAGAATCGTAATGAAGTCGAGTGACATCGTCACAAGGCGCGTGAAGAATCCCGAGCTGACGAGTTGGTAAACAACCTGCCCAATGACTTGGATCATTGTCATGATGAGCTTCGCAAGCGCAACCGCGACCTCGTCGAATACCAAGTATATCAGATGCATGATGAGGTCCACCACTGTACCAAACAGCTCGATGATGGCGCCAACGAATCGTTGCACGACGATCACAAAATCGTCAAGTGAACCGACTGGCAATGTAGGCACACCACTTGCGTCGGATAAGCGACGCGCAGACCCACGAGGCAACGCAATAAGGTTCCGCGCAATCCTCCTCAGCTCAGCTGTGTCTGCCGTCCCGTACGGCGGGAGCGAACTCTCTGGGTCTGCAGACATGCGTCTTTGATTGTGTGCGTACTCGGCGGCGTTCTCCATCGCCGTCACCCCATTCACATAGTACCCAAACAGTCCACACCACGCCTGTGAAGTGAACGCGCGGTCGCCATCACGGGCATCGAGTACTACGTCCGATGCGGAGCACGTATACCCACCGAAGGGATGCTCTTCCTCGTCCAAAACAAAGAAGAGCTCTGGGTTGCCGGAGATGACAGTGGCAATGATCTCGACCATGATGAAGATCATGGGCTCGACCATGTAGTTCGACACACTGTTCCAGAACGGAATCAGAGGCTGTACCATGCCGATGCCCATGTTTGCACCACCGAACACAAGATCGGTGTATCTCTGAATGGTAGTGAGCCCAACCTGGCTCTTGGAAAAGAGTTGTTCTGCAGGCATGTCAAACGGGTACAGTATCTCAAAGAGCATTGATGCCGACACAAACGCAAGCGAGAATACACCGAATATGAGCAAAAACAGACCGGCTCGGTCTGCGATCTTTACCAAACGTGAAAAGTACATACGGTATGTCACCTCATCGTCCTTCGAGGCTTCGTTGTTTTCTCCGTCCTCACCGGACAGCATACCCACATCTTCAAACCCACTTAGGTCGGTACTCAGGTGTAAAGGAGGGAAAGCACCGACTTGTGTGTGATGTGCGTCACTGCCCTCGGCTGCCTCCGGAAGCTTGCGATCTTGATCACCGTTTGTAATTGGCGGAGGTAAGGTCACTCTCAAATCCACCATAACTATAGACGTCTGCAAGATAAACCCAGTGACTACTCACTCTCGACGCTAGCGGCCATATATATGCTACTACGTCCATGCATGTAAAGACACAATTGTCAAACTACCTGCGCTCCACCACCATGGGTGCCATTTTTTCGGTCCTTGGTGGGTTGAGCTCGGCAGGATCGGCAGTGTCTTCGTATGCAGTCCAGGGTGTTTCAGTCGCGGGAAACCTGTTCCTCGAGCTTGGATCGTACGCATGTTCAGGATTTACGCTCGCGTTTGCGTGCATCACCGGATGTTGGGCAAAGTCCACAGCGGAAGCGTTGCGCCCAATCACAGACTATGACGAAAGTGAGTTAAAAAAGGTCGACCGGGGGCGCTGTTGCTTATCGTGCTTTCTCGCTTTTTGCTTCATCTTTTGGTCCACATTTATCGCAATATGGATATTTAACATACCGTACGGAGAGGCAGATGAAAGATGAAATTCACTATGAAAGCCAGAAAGACAGTATAATGTTCAAAGTATTTATGATGAAGGTACAATCAACTACATATTAAACAATCAGTTTAAACATTTCGATTTTTGTGATTCATAACCGCTTGCGATGAGATGAAAAATACGAAACACGCGCTAACCATGAACACACATTCAAAAGATGCGGCAATTTCTTCGCTAAAATCACCGAAGGTCCGAGTGGGGGGTCGGTGGACCGCAGGTGCAAAATGGAAGGCTCTGAAATGCCTCTCCGTAATGACCACGGGAAACGAATGAAATCACCCACAACAACAGATGATTGTTACCACACAAGCAAGAAACAACATACCGACTCCGATAGTGACCAGAGCAGCTCAAGCACTGACAGCTGCGACCAGTTTTTTGAAAATATTGACACAGAAGTAGTGCAACAATTAGCCATAGAGCAAGACAGCAACGTTAAAGAGCGTAAACTCGAAACGGATGCTGCATTGTGTGTAATGCAAAAGGAGATCAAGAGACTCGAACAAAGGGAAGCCACACTCGACGAGCTTTGGGCACACGAGCAACAGAACGGAGTCGACTTGCGCGCAGAACTCAATACAATAAAAGCGAAATGGCAACTGGACACGGAAGGCACAAACCAGATGAAGGAAAGGATCGCCCAACTGACCGAGACGAACGAACAACTCACAAGTTCAAACGAAGAGATGAACACGCGGCGTGTTAAATGTGAAAACGAATCGAAACGAAGCGTTGAAAAGTTGCAGCTGCGCATACGTCGCCTCGAGAATGAAGCTAAGGGTAGACAGCACTTGCTAAATCAATGCGATCAACAAAGAGTCAAATTGATGTCAGACATCGGTTCGCTCAACAGAGAGAACCAAGCGCTGCGCGCGTCAAAGTTAAACAAACCAACGAGGACGACTCCATGCACACCGAGCCCGCGCTTGCCAAGCGCTGACGCCGCGGGTGCGAGTATTCTCGGCCATCTACGTGTGCTCTGGGGAGACGACACAAAACATCGTCAAATGATGAGATTGATACACCCAGACAAAAACACAGATTCCAACGCTAGGGTCACGAGTGCGTCTGAGCATTTGTTACGACTACTTAACAATGCATAGATTGTCCTAAATAAGTAATCTACATTTCTGATGAAACAGTCAAACTGTACGTCGAAGCTCATGCTGACACGGCTCCCGTCCCCGCCACCTCAACCAAAGCGGGTTTGCATAGGCAAACATGCTGAACCCACTACGGAGGGCTCCAGATATACGCGGTGCTCAAGTGCTCCGCCCGGGGACGTGCCGTATGACCAAGATCCATGCCCTTCTATCGACGAATGGCGACTAGTACACCAAACAACCTCCCCATACAGTGCACCCGAAACGGGCACGCCTGTGCTCACTGGGAAGGTACGCAACCATCCGCATTTCGAAGACGGAAGGGACATTACCACGTCCAGAGTCGAGTGGATTGATGTGCCGATACGGAGAGCCAAAAGTGGTTCTCGTATGTACACGCTAGGAAGCATGTCACAAGCATACAAGGAGTTTCTATTACGCAACTCAGAAAACGTACTGTCTAGAATGTGCTCCGATAAATACATTCCAAAACGTATTTATTTAAGTTAGTTAACATGCACTAAACCTACTACACACTGCTCCATGTTTTTGGGAAACGACGGCGCTCGTATCACGGCGCGACGGGATAAAATCTGACGAATGGGAACTGTGTTCTTTCCAGGAAGTCCTTCAAATCGTACTGCCTGCAATCGAATACTGTGTTGGTGGTGCCATTTCAGATCAGATAGCGCGTAAAACATTGCTCTTGCCTCAATTTCAATTGTGTCTCCAAGCGACGAACTTACAATCCCAACATCTGCATTTGTCTCCCATGGCAAGCCAGTTGTCAACTCCGACAGTACACGAATGACCCACTTGATTTCGTCGCGAATTAAAGCGTCAACACACTTTGTATCTGTATGGCCCCTACATAAACTAGCAACCTCCATTGCGCGAATGTACAAACCATCGGCCAGACCAATGAATGTTTCGAGCACACACGCACAGAACGGTAGATACTCAAAGCGACGGAGAACGCGCTTACCCATTTTATCAGTTGAATATGTGTATGCAAATCTGTTCGTTGTACACCGAACAATCCGAATACTGTGTGGCTTACCATCCCGATCAGTAAACTTGAGTTCAATGTTCGAAAGAGCACTGCTGGGACACTCCAGAAAATTGAGCGTTCGAAGCACGTGAGCGTACTCTTCACTACCAAGTGTGACAGTGTCTAGTTTATCCAACAGTTCAAACACGGCTGGGGCCGCATGTGTAGTAAGGATACGACGGGGGATTTGTGTAATACTCTTCATATTTGTGTGCGTAGAGCCACACTCGAGTCTCGATATATTACAGGACACGTCCATGCCACTTCCTACACTGACCTGCGTGCCACCAAATGTGTAGCCGGAACTCGGAATTTCTCACCCCTTCACATCCACTATGCTGTTGACGGAGGCATATGCTTCGCCTATCTTTCGTGCCACTTCCTCGGGAGCAGTGAACGAGTTCCACTCCACCCGCACGACAGGTATCGCTTTGGAGATGTCAGTGATGAAATCCTTGTAAGCTGCATGCAGGTGTGCGAGGTATTCCAGCGTTACTCCAGCTTCACACTCGCGCTTCCGTTGTTGGATGCGCTGGTAGCTCACCTCGGGCGTCACGTCGAGGAATACGATCATGTTTGGACGGCGCATGAAGCTCGACATGTTGCTGAAGAGCGAGTTGTAGGTCTCGTAGTCGCGCTCTTCCATCAAACCCAACCGCATGAGCATCTTGGCAAAGACCGCGTCCTCGTAGATGGTGCGGTCTTGCACCCCGCCCTTCCCAGACCATACAATAGACTGTTGCTGTTGAAAGCGCGCATTCAGTAAGTACACCTGAAGTGGGAACGAGTACCTCTTTACATCGTTGTAAAAATCGACAAGATACTTGTTTTCTTTGACCGGTTCGTAGTAGACAGGCACACCCAAGTGCTTGGCCAGCGCTTCAGCAAGTGTTGTCTTTCCGGCGCCAATCATACCAGCCAGACTGATGTACTGGTGTTCGAGGGCGCCAGAGATTGGAATGCCGCTGAGTGGCATCTCTTCCTGTACAACCGAAACCATGACACCACAAGGGGATGAAATTTGCACTCGGCAAATAGCTAGCGCAACTAACCTACCCACTTATACCTGCGTGTCACCATGTCACCAACCTCGAACTCACTCGTGTATATTTGTCAAAAGTGCGCCATAGACAGACATTTGAGGCCGCCAACTTTTGCACCCCTCTTGGCCAGGGGGGGTCGACCCTCAGTGCTCAAATGTCCGTCTATGGCGCACTTTTGACAGAAACATTTCCGCAACGGGGAAACTGAAAAATCGCGCAACTTACATACCCACTTATACCTGCGTGTCACCATGTT
>Ga0228672_1000550_pt1 | contig 18504 bp, 18 predicted proteins | sample 90DmetaG_FD_182788 | JGI IMG/M metagenome (GOLD analysis project Ga0228672, IMG submission 182788) | Seawater microbial communities from Monterey Bay, California, United States - 90D | ecosystem: Environmental > Aquatic > Marine > Coastal | place: USA: California | collected 2016-11-08 | reverse complement strand
CTCAATATTAGGAAAGAAAATTACCTACATTGGAACTAGTGGCTCAGGTCAAATTTGTAAGGCATGTAATCAAATATTAGTTGCGCAGACAATTCATTCTATAAGTCAAATAATAGGTATAGCTGTCAAGGCTAAAATTAAACCTGATATTATTAGAAGAGCTTTACTTGGCGGTTATGCAAATAGCAAGATATTAGAAATACATGGTGAGAGAATGATAAAGTCTAATTATAAACCTGGTTTTAAATTATCACTCCATAATAAAGATTTAAAGATTGCAAAATCATTGATAAAGACTTTGGGTTTAAATCTTAGGGGTCTGAATGAAGTGAAAAAAATAATGAATGAAGCGGAAAATGATGGTTATTCAGAATTAGATTCTTCGATAATTCACCGTATATTAGAAAAAACTTATAAATAATTATTAAGCTTTGCGAGATAATATATTATACTTCTGTCATGGAAGCTAAATACGAGAATATATATAGGGCTCTTAATGTAACCCCTACTAAACAAAGGGTGGATCTAGCTCAGCTGATTTTTGCAAAAAAACAACATTTTACTGCTGCAGACTTGATTAGCTTGGCTGACAAAAATAGGCTAAATATCTCAATGGCAACTGTTTACAACACCTTATCATTACTGGAGGACAAAGGAATGCTGAAGACAATTAATATAGACAATGAACTAAAGTTCTACGATACAAATCTGGAAAACCATCATCATCTCTACAATACTACAATGAGCACTCTTACTGACATAGCTCATGATAGAGTGACATTTGCAGAGTTGCCTGAATTGCCAAATACTCTAGAAATAGAAAGCACTGAACTCTTAATAAAAGTTAAAAATAAGTAATTCTAGTCGTTGCTTAAATCTCTAGCTAAGCTAGCTCGAGCTTCTGGTTCTAATTCTATCTCTTTATTATATTCGCTGTGATCAACACCAAGACTGACTTTCTTGTCTGATAGAAAAGCAGTTATGTCATCTTGATCTAGTTGAAATCTTAGAAAATGGACAGCTGATGTTTTATTGTCTGTACTTCTTTCAAGATCTTCATCAGCAAATGCAATAATTTTTTTATGTCCACAAGATATCCATATATGATTTTCAATATCATGTAACTTAGAAAGCATAACTTTCCTCTCATCTACATCGGGATACATAATGAGCATTGTTGCTTTTAAATTATTACCATCAGGTACCAATGGATTATAAGCATCAATTTCTTCTTGTATTTCTTTTTTATTGAATATTTTCTCAATTCTTAGCATCTCTTGAACCTGATATTTGATAGTTAAGTAATTTTCAAATAATAAAATAATATGCTCCCCAATAGAGACGGTTCTATTTTTTTTATGTTCTATTAAATCTTTTTTAATATCTTCCCTTTGATTATCATAATCTTCTAGAGAAAGTAAGTTTTCTATTTTTAATTTCATTTTTTTATTCCGTAGGCTTTTTTAATTAAACTGATTGGATGTTCCGGAGCTTGCATATTACCAAGAGAGTTTTCAATATGATGTGCAGCTAAAGAGCAGTCACTTGTGAAGCTATTAAAGTCAGACGACTTAAACTGTTTTGTTATCGGTTTTGCTATTTTAATTGCTATTTCATGTGTTTCTGCTTTTACGCCATATGTCCCGTCATGACCAGAACATCTTTCAATTGCATTTACAGTAGTTCCTGGTACTAATTCCAATATTTTTTTTGTCAACATTCCAATATTTTGAACTCGTTGGTGGCATGCAACTTGATATGACACATCACCAAGTTCAGTATTAAAATCTGTATTAAGGAGGCCTTCATTATTAAGGGTGTTCAGGAACTCAAAAGGATCCCTAAAAGCTTTAGATACTTTTGATAGCGTACTATTTTCTGGAAAGAGTAGTGGTAATTCTTGTTTATACATAAGAACACATGAAGGAATAGGCGCAACTAATAAGTATCCATCGTCAACATATTTTTTGAATACATATAGATTTTTATTCATCATTTTTTCTACTAGTTTTATGTCTCCTAGTTCAAGCTTAGGCATACCACAACAATTATCATCTTTAATGATATCAACCGTTATATTATTATGTTTTAAAATATCATAGAAATCATTGATAACGCTCGGCTCATTATAATTATGATAACAGGTCGTGAAGATAGCTATTTTATGTTTGGAACTACTTACATAATTGGGCAGACCAAGTTGTTTTGCAGTCTTAGAAACAAATTGAGGAAGTTTTGCATTTTCATGAATGCCAAATAGTTTACTTAATATTTTCCTAAATAATTTAGCTTTATTAAAAATATTCACTAAAGACGAAATTATCACTCTAGAAAATATTTGGCCTAATCTATCAGTAGAAGTAAGAATCTTATCTCTAAAGGAAATTTTATTTTTTGAATTCTTAATAGCTTTCCCTCTTAGCATTAAGTGTGGAAAATCTATTTCCCATTCATGTGGTGGTACATAGGGACACTTAGTCATAAAACATAAGTCACACAAATAACAATGGTCAACGACTGATTCAAATTGGGGATACTTAACACCATCGACTTCAAATGTATCAGACTCGTCAATAAGATCGAAAAGGGTCGGAAATGAGTTGCATAAGCTTACGCATCTTCGACATCCATGGCACGCATCGGCAACTCTTCTTAGTTCTTCCTCATATTTATCTTCGTTAAGATAATCTGGATTTTTCCAATCTATAATATGTCTTGTTGGCCTTTCTAGACCACCTTCTGAGACAGTCTTAGCATTACTGTTATTCATTTACATTTCCCTGAATTATTTAATTAATATGTGGGCGATAAAGATCGCCCACATTCACAAAATTAAGAAATAGATTCTAGTGCTTTTGTGAAACGATTTGCATGAGATCTTTCAGCTTTAGCTAATGTCTCAAACCAATCAGCAATCTCATCATGACCCTCGTCTCTAGCTGTTTTTGCCATACCTGGATACATATCAGTATATTCATGTGTTTCACCAGCTATTGCAGCCTTAAGATTAAGAACGCTATCTCCGATTGGTTCACCTGTAGCAGGATCTCCGCACTCTTTCTCTAAATATTCTAAATGCCCATGAGCATGTCCTGTTTCACCCTCTGCTGTAGAACGAAAAACAGTAGCAATATCGTTTTGACCTTCAACATCAGCTTTAGCTGCAAAATACAAATACCTTCTATTTGCTTGAGATTCCCCTGCGAATGCATCTTTTAAATTTTGTTCAGTTTTAGAACCCTTTAAACTCATTTTGTTCTCCTAAATGATTATTTAGAATCATTCTAAATTTATGCGATATATAAGTCAATTAAATTCTGTTAAAATAAGTATGATGATAATGATTCTTGTTATCTTTTGAGAAAATATTTTGAACAATATATTATTTAAACTTTATCAAAAAATTGCATTCTTAGGTGATGCTGAAAAAGTGCATGATGTCTCTCTGCCTCTTCTTGAATTTATTTACAAAAGTTACTTTGGAAAAATCTTTCATAAAAAAATAATAAGTAAAGAAACAAAGCAATTTAATATTCCGTTTGATAATCCTATTGGATTAGCAGCAGGCTTTGATAAAAATGCAGATTATCTTAATTTTTTATCTAATATAGGGTTTGGTTTTATAGAAGTCGGAACATTGACGCCTAAGCCTCAATCAGGTAATCCAAAACCCAGAGTATTTAGAATTATAAATGATGAGGCTATAATTAATCACCTTGGCTTTAATAACAAAGGTATAGATTACGGAATAAGTCAAATAAAGAAATTTAATAGAAATATTCCTATCGGTATTAATATAGGAAAAAATGCATCAACAGACATTAAAGATGCTTTTCAAGATTATGAATATTGCCTTAGAAAATCATATTCTGTAGCAGACTATATTACATTAAATATTTCATCGCCAAATACAAAAAATTTAAGAGAATTACAGTCAGGAGATAAAATAGATAGTTTTCTTAATTCAATAAAAGTTTTACATGATAATTTAAAGAAAGTTTATAAAAAACATACTCCACTAGTTATAAAGATAGCGCCTGATATAACAGATAAAGCGACTTATGAATTGACAAAATTAATTAATAATTACGATATCGATGGAGTAATTTGCACGAATACGACAATAGATAAATCAAATGTAAATGATAAATATAAAAATCTTCAAGGAGGACTAAGCGGTAAACCTCTATTTGAAAAATCAAATAAAGTTTTAAAAAATGTAAAAAATCATTTGAGTGATGGTAAAACTATAATTGGTGTAGGAGGAATAAATTCTGCTTCGGCAGCAAAGGAAAAATTAAATTTGGGAGCAGATCTTTTGCAGCTTTATACTGGGTTGATTTACAAAGGACCAACACTTATCGATGATATTTTGAGTTAAGTTACTCTGGTTTCCATTTTCCGTAAGCATCTTCGCTAGACTGGGTAGGTGCCTCTGCATTACCTTCTTGAGAAGAATTTGACTGTTGATCATAAACGTATTGAGTGAATTCCATAAGCTGTTTTAAAATATCATCTTTGTCATTTTTGGGTATTTCAGCAGTTGCTACAATGGAACCAACTACTGCAGACAGATACTGTGATGCTAAAATTGGGTCTTCATTCTTGGGCTCATACTCGACAAGCACTTTTTGTAATCCTTTTAGTAATTCAGGTTTTAATACGATTTCAGTCATAATCTAGAGTTAAATTATATTATAATGTATACGTATGCAAGTTAATTCTACATTATCAGTTAAAACATTTGATGTTGGTCCAATGTTAAATATAATCTACCTGGTTTGGGATAAAAAGACTAAAGAAGCTGCTTTAGTAGATCCTGCATGGAATCTGAATCCAGTGCTTAATTTTATAAAAGAAAATAATCTTAATCTAAAAAAAATACTTTTGACGCATAGTCATCATGATCATGTGAATGCAGTTGACAAATTACTACATCTTAATGATATTCCGATTTATATTAACAAAATAGAAGCGAATTTCTGGGGGAAAAAATATGATAATTTAATAGGATTGGGATCAGAAGAAAAGATTAATTTAGGAAAATCGCAACTAACATCAATTCATACCCCAGGTCATACGCCAGGTTCATGTTGTTACTCATTTGATAATAGTCTTATAGCAGGGGACACTTTATTTGTTTTTGGATGTGGAAGGTGTGACCTTCATGGAGGTAGTCCTGAACAAATGTTTGAATCACTTAAAAATTTAAAAAATAATTTACATAAAGATACTATCATAATGCCTGGTCATAATTATTCTATTAGAAGACAATCAACTCTTGAAGAGGAAATCAATGGTAATCCGTTTTTTAGCTTTAATAATTTAAAAGATTTTGTAAGTTATCGTATGCATGATCATGATAAGACTAGGCAAGAACCATATGCGCCAATTAAGTTGAGTTAGCTTTTAAACCAGCCTTGAATTTTAATAATATCTTTCTAGCAAGATTTTGATCTATAGTTCCAATCGCAATATTCTCTCTCTCTCTAGTCCCTTGCATTTGAGATTCATTGAAATCATATGACGCGCTCGATTTTAATACACCCGTAACTGTATCCTTTTCAGAGTATATAAATTCATATTTAATAGTCTTATTAATTTCATACTCGTCTACTCTTCCTGATGAATTGACTGACAGCTGCCTTTTATTAATATCAATACTTAGTATTCTAATAGAAGGGAATTTCGATTTATTTAAATTATCTTGCTGATATGGTGATAATTTTTGTTGTAATATTCTCGTTATATTATTATTTATATTGGAATTAATATTAACATTTTCTAATCCTTCAATGTTTATAGACCCTCTTAATTGATAACCGCATGAAGAAATACTAAAAATTACCAAAATTGAAAGGAGAATTGAATTTAATTTTTTCATTTAATTACAAAATTAATTAACTTGTTTGGTACATATATTGTTTTAATAATATCCTTGTTCTTTAGAAACTCTAGTACTTTATTATCTTCTTTAGTGATTTTTATAAGTTCCTTTTCACTTATACCTCGGTTTGCACTCACCCGATATCTAAGTTTACCATTAATCTGGATGATTATCTGAATTTCTGTATCATCGTCAACAACATCAAACTTATCTGGCCATTTAGGATTTGATGGATGCTCATTATTAAATTCTGATAAAATTATATAGCAGATATGAGGAGTAATCGGATACATAAGCTTTGCTAAGGCCTCTATGCTCTGAGCGGCAATGTTATTACTTATAGTATTTGCTTCAAAATATTTAGATAACAGATTATAACACTCCATAATTGCAGCAATAGCGGTATTATATGATTTTCTGTCAAAAATATCAGTTGTGACTTTCTCTATTGTTTCGTTTAATTTAATTAATAATTTATTATCATTTGAATCATTAGTGTCTCTACTTGATAATTTAATTGAGTAGGATAATTTCCAAAATCTTTTTAGAAATCTATATCCCCCCTCTATAGATGAGTCCGACCATTCTAAATTTTGTTCAGGAGGTGCTGCAAATAAAATGAAGAACCTAATTGTATCGGCTCCATATTTTTTTATGATTAGATCTGGGTCGACTGTATTCCCCTTTGATTTTGACATCTTAGCTCCATCTTTAAGAACCATTCCTTGAGATAATAATGATTTGAAGGGTTCATCATTATCAACGATACCCTCATCCTTCAATAACTTGAAAAAAAATCTTGCATATAAAAGGTGTAATATTGCATGCTCTATTCCGCCTATGTATTGATCGATAGGAAGCCATGATTTGAATTTTCCATCACAAATTTCTTTATTATTATTAGGATCTAAAAATCTCAAATAATACCAGGATGATTCAAAAAAAGTATCAAATGTATCAGTCTCTCTTGTAGCTTTCTTGCCTGTATATGGACAAATTATATTTTTCCATTTTTCATTTTTATCTAAAGGGTTTCCGTCTCCACTTAAGTCGACATCTTTAGGAAGTTCTACAGGTAGGTCATCTTCAGGGACTGGGTGGACACTTCCATCCTCATGATAAAAAACTGGTATAGGGCATCCCCAATATCTCTGTCTTGATATTCCCCAGTCTCTTAGTCGATATGTTGTGACTTCTTCACCTAATTGATTATCCGTACAATATTTTGATATTTTATCTTGTGCATCTAACGACTCTAATCCATTAAATTTATCTGAATTAATTAATAAACCAGTATCGATTAATGGTAAATGTCTTTCTTTATTTATATTTTCTATAACTTGAACAATATCTAAATTAAATTTATTTGAAAATTCATAATCTCTTGTATCATGAGCTGGAACACCCATAACGACACCCGTCCCATAGGTATCAAGAACATAATTCGCTATCCATAAAGGAACTTCTTTATTTGTAAGTGGATGAATGCAATAAAGTTTTGTAAATATTCCATCTTTGTCCAATTTCGAAGAAACTTCTTCAGAAAGTGTTAATTTTTGATATCTTTCAATAAACTCCTTTATTTCATTATTAGTATTTGATAATTCTTTTGCGATTAAATGGTTTATACTAATTGCAATATATGAAACTCCAAATATTGTGTCAGGTCTTGTAGTAAACACAGTTAGAATTTGATCGCTCTTCTTTAATTTAAATTTTATATTTAGTCCTTTTGATTTACCTATCCAGTTCTTTTGCATTAGTTTGACAGGTTCTGGCCATTCTGAAAGTTTATTAAGATCATCTAATAAAACATCTGCGTAGTCAGTAATTTTTAAGAACCATTGTGGAATTTCTTTTCTCTCAACTAGCGCCCCTGATCTCCAACCCCTTCCATCAATAACTTGTTCGTTAGCAAGTACAGTCTTGTCAACCGGATCCCAATTAACTTCTGATAGTTTTCTATAAACAAGTCCTTTTTTAAGTAGCTGAATAAAAAACCATTGTTCCCATCTAAAATATTTAGGATCAGAGGTAGATAATTCGTTGTCCCAATCATACAAAATACCAATATTCTTAAGCTGTGCTCTCATATGAGAGATATTTTTTTTAGTCCACTCTTGTGGATGAACATTATTTTTGATTGCAGCATTTTCTGCTGGAAGTCCAAATGAGTCCCAACCCATTGGTTGAAATACATTTTTACCAATCATTTTATTAGATCTTGTAATAACATCGCCAATTGTATAATTTCTAACATGTCCAATATGCAACTTACCACTCGGATATGGAAACATGCTGAGTACATAGTATTTGTTACTAGTAGTAGAAAAATCAACTTTAGAAGACGCATCCTTATCCCAAGCAACTTGGGCAGATTTTTCAATTTCTATAGGTTTATAATCTTTATTCATTTTCGTAATCTACTTAGTCCCTGTGAAAGTAATGTCAAAAATAGTAACATCAAAATGCAGATATCACCATATCGAGAGTAAAATGACGTATCAAGATTGATTGGTACAAAACCGGTTATTACTCCTTCTTTGTTAATTGGAATGTATTCAATAATCTCTCCATTATTATTAATGACAGCGCTCAGACCTGTATTAGTAGCTCTCAATATATATCTATTGAATTCAAGTGCTCTGATTTGTGTAATCTGAAGATGTTGATACGGAGCTAAGCTTTTTCCAAACCAACCATCATTACTAATATTAATTATAATCTCATTTTCTACATTAGACTTTAATAAACTTGGAAACGTACTTTCAAAGCAAATCAAAGGTAATATTTTAGTATCTTGAAAGAAAATATCTTCTTGAGCATTAGTTCCGTTTGATAAGTTTGATAGAGGAATATTTAGTGAACCTGATAACTTGATTATCGAGTCATACCATGGAGTATACTCACCGAATGGAACAAGTTTTCTCTTGTGATAATATACAATTTCATCAGAGAAGAAAACCATGCTATTGAAATACTTGTTTTCAGATTCTGTAAAAAAACCAGCGATAATAATATTATTTCTATCAGATAATTTTTTTATACTTTCCAATAACTTATTATTTTTTTCTAAAACATATGGAGTTATAGTTTCGGGAAGAATAGTTAAATCTGTCGGATCTTTTCTATCAAGAAAGTTGATATATTGTTTTATGATCTTTTTATATTCATTGGGATTGTATACTCGATCTGGATATATATTTGGTTGATATAGAGAAAAGCTTATATTTTCTTTATCATGATTCTCATTATTGATGCTAAAAAAGTAACCTGACATATATGTTGATGCCAATATAATAGATATTGCAACATAATACCTTTGTTTCATATAAATTGTTTTGTAGAATATGGCTGCACTGAGTACAACCATATAAGTAACCATGTAAGATCCAAAAACTGGATATATAAAATTAAAAATAGTCTCGTTTTGAGAAATGCTAACTAATAACCATGGAAATCCTCCAAAGAGTAGAGACTTAATATATTCTGCTATCAAAAATAAAACCGCAATAACATTAATATTATAAATATTGTTTTTATGAATGGGCTTGTGAAACAGTGCAATTATTATATATGGTATGCTGACTGCTATTACAAAAAGCAATGTAACAATAATACTGCCAGTTAAGCCCATAAAGCCATATGTTATAAGACTTTCACTTACCCAAGATACGCCTAGAGCATGAATTAGTAATGCATAAAAAAATGTATACTTTATTTTTTCTTTAAATGAAAGATTCTCAACAACTACTAAAAAAATAACTAGAGAGAGAAATATCAGTGGCTTATAATCAAAAGGCGAATATGATAAAACATATAATGCGGCTGAAAATAATAAATAAAATAACTTCAATCGCTATTATTATCTTTTTTAATAGTTAGCTGTATTCGATTAATCTTTTTTGAATCTGCAGATAAGACCGTAAATATGAAATTATTAATTTCAATAATTTCCTGTTTCTTTGGTACTTTTTCAAATTTATTAATAAGAAACCCACCAAGTGTCTCTATATCTTCATCTACAAATGATGAGTTGAATCTGTTATTAAAATCATCCAGAGTTAGAAGAGAGTCAATTATATATTTATTAGTGGCTTGATGTATCACGAACTCTTTAGGTGAAACATCATGCTCATCATCAATTTCTCCAATAATTTCTTCAATCAAATCTTCAAGAGTAACCAGTCCCGATACATTACTATGTTCGTCGATAACGATAGCTATATGATTGCGGCTAGCTTTGAAATCATTCAACAAAACATTCAATCTTTTACTTTCAGGAATAAATGTCGCGGGACGCATATAATCATGAAGATCAAAATCGTTAGCTGTGCTTATTTGATTTTTCAATAAATCTTTCGCATGAAGTATGCCTATAATTTCATCTAACTTACCATTAATTACTGGAAATCTTGAATGCCCTGACTCAATAACCTTATTAATCACTGTATTTAATTCTTCATTAACATCAATAGCAATCACATGAGGTCTAGGTATCATAATTTCCCTAACTGGGATTTCAGAGACACTGAATACGCCCAGAATCATTTGGTATGAATCTTGACTGATAAGATTATCGCTAGCAGCAGAACTTAGAAGCGAGATTAAATCTTTTTTGTCCTTTGGGCTATCTCCTAAAAGATCCTTAATTTTATCAAACCAGGAATTATCTTTAACTTCTGACATAGGGATTTCCATAGTTCATATCAGCTAATAATTTCACTTCTAGTTTTTCCATATTTAAACGATTTTTTGTTGCCTCATGTGTATAACCTTGAAGGTGTAACATAGAGTGAATAATCATATGTGCCCATCGAAGGTTGGATGATAGTCCAAATTTTTTAGCCTCTTGATTTATTATAATCGGGCATAAAATAATATCTCCACAAGAAGAATTTTTATCATGATTTGGAAATGTGAGAACATTAGTAGCATAATCATTGTTCAGATACTTTTTATTAAGTGTTCTCATTCTTTGGTCTCCAACAAAAATTATATTTACCTGAGATAGGATGTCTTTCAATAGGCTTACTAAAATCCATTTTTTTATAGTCTGTGTTGATGGAATATAGTGTTTATTAATATAAGTTATGTAATTAATCTTTATTTTTTTTTCTTTTTTCATATTCAGTAATAATAGATGTTACTATTTTATGTCTCATCACATCTTTGGGTGTAAAGTTAACAGCATCTACTCCTTTAATGTTTAATATAAACTCTAGACAGTCTTTAAGTCCAGATGAAGACTCTTTAGGTAAATCAATTTGACTTACATCTCCAGTTACAACTGTTCGCGAACCATAGCCTATCCTTGTAAGGAACATCTGCATTTGTGCAATCGTAGTATTTTGTGCCTCATCTAAAATGATGAATGCATCATTGAGAGTTCTTCCTCTCATATAAGCCAATGGTGCAATTTCAATAATATTTTTTTCTAAAAGTTTATTTACATTGTCAAAACCTAAACAATCATAGAGTGAATCATAGAGGGGTTGTAAATAGGGATCAATTTTTTCTGCTAAGTCTCCAGGAAGAAATCCAAGTTTTTCACCTGCCTCTATAGCAGGTCGCACTAAAATTATTTTTTTTACATTGCCTTGTTCAAGTGCATAAACAGCACATGCTACTGCGAGAAATGTCTTCCCCGTTCCAGCTGCCCCAACTCCAAATGTAATTGTATTTTGATTTATAGTATCAATAAAGTTTTGTTGATTAGTTGATTTTGGCTTAATAATAACTTTTTTTAACTTTAAATGATGTTTCACTTCATCTTCGTAATCTTGAGATAGAAGTTCTCCAGAATTATTGAGATATAAATGTAACTGCTTTGGTGTTATTTCTTCATTTTCAGAAAGATCATACATCCTCTCAATAAAATTAGATGTGCTAGCAACATTTGCATTGTCACCCGTAATTTTAAAAGAATTACCTCTATTTGAAATTTCTACATCAAAGAATATTTCTATTTGTCGTATATTTTTATCTAGCAAGCCGCATAAATTAGCAAGTCTATCATTATCTATTGGTTCTAACTTTATATGTTGATTAATATTATTTTGACTAGATTTCATTTTTTATTTACATGCATCCATACAAAGAGCTTCTATTTGCTTTCAATATCTCCACATCAACGCACTTTCCTAAGAATTTCTCAGATGCTTTGAAGTGAACAATTTTATTTGTAAATGTTCTTCCAAAAATTTCGCCTTTTATCTTCTTTGATTTCCCTTCCACTAAAACTTGTTGTTTAGTGTTTACAAGCTTTAATAGGTATTTTTCTGAGTTTTTCCTTATGAGATCTTGTACCTTGGATAGTCTATATTTTTTTTCATCTAAAGAAGTATTATCAATTTCTGATGAGGCAATCGTACCTGGTCTTTTACTATAAATGAAACTATAGCCATCATCAAATTGTATGTCTTCAATTAAATTTAGAGTTTCTTGGAAATATTTTTCTGATTCTCCTGGATATCCTATAATAAAATCTGATGTTATGCTTATGTCCGGTCTAACATCCCTAACTTTTCTAATCATGTTTTTGTATTCTAAAATTGTATGTTTTCGTTTCATTTTAGAAAGTATAAAATCAGAGCCAGATTGAATTGGTAGGTGTAAATTACTACATAGTTTTTTATTCTTATATTCATTTATTAAATCATCAGAAAAATCTATTGGGTGTGATGTAGTGTGGCGTATCCTTTCAATACCTTCAATCTTTGAAATATATCTTATAAGCTCTGCGAAGTTAATTATCTTGTTATCTCTCTCTCTTATTCCTTTATAAGCATTGACATTTTGGCCAAGTAATATAATCTCTTTAGCGCCATTCTTAGCAAGATTAGAGGCTTCAAAAATAATCTCATCTAGTGTTCTGCTTACCTCTTCTCCACGGGTGTAAGGAACTACACAGAAAGTACAATATTTACTGCAACCTTCCATTATTGATACATACTGAGATACATTTGATTTTTTGCTTTGGGGTATATAGTCAAATTTTTCAATAAGAGGGAATGTAATATCAACTGGTTTAGCATCTCTTGAAACGACATCATCAATCATTTTAGGCAAACGATGTAGGGTTTGTGGTCCAAATACAATATCTACCTCTGGTGCCCTTTGTCGAATATTTTTTCCTTCTTGAGTGGCAACACATCCCCCAACAGCAATCAATGCATCTGGATTCTTTTCTTTAATTTTTCTCCATCTACCTAATTGTGAAAATACCTTTTCTTGTGCTTTTTCTCTAATCGAACATGTATTAAGAATTAATAAATCAGCCTGTGATGGGTCATCTATAGATGTCATATTATAATGATGCGCAAGAAGATCAGATATTTTATCAGAATCATATTGATTCATTTGACAGCCTTGAGATTTGATAAAGTACTTTTTATTTTTTATCATTTATTAAAAAGGTATATCTTCATCCTTTATGATGTCTTGGTTCGAAAATTCTTTACTTTCTTGATTTTTCTGTGGCGCAAAGTTATCTGCTACATCTGATTTGCTTCCTACAAAAGTAAAGTTATCGGAGATGATATCAGTAGAGTACTTTTCTATTCCGTCCTTATCTTGCCATTTTCTGGTTTGTAATCTACCTTCGACATATAACTGTTGGCCTTTCCGAACATATTGTCCAATGGTTTCAGCAGGCTTATTAAAAAATACTACTCTGTGCCACTCAGTTTTATCTTCATAAGAGCCAGAGTCTTGATTTTTAAACTTTCTATTTGTTGCTATAGATAAATTGACAACCGCATTTCCACTAGGCATAAATTTTACTTCTGGGTCATTCCCAACTCTACCTAATAATATGACTTTATTTACTGACAACACTTACTCCTTCGAAAATAAGAAATTTATTATCCACACAGTTGATATTACAGCAGTAAAAAAGAAAATACCACATAATCCACAACCATCATATGTTATACCTTCAATAAAACCCTAGACAAAGTTCTAAAAGACTAGATAGATGTATATATGACCACTATTGTAACCTCTACTTTTCTTATCAGTGCATTTTAAAAGGATGATAGTCAACTACGCTTCAAGGACAGCAAATGAGTCAATGTGTATAAAAAATGTTATTATCTCATGATGGAAAAATATATTAAGATTAAAGGCGCAAGAACTCATAATCTTAAAAACATAGATCTTGAGCTTCCAAAAAATAACCTTATTACTATTACAGGTTTATCTGGATCTGGAAAATCCTCCTTGGCCTTTGATACAATCTTTGCTGAAGGTCAAAGAAGATATGTAGAATCACTCTCAGCATATGCAAGACAGTTTTTATCAATGGTAGATAAGCCTGACGTAGATAAAATAGAAGGTTTGTCTCCAGCAATTTCTATTGAACAGAAATCTACATCTCATAATCCCAGATCAACAGTTGGAACCGTAACAGAGATATATGATTATCTAAGACTTTTATTCGCAAGGGTTGGTACGCCCAAATGCCCTGAACATAATGTCGGATTAGATGCAATGTCAACATCAGAGATGTTTCATAATCTCATAGATAAAAGTTTAGGTAAAACAATTATTATATTATCTCCGATTGTACGTGGACAAAAAGGTGAGCATATTAAACTCATCCAAACATATTCTCAGCAGGGATTTAGTAGAGTAAGAGTGAACAAAGAAACGCATAAGATAGCTGATATATCAAAACATATGTTAGGGCATATTATTAATGCAAAGAAAAAAAATGACATAGAAATTATAATAGATAGAGTTGAGATAAATGAAGAAAACAGACTGCGTATAATTGAATCTCTTAATTCAGCCTCTGAGATATCGGAAGGAATAATATATGTATCAGAAATAGATGGTAACAAAGACCTAATATTTTCTACAAAATATGCCTGTCCCCATTGCGGATATTCAATAAGTAAACTTGAACCAAAAATGTTTTCATTCAATTCACCAGCTGGAGCATGTAGTAAGTGTGATGGACTAGGAGTTGATGAGTTCTTTGATGAAAATAAGATTATTACAAATAACGAATTAAGCTTGTCGAGCGGAGCTGTCGCAGGATGGGATACTAAAAACTATATTTACCACTCTATGTTAGTTTCTTTAACAAATCACTTTAACATTGATATAAATGAAAAGTTTTATAAGTTACCTGACAAATTTAAAGAAGTTCTGTTTTATGGAACAAATGAAGAAATTGAATTCAAAATAAACAAATTAAATAATAAAACTAAAAAATTTACTGAATCAAAAAAATTAGATGTCTGGGATGGTATATGCAACATATTTGAACGCAACTATAATAAGGCTTTTAGGTATAGTATCAAAAGATATTATGAAAGATTCCTTACAGAAAGTGAATGTAGAGATTGTAATGGTGAAAGATTAAATATTACGGCACGTAATGTTTTCGTTGGCAAATTATCTATAAATCAAATTACTAACTTAAATATCGAAGATGCTCTAGTGTTTTTTGAAAAGCTTAAGCTTGATAGTATGAAGACCAAAATTGCAGAAAAAATAATTTTAGAAATTAAATCTAGGCTAAAGTTTCTTAATAATGTAGGTCTAAAATATCTCACACTTTCAAGAAGCGCAGAAACACTATCTGGAGGTGAAGCGCAGCGAATTAGGTTAGCAAGTCAAATAGGATCTGGTTTAACAGGAGTATTGTATGTGCTTGATGAGCCATCAATAGGTCTTCACCAAAGAGATAATGATAAGTTATTAGATACTCTGAGAAATTTAAGAGATTTAGGCAATACCGTTATAGTAGTCGAACATGATGAAGATACTATTATGACCTCTGATCATATTGTTGATATTGGTCCTAATGCAGGAGTTCATGGTGGTGAAGTAATATTTTCAGGAAAACCAAAAAGCCTTAAAAATGTGTCATCACACACATCCGATTTCATTACTGGCAAAAATAGAATTGAAGTTCCTGAAAAAAGATTAAAGCCTAATAAACAATGGATATCCATAATAGACGCTAATGCTAACAATTTAGATGATATAAATATTAAAATCCCTGTTGGTCTATTAACATGTATAACGGGTGTTTCTGGTTCTGGTAAATCTTCACTAATCAATGATGTTTTATATACATCTATTGTGAATACATTGTTAGATAATAGTGAAGGTTTTGTTCACTGCAAGAAAATAAATGGTGTTGATAACGTTGATAAAATTATTGATATTGATCAAAGTCCTATAGGACGAACACCTCGATCTAATCCAGTTACGTATACTGGAATATTTTCATTAATTAGGGATGAGTTTGCCAAAAAACCTGAATCAAAATCTAGGGGATATCTTCCTGGCAGATTTAGTTTTAATGTGAAAGGAAAAAATAATGGTGTATGTCACCACTGTGATGGACAAGGCCAAATAAAAGTTGAAATGCATTTCTTATCTGATGTTTATGTAAAATGTGAAAAATGTAATGGCCAGAGATACAATGATGAGACATTAGAAATAAAATTAAATGACAAAAATATTGGTGAAGTACTAGATATGACTGTCGAAGAAGGATTAACATTTTTTAAGAATTATCCTAGGATATATAAAAAACTAGTGATACTTTCAGATGTTGGCCTTGGTTATATTAAATTAGGTCAAAGTGCCATAACATTATCTGGCGGAGAGGCCCAGAGAATAAAACTTGCAAAAGAGCTTATAAGACCTGATACCGGACACACATTATATGTCTTAGATGAGCCTACAACAGGCTTGCATAGCTATGATGTTAAAAATTTATTGAAGGTTTTAGGAAGATTAAAGTCCAGAGGTAATACTTTAATAATTATTGAGCACAACTTAGATGTGATTAAAACTGCTGATTGGATTATTGATCTTGGTCCGGAGGGAGGGACTGGCGGTGGAAAACTAATTGCCTCTGGAACACCTGAAGAACTAACTAAGTCTAAGGATTCATATACAGGGAAATACTTAAAATCTAAAATTACGCTTTAATCTGATAAGAGAATGTACGCTATAGGCGATGCATCACCAAGCTTATGTCCTTTCTTCAAAATTCTTAAATATCCGCCAGGTCTGGTTTTAAATCTAGGCCCAAGTACCTCAAAAAGTTTTTTAACAATTTTCTTATCACCAATCCTTGAGTATGCTAGCCTTCTTCTCATTAAAGTATCATTTTTTGCAAGAGTGATTAGTGGTTCAGCCACCCTTCTAAGTTCTTTTGCTTTTGCTACCGATGTTTCGATATGTTCATGATCAAACAATGAAATAGCCATATTTCTAAACATAGCTTTCCTATGAGATGAATTTCTATTTAATTGTCTACCTGATTTTTTATGTCTCATTATCTTTTTTCAATATTTTTAGGTGGCCAATCTTCTATAGTTTGACCAAGGGTTAAGCTGTGTGTCGATAATACATCTTTAATTTCTGTTAGTGATTTTTTGCCCAAGTTAGGAGTTTTTAAAAGTTCATTTTCACTTCTTTGGACTAAATCACCAATATAATGTATGTTTTCTGCTTTCAAACAATTTGCAGATCTTACTGTTAACTCTAAGTCATCAACAGGTCTCAGTAGTACTGGATCTATATGATTTTCGTCTACTTCATCTTGTGTGTCATCCTTAATCTCAAGATGACTAAATACTTCTAGTTGTTCTCTAAGTATTTTACCTGCAGTTCTTATTGCATCTTCAGGTTCAATCGTTTCATTCGTTTCAAGCTCTATTATGAGTTTATCTAAATCAGCTTTTTGTTTTACCCTAGCATTATCAACGCTGTATGATACTTTTTCTACAGGTGTAAATGATGCATCAATTTGCATTTTACCTATGCCCAGGTCTTCTAATTCATTAAATTTTCTCTTCACTGCTGGCTGATACCCCTTACCCTGAGAAATCGTAAGATTAATTACGAGCTCAGTTTTATCATTTGTTATATTTGCTATGCAGAAGTCTGGATTTTTAATTTCTAAGTTAGGATGATCTTCTATATCTGATGCAAGAACAGGTCCGTTTCCTTTTTTTCTAAGTACAATTTCAATTTTCTCTTTTTCATGAAGTACTAGGGCAAGCTTCTTAATATTTAGTAAAATTTCTAAAACATCTTCTTGTACACCATCAATTGTGCTGTATTCATGGAGGATATTATCAATAGATACCTCAGTAACAGCACTCCCAGGCATAGATGACAATAGCACTCTTCTCAAAGCATTGCCTAGAGTATGACCAAACCCTCTTTCTAGCGGTTGGATTATAATTTTAGATTTTGATTTTGATATCATCTCAATATCAACTAAGTTAGGTTTTAAAAATATTGTGTTGTTCATATGTTACCTGCTATTTTGAGTATAATTCTACAATTAGTGATTCATTAATTTCTTTTGGTAGTTCAGACCTTTCAGGGACTCGCAAATAAGTTGCTACTAAATTTTTTGTGTCAACATCTACCCAGTCGCTTGAATTACGAGTTTCTGCTACTGATAATGCAAATTGTATACGCGTCTGATCTTTACTTTTATTTCTTACTGATATCTTATCTGTTGCTTGAACTTGATACGATGGGATATTAATTAAATTTCCATTAACCTCAATATTCTTGTGATTAACAAGTTGTCTTGATTCTGCTCTAGTTGATCCAAATCCTGATCTATA
>Ga0228672_1000547_pt1 | contig 18533 bp, 18 predicted proteins | sample 90DmetaG_FD_182788 | JGI IMG/M metagenome (GOLD analysis project Ga0228672, IMG submission 182788) | Seawater microbial communities from Monterey Bay, California, United States - 90D | ecosystem: Environmental > Aquatic > Marine > Coastal | place: USA: California | collected 2016-11-08 | reverse complement strand
AAAATAAACAATGCTTCACATCCGTCTGGCGCCATAGAAGAGTCTGTTTTTGAAGGTACATTGGCATAAAATAAAGGGTTGGTTGGCCACTTTGGGTGGTCATAAATTTCCTCGGCATGTTTCTCAAAATCAGCATCAAAAAATAGATTGTGATGTTCTGTGTTTTTAAGTTTTTTATCTAATCCTATATAAAATAATAAGGAAGAAGGAGCAAATACTTTTTTGTCCCAGTAGGCTTCTGAATGTTGTCTGTATTCTGAGTTTAGTAAGGTTTCGGAATGGTGATAATCTGCACCACTCAAAACAACGTCAGATTCTATAAATATATTTTTAGTAACAATTCCATTCACTATACCCTTTTCAACTACAATTTTATCTACGGGGTGGTTGGTGTGTATTTGTACTCCTAACTCTAAAGCTAAAGCTTCCATTCCCATGATGATTTTATACATACCACCTCTAGGGTGCCAAGTCCCTAAACCAAAATCGGCATAATTCATAAAACTGAAAAACGAAGGTGTTTTACTCGGTTTTGCGCCTAAAAACAAGGATGGAAACTCTAGTGTTGAAATTAACTTTGGATTGCTAAAGTTTTTTCGAACTTCGGAACTGATGGTTTTAAAAAACTGATCCAAACGTGCTACGGTATCTTTTGATACTAATTCTAAGGGCGTTATACCCGGCGCATTATACAGAATTTTGTTCACAGCTATACCGTAATTATTTTGTGCTTTGTCAATAAATGTTTTTAGTTTATTGCCACTTCCTTTTTCAATGCGTTCAAATTCTGCACAAATTTTGTCCATAGAGTCCCCAATAGTAATAATTTCGTCCTCAAAAAATATTTTATAAGCAGGATCCAGTTTGTCAATTTGATAGTAGTCAGTTGTCTTTTTTCCAAAATCGGAGAAAAATCGATCAAAAACGTCCGGCATCCAATACCACGATGGACCAATATCAAAAGTGAACCCATTTTTTTTTAGTTGGCGCGCACGACCGCCTACGGTGCTGTTTTTTTCATAGATTGATACCGTATGTCCCGCTTTTGCTAAATAGCAGGCTGCAGATAAGGATGAAAACCCAGAGCCAATAATTTGTATTGTTTTTTTCATTTAGCTACAAAAATAAACAAAAGCCAATACAGTAAGGATGTGTTTGATGATTTTTTACAAATCTTTAACTAATTTTTATAGATTGATAGAGTTTCATTTGTTTTGGGATTTTTTTTAGAGTTGTAATCTGTAAAACGCCTTCCAATTACACCATCACATGAGTAGTTTTTTTAATCACTGAAGAGTAAAATTTTGTCAAGTAATCATCCAGATCTTCAGGGTCTGGTTTAATTGTAAAATACGAAACGTATGTAATATTTTCGTATAAATTATTAAGGAGGTTGAGATCCTCAAGTGGAACATTTTCTCCTAAGTAGATGGTGTGATATCCTCGGCTAATCAATTCATAGTTTATAAATAGCAATCCAACATCATGAATTTCATTAAGCGGTAAAAACAATACAAATGTTTTAGCATCTGGTTTCGGATTAGCACTTTGTAAACGTTCTATATGAATCAGCACTTTTTGCCGTATATCAGTTAATAAAAAATGCTCATGTGATGGTGTAATTGTAAGGGTTTGCCATAAAATACCGATGTCTTGTATGATGGGAATAAAAATATCATAAAAGATTTCTCTAAAACTTTTCTCCTCTAACAAGCGGTTATAAGTGTTGTAAAACAGTACTTGATCAAAATTTAACATTGCTAGCTTAAAGGCATTAAAGGCATGTGGTTCCGCATGTCCTTGGTAAGAAATTTCTTTTACTTTTGAAGCAATTTGAGATTCATCAAGTGCAGCAATTTTAGAAACTTTATAGCCATTACTGTTTAAGAAACTAATATTCATTAGTTTTTGTAAACTTTTTAAGTTGTAAGTTCTAATGTTTGTGTCTGTACGTTCTGGAATAAGAAGATTATAACGTTTTTCCCATATACGAATGGTATGGGCTTTAATTCCAGAAAGGTTTTCTAAGTCCTTTATACTAAAGGAGGTTCTAATTGTGTTCATGTTTTAATAAGATTTGGGTCAACTAAATTAACCAAAAATTTATTAATAACCAATAATTAAACACAGTAAATAACAAAGTGCGCACGAGAAGACTCGAACTTCCACGGGAATAATTCCCACTAGCCCCTCAAGCTAGCGCGTCTACCAATTCCGCCACGTGCGCATTAAGAATGTTAAAGGTAAAAAAAAAGTTAAGAATAAACTTAACTTTTTTAGTGACCTGGCTGGGGCTCGAACCCAGGACCCTCTCCTTAAAAGGGAGATGCTCTACCAACTGAGCTACCAGGTCTTTTTATTTACCTTCATTGCGGCTGCAAATATAAAGGGTTTAATTAATAATACAATGCTTTTTCAGATTATTTTTTGTTTTTTTGTTCTAGCTAATTTAAGAGTAGGTATAATCAAATTTGGATACAGCTATGATCGTTGTTTTACTAGGATATATGGGGTGTGGTAAGTCTACTGTGGGACAGATACTTGCAGAAAATTTAGAAATTAATTTTTTAGATTTAGACGATTACATTGAACAAAAACAGAACGCTTCAATTTCTGAAATTTTTAATTCCAAAGGCGAACTGTTTTTTAGAACAATAGAGTCCGAAGCGGTCAAACACCTATGTAACCATTCCGATTCTTTGGTTTTGGCATTGGGTGGCGGTACCCCTTGCTATTCTGATACCATGAAATTTTTGGTTAATCATCCCAATGTTAAGACGGTTTTTTTAAATCTTTCGGTTAAAAATTTATCAGATCGCCTGATTAAGGAAAAGGCCAAACGCCCTCTAATTGCCAATCTAGATGATGAAACCATCCCTGAGTTTATCGCAAAACATGTGTTTGAGCGTTCGTTTTATTACAATCAAGCCGAACTAACAATTCACACAGACCTCTTAGGTATTGCCGAAATTGTAGCAGCTATTCAGTCTAAATTAATCTAAAATCACTTTTGTCTTTTTACCAGTAAAGATTACAGATACATGCTCGTTAATAGATGTGGATAAAGAAATACCTTTAAAATCGGCTTTAACGGGATATTTTTTATGGTTCCGATTGACAAGTACTGCGGTTTTAAACCGTTTTAATGGAACATCCAAAAAATGTTTAACCCCATAAATTAAAGTCGTGCCAGAGTTTAGAACGTCATCTACCAAAACCAAAGATTTATTTGTGTAATCCTCTTTTGTAAGCGTGGTGATTATAGGGCCTGTTGGATTCTTTTTATCAATAGTTACTTTACAAAGAATAGGATTGATATCACAAATTTTAAGCATTGCAGCTCTTAATTTTTTTGCAAATAAATATCCATTAGATTCAATTCCAGCAAGTATAATATCTTGTTCTCCCACGTTTGATTCATAAATTTGATAAGCAATGCGTTTTACTTTGTGATTTATTTCTTCGTGGTTTAAAATACAATTCTCTGTTAAGCCCATAGTATTAGTTTGTTCAAAGATAAAAAACTGTTTTTATTCTGTATTAGTTTCATCTTTATTTTCGCCACTATCTAAATACTCATCGATTTCTCGACGGTCTTTTTTAGTTGGACGGCCTTCACCTTTCTGACGGTAATAATCTTTTGAATATTTTAATAATTCTTGTGCTTCAAATTCAGATTTTGGAGTGGTGTCTGTTCTATAAATATCCACCAGTCTAGCCCCTACACGACTGCGAGGAATATCCATAACAGTCAATTGATAGTTCACTTGATTTAAGCGGACCACTATTTTGTCCATTGGATAAATCTCTCTACTGGGCTTTACAATGGTATCATTTACTCTGACATGCCCTTTTTTAATAGCCGTTGCAGCGCTATTACGGGTTTTGAAATAGCGAACACACCATAAATATTTATCGATTCTCATAAAATGATTAAAACAACGTTAATGTACTGTACAAAAATAGTATAATATTGTATCTTGCAGCTCTAATTTGAATTTTATAAAACATACATATATGAAATATAAAGATAACCTACTCCTCATGTGCTTGCTGGTAATTTCAATTATCTCCTGTAGCCCTGACGATGAGGATACGATATCATCTATTCCCGAAAATGACCGTACAGAACAGCAAGTTATTGACAATGATACCTTAGTGCACTACTTGAATTCACATTATTATAACGCTACTGAGGTAAGTGCTTTGGCTAACCCTACCATTGCCGATGTGGTGATTACAGAGCTCATAGAAGGAGAAACACTTCCTACAGGTGCAGCACTTTTGATGACAGATGTTGAGCTCAAAACAACAACTTATTTAGATGTTGAATACGACTATTATATTTTAAATATTAATCAAGGTAATAGTGCTGCATCGCCTCGTTTCTGTGACAAAGTACGTGTCAAGTACGCAGGATCTCTTATGGATGGCGAAGAATTTGAAGTAAGATCAAACCCTATTGATTTTGATTTGGCAAGTGTAATCCCAGGTTGGAGTCGTGTGATGCCAGAATTTAATGTGGGTACATTTATGACCAACACAGATGGAACGGTATCCTATGACGGCTATGGAATGGGTGTGATGTTTTTACCTTCAGGGTTAGGATATTATGCAACCTATTCAGGTTCAATTCCGTCGTATTCGAATTTAGTATTTAAATTTGAATTATTGCAAACAGAAACAGCAGATCACGATTCGGATAATATCCCAACTTATATGGAGGTTATTGAAGCCGATTATGATTTATACGGAAAAGATACAGATGAAGATTTAATCGTTGATTTTTTAGATACTGACGATGATAATGATGGGACAGCTACTTCTGATGAGGTTGGTGTAGAAGCTTATACAGCAGACACAAGAGCTGAACTTCAAACCATTTTAGATGCACTTGAGTTGGATGCTAATCAGTTGTTAACTCCAATTAAGCAACGATCGAATCGTAATGACTATACTGCAAATCTAATCACACTACTTGATGATAATGAGAATGGGATTCCTAATTACTTAGATGACACAGAGTCTGAACGTATAGAATAAAAATAAATATAGCATAAAAAAAAGAGTCGCATTGCGCCTCTTTTTTGGTTTAAACACTACTGTGATTAGGGTTATTTCCGCTTAATAACTTTCAATGCTTTTGCAACAATGCTGTCACTATTAAGTCCGTACTTTTCCATGAGTTGAGCAGGGGTTCCAGACTCTCCAAACGTATCATTAGTTGCAACAAACTCTTGTGGTGTTGGATGGTGAAGTGCTAAAACTCTTGCTACACTTTCTCCCAAACCTCCAAGATGGTTGTGTTCTTCAGCAGTCACAATACAGCCTGTTTTTGCAACAGAATCAAGGATCGCTTTGTCATCCAAAGGTTTGATGGTGTGGATGTTGATAACATCCGCAGAAATGCCTTGTTCATGCAATACTTTTGCAGCTTCAAGCGCTTCCCAAACAAGATGACCAGTCGCAACAATTGTCACATCTGATCCTTCTTGAAGTTGAATGGCTTTTCCAATTTCAAACACTTGATCTTCTGGGGTGAATACAGGGACTGCTGGGCGTCCAAATCTTAAATATACAGGACCTTTATGATCTGCAATAGCAATCGTAGCTGCCTTGGTTTGGTTGTAGTCACAGGTGTTAATAACCACCATTCCTGGTAACATTTTCATTAAACCGATATCTTCTAAAATTTGGTGTGTAGCACCATCCTCTCCCAAGGTTAATCCGGCATGAGATGCACAAATTTTCACATTCTTATCTGAATAAGCAATCGATTGGCGAATTTGATCGTAAACACGCCCCGTAGAGAAATTAGCAAATGTACCTGTAAAAGGAATTTTTCCTCCAATAGTCAAGCCTGCTGCAATAGACATCATGTTGGCTTCGGCAATTCCAATTTGAAAAAAACGTTCTGGGTTTTCTTCGATAAATTGATTCATTTTTAAAGATCCAATCAAATCTGCACAAAGTGCTACAACATTTGGGTTGGTTCTTCCGAGTTCTGTAAGGCCAGCTCCAAAACCACTTCTTGTATCTTTTTTCTCTGTATATGTATAAGTTTTCATTTATCTGTTGGTTTTGAATTTAATAATCTCCTAAAGTTTCTGGATTCTGATTTAAAGCACTTTCTAATTGTTCGTCATTCGGTGCTTTTCCGTGCCATGCATGAGTGTGCATCATAAAATCAACGCCATTACCCATCATTGTCTTTAAGATTACACAAACCGGTTTTCCTTTACCGGTTGCCGCCTTGGCTGTCGCCATACCTTCTAGTATAGCCTCAATATCGTTTCCGTTTTCAATTTCAATAACCGTCCAATCAAACGCTTCAAATTTTCCTTTAATACTTCCCATAGCAAGTACATCGTCAGTAGAACCGTCAATTTGTTTGCCGTTTAAATCAATGGTTGCAATTATATTATCTACATTTTTAGCTGAAGCATACATGATAGCTTCCCAATTTTGACCCTCTTGTAATTCGCCATCGCCGTGCAGGCTGTAAATCAAACGTGAATCGTTATTTAATTTTTTTGTTTGTGCAGCTCCAATCGCAACTGAAAGCCCTTGCCCTAAAGAGCCAGAAGCAATTCGAACTCCAGGAAGCCCTTCGTGGGTGGTTGGGTGTCCTTGTAATCTAGAGTTTAACAATCTAAATGTGTTGAGTTCTTCAACTGGAAAATACCCAGAGTGTGCGAGTACACTATAAAATACAGGAGAAATATGACCGTTTGATAAGAAAAACAAATCCTCATCAATTCCATCCATATCAAAACCTTCTTTGCGATGCATGATGTTAGTGTAGAGCGCAACTAGAAATTCTGTACACCCTAAGGAACCGCCGGGGTGACCAGAGTTGACTTTATGAACCATTCGTAAAATATCTCTACGAACTTGGGTTGTTAAATCCTGTAAATTTTTGTTTGACATTGACTAGGTTTTAGATGTTAAAAAATTGATTCCCAAATATAATTTTAATTTTAAAGAGATAGAGTATTTAATCTTGTATTTTTTACAATTTAACTAACAATTTGTAAAAAGAATCTATGAGTGTTTAAATGTGTAATTTATTTTCTACTTTTACACTTATTTTTGAAAAATTTCCATGTTAAAATTCATTAGACTGCAAGAGTATAAGGTAATAATTTACAGATTGTTACTTGTTTATTTCTTTTATGCTGTAAGCCGTTTTTTATTCTTTATTTATAATTATTCATATTTAGAAATTGACTCCATATTAGAGTATTTAAGACTAAGTTATCACGGTCTTGCGTTTGATACGACTGCGATTTTTTATTTAAATAGTCTGTTTGTCTTGTTTTCAATGCTTCCACTTGTAGTAAATACACGAAAAGGCTATCAGAAATTTTTATTCTTTATTTATTTTCTTACAAATTTTATAGGGATGGCCTTGAACTTTGTAGATTTAATTTATTATAAATTCAATTTTAGTAGAACTACAGTTTCCGAATGGGATGTAATTGAACATGAAAGCAATCTTTCTCAGATGTTTGGCCGATTCGCCATAAGCTATTGGGATGTTTTTTTAATATTTTTTCTTGTAGCTGCTTTATGGATATTTCTGTACAAAAAAGTGAAAGTACAAACTAAACCTTATGCCAAAAGTCTGCCAGTTTATTTACTTTCATCAGTGGTTTGTTTTCTTATCATGGCAACCCTTATGGTTGGTGGGATCCGAGGCGATTTTAAATACAGTACTCGCCCCATTAATTTAGTAGATGCTAATCGGCATGTTTCCAAAATTCAACACGCAGATTTTGTATTAAACACCCCTTTTGCAATTATTAGAACCTTTAATAAAAAAACGTTTAAGAAAGTAGTGTATGATTTGCCAAAATCAGTTGTTGATAGTCTAGTACAACCGATTAAAACATACAAAAAAACCATTCCAAACAAACCCAATGTTGTAGTTTTTATTACCGAAAGTTACAGCAGAGAATACATGGGTGCATTTAATGACCCTAAAAAAATTAAGGATTATGTCGGGTACACCCCATTTTTAGATTCTCTGGCAACTAAAAGTTTAATATTTAATAATGCATTTGCAAACGGAAGAAAATCCATTCATGGGATGTCTTCCGTATTGGCAGGAATCCCTTCTTTTAAAGACGCCTTTACATCCTCTCCTTATGCCAATCAAGATATGGAATCGGTTGTTTCTATATTAAATGACGAGGGTTACGATACCTCTTTTTTTCACGGCGCTCCCAATGGTTCTATGGGGTTTTTAGGCTTTTCAAATATTCTTGGCTTCGATAATTATTATGGAAAAACAGAATTTAATAACGATCTCTTATTTGATGGAGTTTGGGGTATTTGGGATGCTCCATTTTTTCAGTTTACCAAGGAGGTTTTAGATGCCAAAACCACGCCTTTTTTCTCCACAATTTTTACAGTTACCTCACACGAACCCTATATTGTTCCTAAGGAATTTGAAGGGGTATTTCCAAAAGGAACATTACCAATGCATCAATGTGTAGGTTATACAGATTTTGCTTTTAAACAATTTTTTGAAGCTGCTAAAAAAGAGCCTTGGTTTGAAAACACCATTTTTATCATTACTGCGGACCACACAAATCAGATCTATTACAAGGAACAATATTTGAATCCTATCAATCGTTATGCTGTACCAATTTTGATTTATAGCCCTAATGAAGAGTACATAGGCATACGTTCTGAATTGGCGCAACAAATTGATATTTATCCAACCATTTTAGATATGGTCGGTTACACTAAACCATTTCGAAGTTGGGGACGTAGTTTAGTGAATAATAGTGCAGACCGAATGCCACCCTATGTCATGAATTTTAACGGCCAAAATTATCAATACACTAAGGGAAATATAATTTGTATCTTTGACGGCGTAAAAGCCGTTGGTTTTTATGATGTACATGATTTAAAGTTGGAAAAAAATTTAATAGCAAACCGTACCGAAGAAATGGATGCTGTTGAATTGTCTTGTAAAGCATTTTTAAAAGATTATTTTGATAGAATTATTGATAGAAATTTATAGTTAAAATTTAATAGCGATGAAAAAAAAAATAGGCCTCTTTATTCTAAGCGTGATAGTAATAGGTGTTTCAAAATATGTGTATGACGTACACTTTAACTATAATTTCAAAGAAATTTCAGAAAATAAGGTTTATAAATCAGGAGTGATTCCACCCCAAAAAATAGCCTCATATATTCAAAATCATCAGATTAATAGTGTGATTGATTTACGCTTTCCTCATACTACTGACAAGGTAAATAATCCTGAAATTCCTCAAGAACTCACTGCAGAAAAAGAAGCGGTTGAAAAATTGGAAGGGGTGACCTATTTTAATCTAGGAACGGATCAAGTACCCACCCAAGAAACCGTCGATAAATTTCTCGATATTATGGACGATTCCTCCAACTATCCAGTACTGATTCATTGCTATCATGGAGTAGGACGTGCGCAATTGTTTTCTGCAATTTACAGAATCGAATACGAAGGTTGGAGTAATCAAGATGCTCGCGAACAAACCCGTATCCTTCTAAAAGGAAGCTCGTTTGATGAAGGCGCTCCAAAAGGGGAGTATCTGATCAACTACAAACCACGGTCCAAACAATAAGAGCCATCAGAAGTTTTGCATTCGGGGTATAAATACAGCTCTTATATTCTAAAAATGAATATTAACCATGTAATTTAAGATTTTGAAATTTGATTTACTAAAAAAAGACCCGAATACAAAAGCACGTGCAGCCACGATCACTACAGATCACGGCGTAATTGAAACCCCTATTTTTATGCCTGTGGGCACTATAGGAACTGTGAAAGGTGTACACCAACGAGAACTCAAAAATGACATCAATCCTGATATTATTTTAGCAAATACCTACCATTTATTCTTGCGCCCTCAAATAGATATCTTAGAAAAAGCGGGTGGACTTCATAAATTCATGAATTGGGACCGTAATATCCTAACGGATTCTGGAGGGTATCAAGTGTACTCCCTTTCTGCCAACCGAAAAATCAAAGAAGAAGGCGTTAAGTTTAAAAGTCATATTGATGGCAGTATGCATACATTTACCCCAGAAAATGTGATGGAAATTCAGCGTAGTATTGGAGCGGATATCATTATGGCTTTTGATGAATGTACTCCTTATCCATGCGATTATAATTACGCAAAACGATCAATGCATATGACGCATCGTTGGTTAGACCGTTGTATTAATCACCTTGAGAAAACTCCACTCAAATATGATTTTAATCAAGCGTTTTTTCCAATTGTTCAGGGTAGTACATACAAGGATTTAAGACGTCAGTCTGCGGAATATATTGCCAATTCTGGCGCAGTAGGAAACGCTATTGGTGGGCTTTCAGTTGGAGAGCCTGCTGAAGAAATGTATGCAATGACTGATGTTGTTTGTGACATATTACCAGAAGATAAACCGCGTTATTTAATGGGAGTGGGAACCCCGATTAATATATTAGAAAATATCGCTTTAGGGGTGGATATGTTTGATTGTGTGATGCCAACACGCAATGCCAGAAATGGAATGTTGTTTACCGCTCATGGCTCCATAAATATTAAAAATTTAAAATGGAAAGATGATTTTTCGCCCATAGATCCAATGGGAATTACATTTGTAGATACGGAGTATTCTAAAGCCTATTTAAAACATTTATTCACTGTTAACGAATTATTAGGAAAACAAATCGCCACAATTCATAACTTAGGGTTTTATTTATGGCTCACACGTGAAGCTCGAAAACATATTGTTGCAGGTGATTTTGATACCTGGAAAACAATGATGGTCAAACAAATGGATAATCGTTTATAAACGCATGAAAATTCTAGATTGGTATATATTAAAGCGGTATTTGTTTACATTTTTTATGATGTTACTGCTGTTTATTCCTATTGGAATTACGGTCAACCTTGCCGAAAAAATAGATCGTATTTTAGAAAATGAAGTCCCTTTTGAAGAAGTAGCATCCTATTATTTCGATTTTACAATTTATTTTGCAACCCTATTATTTCCATTATTTTTATTTCTATCGGTTATCTGGTTTACTTCTAAACTTGCAAATAACACTGAAATCGTTGCGTTTTTAAGTTCAGGAGTGTCTTTTGCACGATTTTTACGCCCCTATTTAATAGGCGCAACTATAGTTGCTATTCTGGCATTGATGTTGGGAATGTATTGGGCACCAATTGCGAGCAAAGGCTTTAATGAATTCACATACAAATATTTAAGCAACAATAAAGTTGTAGAAACCCAACACATTCACCGCCAAATAAGCGATAATGATTACATTTATGTCAGTAATTTCGATACCAAAGCAAAGCGCGGAAATAATTTTACTCTCGAACATTTTGAGGGTAATAAGTTGGTCTATAAAATTCATGCCTCTGTAATCCGATACATCGAAAAAGACAGCAGCTATCAGCTTACAAATTACAACTTACGAACCATAGGTGAAAATGAAGACCAGCTTGAATACAGTCGAAAAAAAGACACTATTTTTAGCTTTGATTTACAAGATTTAACCCCTCCAATGTATGTTGCCGAAACATTGACCTATGGTGAATTAATGACCTTTATTGCACGTGAAGAAGAACGAGGGTCTTCCAATATTAATCGTTACAGAGTAGTCCAATATAAAAAATGGAGTTTACCCGTTTCAGTATTCATACTTACAATCATTGCTGTTGCTGTATCTTCGGTCAAACGTCGTGGTGGAATGGGAGTCAATTTAGCATTTGGAATTGTGATCGCCATGATTTATGTGTTTTTTGACAAAGTTTTTGGAGTTATGGCCGAGCAATCTGATTTCTCTCCATTATTAGCGGTTTGGTTTCCAAATATCCTATTTGGAAGTTTAGCAATTTACCTCCTTTATAATGCAAAACGATAAACTTAAAAATCATGTTCACCTTCATTTTTTGGTGCTCATAGCTGGGTTTACTGCCATTTTAGGAGAGCTGATCTCAATCGATGCCATTCCTTTGGTTTGGTTTCGAATGTCTATTGCTGGAGTCCTGATGCTTCTTTTTATCAAGTTCAAAAAGAGATCGCTTAAAATCCCCCTAAAAGCTGTGATCCGGTTCTCAATTGCGGGGGTTATTATCGCCTTACATTGGATTACCTTTTTTGCTGCCATCAAGGTGTCTAATATTTCAATCACTTTGGCCATGTTTTCTACAGGCGCATTTTTTGCATCACTAATCGAACCTATGTTTTACAAACGTAAAATTGTTGGCTATGAAATATTATTTGGAGTTATTGTCATAGCCGGAGTTATTCTTATTACACAAACCGAGTTACAATATATATTAGGAATCACTCTAGGAATTTTCTCAGCCTTGTTTGCGACACTCTTTGCGGTTCTTAATGGTCAATTTGTGAAAAACTATAAAGCGAGTGTCATATCATTTTACGAATTTGTAAGTGGTGTACTGTTTATATCAATTTTTATTGCATTTACCGAAGAGGGATTTAATTCATCCTACTTTCAACTCACAGTTTCGGATTGGACTTATCTTATTATACTAGCGTCCATCTGTACTGCCTATGCTTTTATAGCTTCTATTCATGTAATGAAACACATTACGCCTTATACTTTGGTGCTAACTTATAATCTAGAACCTATATATGGAATTTTACTGGCAGTAATAATATTTCCACAAACAGAAACTATGCAACCGTTGTTTTACCTTGGAGCTGGCCTCATAATATCTACTGTACTTCTTAATGCGGTATTTAAAAACATCAATAAACCTAAAATCTAACCTTTGAAATTTATTTAAAACTATTAAAGCTTTATATTTGCATACTAACTAAAAACTAACCTTAAATTCCTATGGAATATTTAGAATTTGAGTTACCTATAAAGGAGCTAGAAGATCAATTACAAAAATGTTTGTCTATCGGAGAAGAAAGTGATATAGATGTTTCTGAAACTTGTCTTCAGATTCAAAAAAAACTGGATGTTGCCAAAAAAGATATTTATAAAAACCTAACACCTTGGCAGCGCGTTCAGTTGTCCAGACATCCAGACAGACCTTATACCTTAGATTACATTAATGCTATTTGTGGAGATTCATTTTTGGAACTTCATGGCGATCGTAATTTTAAGGACGATAAAGCTATGATTGGTGGATTAGGAAAAATTGGCGATCAAAGTTTTATGTTTATTGGTCAACAAAAAGGATACAACACCAAAACCCGTCAGTACAGAAACTTTGGAATGGCCAACCCAGAGGGCTACCGAAAAGCTTTGCGTTTGATGAAATCTGCTGAAAAATTTGGAATCCCTGTGGTGACGCTAATTGACACCCCCGGTGCTTACCCTGGATTAGAAGCTGAAGAACGTGGGCAAGGAGAAGCAATCGCTCGAAATATTCTTGAGATGACCCGTCTAAAAGTTCCAATTATCACCATAATTATTGGAGAAGGTGCTTCAGGAGGTGCATTAGGAATAGGAGTAGGTGATAAAGTTTTGATGTTAGAAAACACTTGGTACTCTGTGATTTCACCTGAATCTTGTTCTTCAATTTTATGGCGAAGTTGGGAATACAAAGAACAAGCAGCTGAAGCGTTAAACCTAACGGCAAAAGATATGAAGCGAATGAAATTGGTAGATGAAATTGTAAAAGAACCCCTTGGAGGTGCTCATAAAGACCGCCAACAAACATTTACAACAGTATCCAACAAGATTCTGAAATCATTTGAAGAGTTTAAAAACTTATCACCAAAAGAATTGGTAGATCAGCGTATGGAAAAGTACGCTCAAATGGGAGTTTATAAAGATTAAGTTATAGACTTCATCTTGCAAAAAAAATTAAGTCAAGTGTCTCACTTGACTTTTTTAATGCTTATTAACAATATTTTTAACTTATAAACAGTTGAATTGTTGAATATCCGCCATCAACATAATGCAATTATTACTTATAATTTAAGTACTTTCGTTTCTAGAACAGTAGGAATATATAAAGCCTCTTATGAGGAATGATTATTAAATATACATGAAGCAACCAGAATCCATAAAAGTTTACAAAAACGACAAAAGCACACTTATTAGCTTGGAAAAAGGAAAAATCCCACCTCAAGCTATTGATTTAGAGGAAGTTGTTCTCGGAGCAATGATGATTGATAAAAAAGGAGTCGATGAAGTAATCGATATTCTTAGTATGGATGCTTTTTACAAAGAACCTCATCAATATATTTTTGAAGCTATTTTGCAGTTATTTGAAAATAGTGAACCTGTGGATTTACTGACCGTTTCAACACAGTTACGTAAAAATTCAAAACTAGATTTAGTAGGTGGAGATTTTTACCTTATTTCATTAACTCAAAAAGTATCCTCATCGGCACATATTGAGTTTCATGCACGTATTATCTTACAAAAATTTATTCAGCGCAGCTTAATTAAAATTTCAAATGAAATTATAGAAGATGCCTTTGATGAAACCAAAGATGTTTTTGACTTATTAGATAAGGCAGAATCTCGACTGTATGAAGTTACTCAAGGAAATATTAAAAAATCGACCGAAACAGCACAAGATTTAGTATTTCAAGCCAAGAAAAAAATTGAAGAAATATCCAATAAAGAAGGACTTTCTGGAGTCCCTTCTGGATTTGATAAACTCGATAAACTAACATCGGGTTGGCAAGAAAGTGATTTAATTATTATCGCTGCACGACCAGGAATGGGTAAAACCGCCTTAACGCTGTCAATGGCGCGAAATATAGCAGTAACTCAAAGTATTCCGGTAGCTTTCTTTTCATTAGAAATGTCCTCAGTTCAATTAATAACCCGTCTGATATCTTCTGAAACAGGACTAAATTCGGAAAAACTACGTACAGGTCGTCTCGAAAAACACGAATGGGAGCAGTTAAACGTCAAAGTAAAAGCCCTAGAAAAGGCACCCTTATATATAGATGATACCCCATCCTTATCCATTTTTGATTTAAGAGCTAAAGCACGTCGATTGGCCTCCCAAAATGGAATCAAACTGATTGTTGTGGATTATTTGCAACTTATGACTGCAGGGGGTAACCAAAAAAGTGGTAATCGAGAACAAGAAATCTCTATGATTTCCAGAAATCTGAAAGCCCTCGCAAAAGAATTAAGCATCCCTGTAATCGCATTATCGCAGCTATCCAGAGCCGTGGAAACTCGTGGTGGAAGCAAGCGTCCTTTACTATCGGATTTGAGAGAATCGGGAGCGATTGAGCAGGATGCTGATATTGTATCGTTTATTTACCGTCCAGAATATTATAAAATCGACGAATGGGATGATGAGCAACATACACCATCTGAAGGTCAAGCAGAATTTATCATCGCAAAACACCGTAATGGTGGGTTAGAAAATATCCGTCTAAAATTTATTGGACACTTAGGAAAATTTGATAATCTCGACGATTTTGATTCACCATTCGACACAGAATTTCATTCAAAAATGAATGCAGCAGCAAATGATGACACCTTTAAACAAGAGAATTTCAGAGTAGATCCAAGCGATGCGTTTGGAGATTCTGACGATGATGATACGCCCTATTAATGTCTGTTAGATAATTTATTTTTGAGTATATTTAAAAAATGAAACACCTACTACTGAGTATTTTTTTAACATTATCCTTTCAAATACATGCCTCCTATATTCTAATTCCAATGGATGCCGAGAGTCAAAAAAATCATTTGAAAGCTTATGGTATTACGTATTGGACCTTAAATAAACAAGAAAATGTCAAGTGGCTTCTCAATTATAGAGGAGGGTCTTTTTTATTGCCATTCAAAGAAGCTATCGAAAAAGAATGCCTTATTCGAGGAGTGTCTTATGAACTCATTAGTGATACAAAAACCGAAGCCATCCTTCAAGAAATTAGCAGTCCGAGTAAAAACATGGATGCTGTGATTCTTGAGAAAGCACCTAAAATTGCAGTCTATTCTCCCAGTGGAAAACAACCTTGGGATGACGCGGTAACCATGGTTTTATCCTATGCCGAAATCCCCTACGAACGTATTTATGATACCGAAGTTTTGAATGATGCATTATTACTTTACGATTGGTTACACCTTCATCATGAAGATTTTACAGGACAATATGGTAAATTCTACAGAGCTTATAGGAATGCAGCCTGGTATATTGAACAACAAAAATCAGCCGAAAAACTAGCCGCCAGTTTGGGCTACAATAAAGTTTCCAAACAAAAATTAGCAGTCGTACAAAAAATTAGAGCCTATGTTTTAGGAGGAGGTTTTATGTTTGCTATGTGTAGTGCTACTGATAGTTTTGATATTGCGTTGGCCGCACAATCCCTAGATATTTGTGAGTCGATGTTTGACGGCGATGGTAGTACCCCTAATTATCAGGCTCAATTGGATTATTCTAAAACCTTTGCTTTTAAAGATTTTATTTTGGAACGTGACCCAAAAGTATATGAATTCTCGAGTATCGATATGACCCAAAGACGTAAAATTCCAAAAGAGACCGATTACTTTTCGCTTACAGAATATTCTGCAAAATGGGATCCCATTCCAACCATGCTCAATCAAAACCATACAGCGCTAGTAAAAGGATTTATGGGGCAAACCACATCTTACTCCAGAAATCAAGTTAAATCAAATGTATTGGTTATGGGTGAAAACAAATCCAATGGCGAAGCGCGTTATATTCATGGAATTAAAGGACAAGGCTTTTTTACGTTTTATGGTGGTCATGACCCAGAAGACTACACACATAGAGTAGGAGACCCAAAAACAGAATTAGATTTGCACCCAACATCTCCAGGTTACCGACTTATTTTAAACAATGTTTTATTCCCAGCAGCCCGAAAGAAAAAACAAAAAACGTAATTTTGTAATCACTATATTTTTATAACATGAACTTCATACAATCGCTCAATAGAACAGATTTAGCTCAGTTGATAGTGAATAGAATTATGCAAGAAAAAGCACCTATAAAAACACAGTATGAAGCTTCCAAAAATCAAATCGGATATTTTTATATTGATGACTTATTACCACCAGAACTAACAGAGTACATTAACAGTCAGTTTCCATCTCATGATCAAATGGTTCTCAAGAAAAGTTTGCGTGAAGATAAGTATATAGGAGTTCAAATGGATCAATATTCACAGATTTTAGAAGAACTCATTTATGCATTTCAAGATGACCGTGTTGTAGATTTAATAAAAGAGGTTTGTGAAATTAAAGACCTCAAACCTGATGAAAATTTGTATGCTGGCGGATTATCTTCTATGAAACAATCTCAATTTTTGAATCCTCATCTCGATAATTCTCATGACAAAGAACGAAGCCGTTGGCGGGTATTGAACCTGTTGTTTTATGTTTCTCCCAATTGGGCGGACTCAAATGGAGGGCATTTAGAAATTTGGCCAAAGGGTTTGAAACAGGACCAAATCACGTTACATTCTCGGTTTAACCGTCTTATTGTTATGGCAACTCACGAGAAATCATGGCATTCGGTGAGCCCTGTAGTAGCCGATGCATCTCGAAATTGTGTTTCTAACTATTATTTTTCGGTTAATCCGCTTTCTAATTCAGATAAATTTCACGTCACTACCTTTAGAGGGAGACCTCATCAAAAAATCAGAAATCATATTCTGAAGCTTGATTCTTTTTTAAGAATGAACCTGAGAAAACTATTTAAAAAAGGAATTATTGAAAACCCACATGTCTATAAATCCAAAAAAGAGTGAATTCTAATTTATATTTTTAATACTATTATAAATCAAAAAAGCCTCGCATTGCGAGGCTTTTTTATAAGCGAATATGATACAATAGGCTAATGCCTTATTTTACTTTGTCAACAATAGCTTTGAAAGCTTCTGGGTTATTCATCGCTAAATCAGCTAAAACTTTACGGTTTAATTCGATATTATGCGTTTTGAGTTTCCCAATAAATTGTGAATACGATAATCCGTGAGCTCTGGCTCCAGCGTTGATACGCATAATCCATAAAGCTCGGAATGTTCTTTTCTTATTTCTACGATCTCTGTAAGCATAAAGCATGGCTTTATCAACTGCGTTTTTTGCAATTGTCCATACGTTTTTACGTCTTCCAAAGTATCCTTTAGCTTGTTTTAATACTTTTTTTCTTCGGGCTCTTTTGGCCACTGAATTTACTGATCTTGGCATTTCTTTAATGTTTTTTGTAGTAGGCGATTCAATATTTTGAATACTTTTAACGGCCTTACTCCATGGTTTATAAAAATAATTTTAACCTAAACAATACAATTACTTTAAACGTAATTGTTGTTTAATGTTTGCTTCATCATTCGCATGTACAAGTGTACTGTGCGTGAGAGCAAGCTTACGTTTTTTAGACTTCTTCGTTAGAATGTGGCTTTTAAACGCATGCTTTCTTTTGATTTTTCCAGTACCCGTTACTTTGAAACGTTTCTTGGCACTAGATTTGGTTTTCATTTTAGGCATTTTCTCCTTTTATTTAATTTACTTCGCTTATTTTACTTTCTTTGGGGAAATGAACATAATCATACGTTTCCCTTCTAAT
>Ga0228672_1000543_pt1 | contig 18763 bp, 12 predicted proteins | sample 90DmetaG_FD_182788 | JGI IMG/M metagenome (GOLD analysis project Ga0228672, IMG submission 182788) | Seawater microbial communities from Monterey Bay, California, United States - 90D | ecosystem: Environmental > Aquatic > Marine > Coastal | place: USA: California | collected 2016-11-08 | reverse complement strand
GATGGAGCTCTGGGCGGTCTTGATGTCCTCCGTCGCCTTCCGCCGCGCGTTCGCCACCTTCACGTCCGCCGCCTGCGCGCGCTCCTCCGCCGCCGTGTACCGCTGAATGAACGCGTCCAGCTCCTCCTTGTTCGTCACCATCGCCGCTTTGATCTGCGTGACCTCCTCTTGGGCGCGGTGAAGCTCGGCCCGCGTCTCCGCCAGCTGGTTGGACATTTCCTCCTTCTCGTCCGCAAGCTTCAGTCGCTTCGCGCGCTCCTCGTCCGCGCGCTCCTGTTCCTTGACCACCTGGGCGCGCTCCTTCCCCCATGCCTCGCGCTCCTTGTCCACAGCCGTCTGAAGCAGTGCAATCTTAGATTCCTGAGCCTCGCGCTCCTTCTGCAATGTCTCGCGTTCCTTTTCCAGGGTCGACTCCCATTTAACGATCTTGCCCTCGTACTTATCACGTTCCTTGTCCAGTGTCGATTGCCACTTCTCTCGCTGCTCATCGACCGTCGTCTGAAGCGCTTCAATCTTGCTTTCATAGTCCGCCCGGGGCGCCATGAGCACGTTGCGCGACTGGATCTCCTGGATCATCGCCGGAGGGTGGCACGGGATTGCGAGCGAGAGCAGCTGTGCCGCCTGGTCAAAGTACCCTTGGTGGCGGCGCTGGCCCTCCTTGAGCACCTCCACATCTCGCTCCAGCTTGCGTGCACGCTCCTCGTTCGCAGAAGTGTCGAGAACGACATCTTCTGGGGCCTCACGATCGGAGGATGTTTTCTGGCGTTTGCTTTCAGGGGGAGTGTCAGATGCAGTGCATTCAAATTGCAGGTGTCTTCTGCATCGATTTGCCTTGTTTGCCTTAATCGATGATGCGCCTATCTCAAATTGAACTTTACACCTGGGGCATGTTAGTGGTATGAAAGATCTGCCATCTCTCAATATTTCCTCACCCTCTGTAAAGTCAGCGTACTTGAATTTGGGTGCCATTGCTGATGTGCAAGAATGGGGGGTGTCTGTCCGTACAGTGGTTAGCGATCATTATAATGCGATTGTAATATATGTGTGCCCTGACCATTACAATGGCATTACAATGGTATTATAATAGTGTTATAATACACATTACGGTGTGTTTACCACTCTGGTACCTGCCACCAACCAATGTCTCCATTATTTATGTTACAATGGCATTATAATACACACCGTAGCATTATTATAATGCCATTATAATAAACCATTTCCCTTATTATAATATCATTGTAATGATATTATAATAGCATTATAATATCATTACAATGTGTCACCCGATTATGCCGACGTCTCTCTCATGGTGTCGTGCAACGAATTGAGCATTGCCGTGACTTCCGACGCCGAGAATGTGCGATCCCCCGCGTGGTCGGGATGCACCGAGCGGATCAAGTCCCGCAGGTGGGCCTCAGCCAGAGTGTCTTCTGGGCCCGCCTTGAGCATCTCCGCGACGTCGCCCCAGGCCTCCTGCATGGCCATAGCTTCATCCGCGTCGCTTTCGAACGGCACAATGGCGCCGCTTGTGCAAGTAAGCGCAGTGGTCTCGTCGATTTCAATTCCGGCGGCGGCCCCGTGACGCAGGTTGTATCCGTTCGGGTGAAGGGTATTGTTCTCGATGATGTAGAAAGACTCGTTGGCGTCGGCGTCCTCTGGATGGCACCACATGATGGGCTCGATTCCGAACTTCTTGCGCCCGTACCGACGAATGGCGTTGCGCACGAGACGGCAACCAGAAGAGGGGGAGCTGTGTTTTGCCAGACGGTGTGCGAGGTCCTTTGTGCGACCCACATACACAACGCGGGACTCTGGTAGGAAGACGAGTTTGTAGATGGTCACGAGATCCGTATCTTTCGGTGGAGAAGGCACCGCTTGTTCAGACTGAGTCTTCTGGTATTTGCTGTTGGGTTCCTTTATGTTCGACAGCTTGGGGCATATCGGAATATGCTTTTTACATATTGATGCCTTATGAGAGCTGAGTGTACTTGTAGTACTCTCTCCAATGATCTCATTACATCCCCAGCATTTGATCTTGGTGAATTGTTTCTCTTCATACTGGCCTTCCGAGTTGGGTATGAGTGCAAGTCTTGTGTAAGGCTCTGTTGTTATGAACTTTGAGTACTTCGTATGTCTTTTCATCTGTTGTCTGTGTTATGTAGTTGTGTTGGGTCGTGTTGGGCTGTGTTGAATGCGTGGCGTGTTAGCGACCGCAGTGGTTCATGCATTCAACCATCCATGAACTGGTCGTATATTTGCTCTATTTTATGGTCGATTTGCGACATGGATCTTCTTAGAGATGACAAAATCATCTCGGTCTCCTGACCTTGATCTTTCTCGGCATCTATTTGTTCGAAGCGCGTCCAAAGAAGTTGTTTGTCCCTTTCCAAGCCCGAGATCGCTTGATTTCGAATTTTGTTCTCTTCAGCCTGCTGAAGGCGGTGAACCAACCTCGCGTAGAACGCGTCGTCTTCGATGGATTTCATCTTGTGCAGTTGCCAATGGGGGTTCCCTTTAGCGCAGCCGCGGTTACACTCTACGGGGAAGCGGAGGTGCTGAGCGGCTAGCGGCTGGTTGAATTCTAGCTAATTCCGCCCACCAGTGCCACGCGGGCGCGCTGTCTCAATGAACCTAGCCAAACGCGCCACGTTTTCGCGGTGCATATCGACCTGGTCGCACTTGTGCAGAACGAAAAGGCGCATGGGCCCAAGTGGTAATAGGTGGTGGTATTCGTCTGAGCAATTATCCAAGCAGTCCGAGGCATCCAGCACGCTTATTTCTGTTGGACCGTCCCTTTTCTTATTGACGTTGGCCAGAAGGCATTCGGCCGCGTCACGGGCACTAAAGAAGCTAGAACTGCATTTGTACGATTCCGCATTGTGTTCATATCTTCGCCGGACCGTGTAGAAAGGCTCTCCAGCTGTTTTGCACTGCGACTCAATCCACACAGTCAATTTCGAATAGCTCTCTTCAGAATAACAACCACATAAAATCGAGGGCCCTTCTTCCTCTACGGAAGCTTTAGCAATGGCAAGTATGCGAAGCGCAACCTCTTGTTCTAAGGACCTACCTGACGTGTTGGTCCTTGCCATATCCTAATCCGTTTACGCTTTCGCGTCCACTACGTGGGGACTTACCTGCATTCCACCAAGTTTCTACAATACGGCTAGCGTTCACACTAGTTGATTCGAATTTCCTTTCCAGTCCCACGCCCCGTTTGCGTGCAAAGTAAAATGGTCCAGGATCGGGCTTCCCTTCACAGAGTGGTAAAACAGACACTGCACGTGAGGCACGTTCGCCTTGCCCCTTTCCGATCGCTGCTGGAACTCATGGGCGGGCGTGTTCAAGAACTCGGAGCACACCCGTGCCAGTCTCTCAATTCGATCGTCCAACCTGATCGACGGCGTCGCATCACATGCGTTTGGGTTGAATTTCAGGAACGCGCAGTAGATCATCTGCGCGTCGAACCGCGCCACTGCGCCGCTTGCCGCCCCTTCCCTCGCCGCCAGCTGCTGCAGAGACTGGAACTGGTCGTCAATCTTCCCCGATTCGCACTCGGGGTCGTATCCTTCGTGTGAATGCTCGTCGACTCCTACTTTAAGCGCCGCCACTATGCGCCCGCGTTCGGGCTCGCGCACGAGGTACAAAAGGTCGGGGCGGCGTTTCTTGGTGGTATCACATTCGCCACGGCGGCGTTTGTTCGATCCGAGCATGTGTCGCATGTCGTCGCGCATCTCGAACGCAAACGGCACCCCCGTTTCCGCACACACAACCTTGGGAATCAGCTTATCCAACACGTAGTCTTCCCATTTCTTGCTCTTGTCGACGGGATGTGAGCCGTTCTCGGCGGCCTCGGCTCGAATGTGCTCCTCACACGCCGCACAAATTCCGTTGCCTCCATTCGACCGCTTACGCTTGCCGCAGAGATAGGCGCCACATTTGGAGCAACACCTTGCTTGCTTCAAAATATTGGGATTGCAAGTGCGGCACAGCGACAATGGGCGTCCGTGGGGGCAGTTATACGCCCCCCCTCCGCCGTGTGTGCAACAAAGCTCGGCCGTCGCGCCCTTGACGCTGTAGCAAGCCTCCTGATTGCATTGCAAGCACGCGCGTTTGTACTTCCCTCCGATCTTGACGGCACGGTATGCCGTCCAACCCGATTTTTTGCACATATGTGCGTACACGATTCCCGGCACGGCATCCGCAACTTTGGGAGCGAGAGGAAGACCTTTTGTTGCCTCGTTCTTGTCACGTTCGGCAACGCAGCGAGTGTGGAATTCGGCGTCAATGCGGGCACGCAAGACCTCTACCGCTTTTGCACACTGCGCTTCGCCGTGCTCCGTGCTGGGGAAGCAGCCCGTGCACTCGTTTTTGCCGGTTAGGCGGTTGAAAACCGAACCAATCCACTTTGATGTCGAGTTATTCCAACTGACGCCCGTGTGCTTAGACTGGCGCAACCTCTTTTTATATACCTTTGTTGGCGGTATGTTGGCATCGTCCAGCGTTTTCTCTATGGCTTGCCGCCATGCAACGAGTTCTTGAATGTCGTAGCCTCCTTTAAAGTATCGTTTACCGCGACGACCGAACTGCATTACGTACAGTCCCTTTTTCGGAATCTTCAGCCTGATCCCCGGCGGCAGCCCCTCCGACGCGACGGACTCTGCATCGTCGCCCTCGTCGGTGGCCACCTCCTCCGCGGGAGATTCAGCGGGCGGTTCGGGAGATGCGTTCCCCGGCTCGGGCGCCGTTTTAGGAAGCTTGACCAGATACTTCTCCATCCGTGTTTGTCTTAGTTCGCACACAGACTATGTTTGTATTATGCGAGAGGGCATTGCAAGAGTGCCCGGCAAATTAGGGGGTGGCGCGAGTCGCTGTTTTGTGTGTGTGTGACAGTCTATTTTTTACTTTTAGAATTTCTATTCACGCCTGCGTTCCAATACATGTGGACTTACCTGCGTTCCACCAAGTTTCTACAATACGGCTAGCGGTCACACCAGTTCATTCGAATTTCCTTTCCAGTCCCACGCCGCCTTTGCGTGCAAATTAAAATGGTCCAGGATCGGGCTTCCCTTCACAGAGTGGTAAAACAGACACTGCACGTGAGGCACGTTCGCCTCGCCCCTTTCCGATCGCTGCTGGAACTCGTGGGCGGGCGTGTTTAAGAACTCGGAGCACACCCGCGCCAGTTTCTCAATTCGATCGTTCATCGTCCAATAAGACATTTTTAATTAGGGCAATAGAGTGTGACGGTGCAATATGTCCTGCAGAGATCGGACCGCGAGGGTGGTCGAGCCACCGAAACCATCGCACAGACAGACCAGATCGCTGCAAGAAGTCTTGGCTGTAAAAACTCCACCGCCAGCGTTCAGGCTTTCACTCGCCGACCCCGGCGCCATAGTCGGGGGAGTGGGGCGACTCTCAGCCACTGGGCGGTTGGCAGACGCCTGCTGCCGCACCGGTGCCTACAGTAGTGCACTTTCTCCAGAAGGAGTTGCATGATGCGATGGCCGAGCAGGAAGCGAGGCACGAGACTGAGCGATTCGGCATCATCCCCAACGAGCAAAACATGTTTGTATGGGATGTCCTCATCCCGGCGAGCCTGTTCTCAGACGCCCCCCAACTCAGGGACGACCTGATTAAGGCGTGGGAAGTGTACAAACCCGGCGACCACGCAAAGGGGGTGGCTGGCGTCTGGATGCAGATCACGTTCCCACAAGACTTTCCGACCAATCCACCTTTCGTGCGAGTCGTGTATCCTCGTTTCAAGCGGCAAACGGGCCACATCACGACCGGAGGGTCGATCTGCACCGAGTTGCTCACGAATAGCAAGAGCGGGCACGGATGGGACCCCAAGACCAAGGTAGAACCTCTCCTCGTAATCATTCGACAACAACTCGTCGAGGGGAAAGCAGAGGTCTACCTCAATGGCAAGCTGTCCGGGACGGACTACGGAGAAGCAGAGGCCCGCAAAGCCTTCCAGCGCGTAGCACAGCAGCACGGCTGGATGTGAGGGTGCAGATCAGTGTTGAATTGTGTTGTTTGGTGTTGAATCGTATTGATCAGTGTTGATCGGTGTCTCTTTACGCTCTTTGTCCTCCTTGTGCGGGCGTTTGGATTTGCTCATTCCGAGTTGTCGTTTTGTGTGCGTGTGACACTCGTAAATCTATTTTTTACTTGTATAATTTCTATTCACGCCTGCGTTCCACTACATGGTGGAACAACCACCAGTTACAGGAAATAAGAAAGTCTTAATGGGTGAAGACGTAGACAACTTGGATAAGGAGCTAGGGAGGGTTACAACCTGTTCCTACTAAGGCTCCTTCGGGCGACCCGGCTCGTCACGAGTACACTTCCGTCTGCCTGCGTGATGCGTGTAACACCGCTGAATTTAGTATTACGTGCCGGACTGCAACGGCCGATCACTACTTCCGGAGGGAAACGGGCGACCGGACCGACGGCCGATCACGCTCCCTCACCAGAGCTACCACCTTTAACGCCCGACCTGTTGTGGCACATACAACACCGAAGTGTCACACTTGTAGTCAAGTTGACGTTTCCGCGCCCGAACCAAATCCTCGTCTTTACAACGGTGCCTGCACGAATCGATCCGCCCACTCCAACCGATGGCTTTTTCCGCTATGATGCCACTACGCGTCTTACCACGCCGCTACACCTTGAGAACACATTTCGGACGGTCATCGAGGACGTCTTAGACACTGATACCGCCTTCACTATATCATTCAATAAGAGTCATCTTTTGGTCGCCGAATATCCCACGCCCGTGACGCTAACCCAGATGTGGGCACTGTTAGAGTTCAAAGAACCATCCAGAGCGTCCGCGTTCGAATCGAAGGGACACACTGGCGTCACTAGGCTGTCGATTGCGTATGCACAGGAACTGATTCAATATTATACCAAAACCCCGTGTTGGAGACAAGATCTGGAATCGTCGAGTACAACAGACCACCAGGGAGATGATGGCTACACAACAAGCATAAGACTCGTCCCTCGAGGGAACTGTACGGGGTATACAAGACACGGCGGATTGTCTTCGTTAGGGCGATGAGCGTGACGTCTTCTTCCGCTCACCACACACGCCATACGCCACACGCTTGATATGAGTGCACGTCTTTTCAATTTGGTCTTCGTCGCAGAAAAACGTAACCCGTTGCGACACTTTTCCGCTCTCTTTGTCCATCATGCCCCTTGCGGTTCGTTCGCCCACACATTCGACGTGCCGGGGACGAGAAAATATTATTGAATTGCTCGTTCCTGACCAAGACGTCAAGATACCAATGCGCAACTCACCCACTCTAAAGTTATGGCGACAGACATGGCATGGCGTTTCCATCACAGCTGGCTTTACTTGCCATACAGATTGGCTAAGGGGCCTGTATGGCATACTGTGTGGTAAATGGGTGGCGCGAGTCGCTGATTTGTGTGCGTGTCACACTCGTAAATCTATTTTTTACTTTATAATTTCTATTCACGCCTGTGACACGCAGGTAGGCGTTGTCTTGCGGTTGTAACTCCTCGCTAAGTGAAGCACCACGACACACACAAATCGAGAAACGCCCCTTTCTATGTCGTTGGATTGCCTGTTTCGCGTTATTTTGAACGAGTTGGGAACACTTATTGATGTCAAGGGATTTCGCATTCAATCTAAGGGGCGTCCCTCGAAGCAGTCAGTTCCTCATGTCATGAGGAGCGTGCCGTATAGTTCCCATCCATCTTCTTGCATTCGGAGAAGAATGGACGAATTGTACAAACCGATGCGCGATCTTCACGAAGCCAAGCGAAAACTGCTCTGGGAGCTAGCACATCTGCACGTAAATTACATGAGATCAATTGACCCTGAGGCGACGCAAAGAAGAGATGACGTCCATTATGTTGTGTCCCTCGTACTCTCTGGGGTTTACCCACGAGGACGATATGCGACACCACGTTGGAGGGATGAGCCAAATGCAATGGATAAGCGTAGGGAGTTTCACTACGGCATCATATCGGACAATTTAATGACGCCATATCGGAACCTAGTGGAATACTACGAACTGTTAATGAATCCTTCCAATGGCATTGCACTGTTTGCCAGACAATGCCGCAAGCTGGTCGAATCCTACGAACGCCACCGCCCATTTTACCCTGCGAGTAAATTCGAAGCGGTATTGCTGTGCAACAACGACCTGCTCGCGACTGTTTTAGGAGATTCGGGCGATAACAACGTCGAAGCTGGGCGCGCCCGTGCTCGGGCCCAAGAGCGAGAGTCTTTGAGGCAGGAGATTGAAAATCATCGCAATGCAAGCAACAATGATGACATATTCGCCGACGTAGAAATCAAGAAGCAGACACTGGAAAGCCGCAGCAAGCAACTTTATAGCGTCGTTCAATACAACCTTGACATCCACGACATCACCAGCTTATCGCAAACATGCAAATCTGCCAGTGAATCTGACATGCTGGACCGCCACAAGCCTCGTTTGCGGTTCTTGAAACGCGAAGAAGTGGCCATGATGGGGGAGAAATTCGTCGACACGAATGGAAAGGTCCACCGAGCAGACAGCTGTGTTACGCCGCGCATATCTTACATTCCGAGTACCCCCCGGTCGGCGATCAAGGTGAATCGAATGATATCGGTGTGGTATCAGATGATCAAGCCAGTAGATGACGCAGCCGTCATGGTTTACAAGATGGACTTGGTGAAAGCAGACATTGAGTTCCGAATGTCGCTGGTGTATGCGAAAGACGACACGGAGATCGACCCAACGGTTGTAAAGTTGGTGGGATTTCGCAATGGTGTGAATATGCCTGCGCACCCACAAGAGATGACTGGCTCGATAAGCACTGGGCCGCTGTACGCACAGAAGAAGGCATTACTAAGAGAGGGGGTGCGTCTCAAAGTTGCACCCGCCCCCGGAACCAAGTATGCCGACGTCTCCACACTCACCGGACGAAGCGACGTTTTCACGCTGACAAAGGGATGGGCGGCCAAGAATGAAGCATACAAGCACACGAGTAGGTGGAGTGGAAGATGCAATGCAAAAGACCAACGAGTTCTGCACCACCGCGTGCTTGAGAAGGAACCAAGTGTAGGAGACAAGCGGTCACACGATGTAGCTGATTATGGGTGGAAACGGGAGGAGCTCAATGATTGGCTCACTGCACTGTCCTGACAATGTGTCTAGACGTCAGTATAAAAATAAGGAGTAATTACAAGGTACATACGTAGAGTTGGTGCCACGCAGGCATTCTTGTCCCTTGGTAACCATGTCTTATCGGCTAACCCGTGCAAAACAAGACACACAAAACGGCGGACGCCTGAGTCTGAACGCCATACTCGCGACAGGCGCCTTTCACAACATGCACATCGGTGGCAGGCAAAAGGCGGACGTCGTGCGGAAAGCGCCCCAACGTGGGAGAAGTGAGTGCCAAAAACCAAGGGAGACCAAACAGTACATTTTGTTGACGCAGACTGCCAGAAATCCCAATGAAGAACCGTGGAAAGCGGTTAGTGCACGATGCAACTTTACGATTGAAGACGAATTCATGGATGTAGCGTGGGACAAAATGGGTGACATCGCATACATTTGGGAGGCATGCCAGAAGGACAGCCCATTGCAAATTACAACATTTAAGGCTGACGATTTGAAGAGACACAGAGACGGTGTTTGGCATCTTTTCAACAAAGTCCATTTCCAGGAGTTTGCAGGAACGGGTGATTCGGCATTCGCACCGGAGGGTTCACTCCTCATCGACGTGACAGACAAGGCCTCAGTGAGGGATGGGTTTGAAACTTATGAGAATTACATGAAAGAGGATCCTGGAGTGGCGTTCATAAAAGCGGCATATGGATCGTCGAGGGCAGGGGTTTGGTCCCCCGAGCGTTTGGCAAAGGAAGATAAATCAGTGAAAGACGTGGACTCGTTCTGGAAGACACTGAAGAGCTGCAGGGAGAGCATGCTTGAAGAAGATCGTATAGACCCAACCACTGCAGATGCTGAGTACGGACACTTCGTAGTACAACGTGCCAAGGCAACGTCGAGTAGTTTCAACAACGGCAATGTGGCGCACATGCGAATTTATTTCGTGTGGAATTGTGATAGGCGGCAACTTTACTATAACACGCACGTGCGCGTTACTCGCGACTCACAAAAGGGAGACAAATGGGTGACAAGCACGGCGGTACAAAAAGAGCAAGGTCACATAGACGAATTCCTGAAAGGGGTCGAGTATGCAGGCTACACATCCAGATTCATGTCGAGGATGCGCGAAACCTTCTCCGAGAAAGTACACCACGAACCACAAGCGAATATGCTCAAGGCGGTCTACTTCTTCTGCGCGGACGTGATCATCGCGGACGACGACCTTTACGCGATTGAATTCAACCAACCGGATCTAACTAGCCATGGGGAGAATGCGCACATACTGTATCCGTTACTGGATGCAATGAGGCTGCTCGGTTTAGGCAACACAAATTACCACACGGGTAGTGAATACGTGCAGGTTAACTGACACAATCCACAAAAGAGATCTCCATGTGTCCCGTGCAACAGCACACATGCGATTTTGTGTACTCGTTGATTAGATATAGATAAGAGTGTTGCACGAGCATTATACAAAGAGGAGAGACATTACAGTGCAAGTAACTCCCCATGACGAGTCGTGAACAACGCCGAGCAGCGGCCATTTCGAGTGGAGGACAGCGATCCTGCACCCAGGAGGGCCACCCTTTACTCAAATCGCCAGTGTTTGGCGCACATTCGATCGACGTGAGACAGACCCAAGTGGGCGCCGCGGTCAAAAATGCAGTGTACCCTGCCGACAAACCTGGGGAGACACACACGTACGCTTTTGGAGCATGGGTTGTAGGCCTCCTCACGATCGGTCTTATCACTTTCGCCACTCTGTTTGGGTTGTACGCGGGCGGTGTCCTGCATCTCAACGTCAAGGACGTCAGTCCAACTGCGTGTAACGTTGTCGTGGAGGTCTTTGGCACGTGCAGTGTGCAGCGATCGGTCGCCGCAAGCGACGAAGACAAGAAGAACTCGGACTACCTCACCGAGTACGGAGGTGGCTACACCGTACGCATGCAGGCGCACGGGGTTGTTGTGACAAACCCCGGATCAAGCACGGTTTCTATGTACAGCAGCGATGCCCACACAGGAACCATCAACAAAGAACTCGGCGATGTCGCGCTTAACAAGGTGCTACGATTCAGCGGAATGGGCGGAGAGGCAACGTACGGAAAGAGCTCGTCGTCGGTCGGAGATATGGACATGAGCTGTGGCGACCGGTGCGTGCGCTTTGGATACATGCCAAAGGTGACATCGACGGACCCGCACCAAGCAATGGTAGGCGGCTCCGACATCTTGTGCAGCACAATGCACACACGCCCACACGATGGTTACGAGGGGACAGCCGTCGGGAGCAGCAGCACGGACAATACCGACCCAACTGAGGTTGACGTCGCCGACAGCAGCTCCAAGGGACTGGTGGGCTACCAGGCGAACAGTGACGGACATGCGGTGATCGCCCACAACGCCAACACAGTATTTGAGACACTCGAAACGACGACCCAAATACTGGCGTATCTGTTCGCAAATGCCATTGGTGATGCACATCGCCATTTGGACAAGGACTCTGCAACCGAGGGATTCCAGGCGTTTACGCCCGACGATATCAATGACAACGCAGCAGCGGCAATGAGCGATGGAGGGGACTACCTCGAGTCGATTCCAGATAACGAAACAGACACCACGGCAACCTCACTGCTGCAGCACTACACTGGCTCCATCCAGCCAAGCTTGCCACCGCCGTCGTCACCGCCGCATCCGCCGTTGGGGCCACCATCGGAGCCACCCGCATCGCCGCCGGAGCCACCTTCCTTACCGGCACCGCCATTGAATCCGCCCTCGCTCCCCTCACCACCCCGGCCCCCGCCCTCGCCACCTCCTCCCTCGCCTCCACCTGCACCTCCACCTTCACCACCGCCACCGAACGCTCCACCTGCATCTCCACCTTCACCACCGCCACCGAACGCTCCACCATATCCGCCACTGCCCGATGTAAACGTCCACTGGAATTGTGTGATTGGATGGGACTCGGCAAACGGTGCTCCTTACCCCGGGACATGCGAAACCGGAACTGAGGTTCCGGATCCAGGAGACACGCAAATTGGATGCTGCGCTCCCGGCACTGCAAATGGCGACGAAGCACCAACTTCTGACTGGAGCACTAGCGCAACCGTCATCGACATGTCGGCAATGCTTCCTACTAATTATGAGTTCAAAGACCAGCAGAATCGGTGCCGTCTCTTGTGCAACGACGCGTGGAACGCCGCGGAAGAAGCCGGAAATGAGGACGATAAGTGTATGCACTGGTCAATCTCTACAGACAATGGAGGAACAGTGAAGGACGCACAAGACATTTATATCACCAACGACAAGGCGTGTGTCCTGTACAAGAAGTCGCATGCATGTGGTGTTGCCTCGACGCAGGTGCTACCCTCGAGCAGCACTTCCTTTTGCAATGATGCCTATTCGTACACGCGGCACCCGGATGAATTACCGTACGACGCGTCTCGATGAGTTTAAAATGCCGATATTGACAAGAAAGGGCCCACGCACTTTACGGTGCAATGACGACAAGGAAGGAAAGGAAGGAAAAGGGTACTGTGGAGAAAGGGGGGAGCGAGGGATATACACTACACTCGACCGAAGTAGCCATATTCTGTCCAGAGGAACAGAATAGGACCAAGTAGCTAGCTATGTTCTAAAAACGACATCAAAGAGTTGTTGTGTTTACCCTTCTAATTTGAAATACACGACTCCCCAAAGGAAAAACGACGTTCCAAACAAAACACTCAACACGAGTACACGACAGTGCACAACAGTGCACATTCGTTTGCTACTCTGCGTGTTCAACAACACCCGCGACGGCTGCATTAGTCCCAGAAAGCGAATTATTTCCATCACGTGCCCAAGCAGGGCGCAATGCTTTTCAGATAGAGATTTAAAAATTGTCGAGGGTTTCATTGATTGCAGCGCGTGCGGATTGTGCCGCATCCGCCAACGTTGCCACTTGCTCTTGAAATGTGCACAGGGATTCTTGAATCGAATGCATCTTACGTGTGTTTTTGTACGCCATTTCGTTGTCGTTGTCTGAGCCAGTTGGGGGGTTCGACTCGAGGTGCTCACAGATACGGAGGAGGCCATTTGCCAATGCTTCGTGCATGTCATCTGCCACGTGCTTCTGCGAAAGCAAGCCAACTTTGCCTGCCACGTGAGCAGCAGTAGCTCCCATTGCGCCATTAGACCGGCGCCCGACTGCGTTCAGCTTCCTGATGGCAGACTGTAGCTTTAGGGTGGCCCTCTTCGACTTGTTTTTGTTTAGAAGACGCCGACTGCCCTTGCGGTAACGTGACTTGCACACGAGATCGTCGTCCTCGTCTTCCTCGTCTTCCTCGTCGTTGTTCTTGTACTCATCGTCGTCTTCGTCCGAGTCCATCAATTCATCGTCTTCAGTTGCGTTGTACGCTTCCGTGCTGCGGACCCTGGGGGAAGGGGATAACTCTTCCTCCTCATATGAAAGCAACTCATCCTCTTTACCTTCCTCTTCGTCGTCGTCGTCACTCTCGTCGTCACTCTCGTCGTCACTCTCGTCACTCTCGTCGTTACTCTCGTCGTCATCATCGGTTTCAGACCCTAGGATTTCAAGCGAATTGTCCTCCTCTTCCTCTTCGTCATCGTCGTGGTCTTCATCGTCACCAGAATCGGATTCGGTGATCCGTTTGTGTCCCCTTTTCTTTGCTTTCAATGCCGCTGCAACTCGTCTTTTCTCGGCAAGCTCTTGGCGCAGCTCCTGGTGGCGCAATTTGTCTTGATTGGCGTTACGTTTGTCAACGCGTGCTTGGGCAGTCTCCTCCGACAACGCGGCCTCCTTCATCTCCACATCGGGGTCGATCACTGTTCCACCCTCCTTTGCTTTGCCTTTTCCAACCGACACAGTCTCGCCGTTAAGGCGCATGCGTTCTTCACATGTAGTTTTTGCGTACCGAACCGAGTCATTGACAAAGTCCACCTCTTCAGCGTCCGGATCATCGACAAGGCGAGATTTCGTTGGTGGCTTCTTTTCCTTTTTCTCCTTCCTTTCCTTCTTCTTTCCGATCGACAAGTCCATTTCCGCGTCCAAATCAGCATCCGTGTGATGTTTCTTCGGTGGTTGCTTATGCGCCTTCTCTTTCTTCTTTCCAATCGCACTATTCTCGTCGGGAATGTCACCTTGTTCAATCAACTGTTCCCGGTGAAGAAATTGCTCGTACGCCTCCTTGGTGAGACCGTTAGCAACAGCACACTGTGCAATCTCGTCATCGGGGTCGATAACGGGGAGGGGCACTTCATTTGCAGCCATCACCTCGTGAATGCGCTGTAGCACATGTTTGATTGGAGTTTTTTTCTGTGCGTGGTTGTTGCTCACCGCGCGCACCAAAGAGTTGACGAGGTTGAGAAATGTTTGGCGATGGGCAATGGTTTTTAGTGCTTGAATCTTGTTGTCGCCGTGGATAATATCCATAAGTTTATTGCGCTCAGGAGACGTGTTCATGTCGGGCATCAAGCCTTCGCATTCTGCTGCCCAATTGGTGGCATGCTGTTCACGGACGCGAACGTCGTTCCCAACCTGCTTGTAGTCGCCGCATAGGCTTTTCATTCCATGTTTTAGCTCGTTCCATTCAGGGGGACTTCCTCGGGGAATATGAATGATCTTGACCGACTTGAACGTGTTCATTCCACGCATCGTCTCTTTGTCGAGCAGATTTGCAACACCGGTGACGCATTTCAACTCATTCTGCACGCGGTAGATAAGTGAAAGCATTTCCGCGCCCATCGTGTGAAGTTGCAGGTTTTGGGAAGACAGGAGAGGAGTCCCGGCAATCAACGAATAAGGCCACCCCCATCCTTTCTCAGGGCATGAAATCTGCACGGCATCGCAGGGAAAACTCTGTGGAAAGCAACACGCAAAGATCAACAAGGCATAGTCGCCGGAGTGACATTTCTGAAGACCAAGTAGGATTGGTGATGAAGTTGGGGCCCTCTTTTTTGACTCGTTCGTGTGAAGTCCATAGTGATAATGAAGTGCTGGGATAAGTTCGACTGGTGACTGTCTGAGGTCTGCGAAGTGTGGACTTTCCGTATCGATTGACTGTATTGGCTTTTTGGGAGCGTATGATTCCCAGAAGAATTTGGACAGTGGAGTTGACTTGCGCTCCGACGCAGAGAGCCTGCTGTACTGTTCGAGCAACGTGCCCTCTGACAAGTAACGCCAGAGAGTTTTGTCGACCATCGCCAGGTCCGTGTTGGGAACAGTCGGGCGACACAGTTTTGCCTGCGGGACTGTCTTGAGAATCAAGCTCACACTTTGTTTCTTTGGCTTTGCAAGCGCAAGTGTTTCAGAAGCCGTGTCGGCTGAGGTCTCAGCATCAGGAGCAGCGTCTGTCATCCCGTCGTCGCTCATGGCAGCAAGCGTGGTAAATGTGTTATGTATCGACAAGGATGTGCTATAGTGTGTCTAGCGAGCGTCGCAATGTGCGATTTTGTGTGCGTTCGGTCGAACTGAACACGCGCGGACACGTCTGATCTTATCTGCACCTGCGTGTCACCCATATCACCGGATACCTGCGTGCCACCACTATGCGAACCCGTTCGTGCATTTTGGTGGATGTAAAAGCACGTACAGCCAAAGGTGCTCGCTTTTGGGGGGTCGACCCCAGAGGGAGAAATTCTCAGTGCTCAAATGTCTGTCTATGGCGCACTTTTGCAAAAATTGCCCCCGTGCGGAAACTCGATTTTTGACGTTTCTTGACTGTTACAAAACCCACTCAAATTGGCGTTTCCGCTGAGGGGCATTTTTTGCAAAAGTGCGCCATAGACAGACATTTGAGCACTGAGAATTTCTCCCTCCGGGGCCGACCCCCAAAAGGCGAGCACCTTTGGCTGAACGTGCGTTTACATCCACCAAAATACACGAATGGGTTCGCAACGTGGTGGCGTGTGTGTAAAACACTCTCACAATAAGATCACCATACACTGCCACAGAAAGAGAGAGAGGAATGTTGCCTTCCTTGGCACAACTGAACATAGAGACGGGGAAGCGCACCCGAGAGGAGAATGACGACGCTCAGCAGCCACAGCAGCGCCAAAAGAAGATAAGGGATCTATTACAAGACCTTCCCGGACATTTGATCGAACTTATATTATTTGCACTGAATGAGCAAGATTGCAACCGGCTAAACGGTCTTGCTCATGTGAATCGCCAATTTGCAGAAATATACAAAGATCAATCCTTTTGGGAAGCGGCTATTCAAATGAACGGGTGGGAAGTCGACTGGGACACCGGTCTTTCACCAGAGAAATATTTTAAGATGGTTTGTACGATGGATGAGACGCACCGTGAACGTCTACTCGCAATAACCAAGGACACCAAAGTGATTCCCCCATACGCATTTCACAACTGCACGTCGCTCGCATTGACCAGATTGCCAGACGGTCTTACACACATTGAAGTCTATGCATTTAATCGCTGCAGATCGCTTGCTCTGACCAGCTTGCCAGTATCCCTTACGACGATAGAAGATGGTGCATTTTTTGAGTGCGCATCGCTCGCACTGACCAGCTTGCCAGTCGGCCTCAAAGAGATTGGGAATGATGCATTTTTTGAGTGCTTTTCGCTTGCTTTGACCAGCTTGCCAGGCGGTCTCGAAAAGATTGGGAGTGGTGCATTTGTGTATTGCAAAAAACTCGCGCTGACCAAAATTCCAGACGGTATTCAAACCATTGAGGTTCGTGTATTTGACGGGTGTGAGTTGCTTGCTCTGACCAGCTTGCCAGTCGGTATTCAAACCATTGGATTTGAGGCATTTGAAGGGTGCACATCGCTCGCACTGACCAAATTGCCAGACGGTCTTATCTCTATTGGCGATAGGGCATTTGAGAGGTGCACATCGCTCGCTCTGACCAGCTTGCCAGACAGTATTCGACAAATTGGATCTCAGGCATTTGACAACTGCATATTGCTTGCTCTCACCAGCTTGCCAGAAGGTGTTTACTCCATTGGGATGTGTGCATTCGCTGGCACATCGCTCGCTCTGACCAGCTTGCCAGACGGCATTGAAGATATTGAACAATGTGTATTTCACGGGTGCACATCGCTCGCTCTGACCAGCTTGCCACGCGGTCTTAAAACCATTGGAAGTCAAGCATTCGAGAACTGCACATCGCTCGCTCTGACCAGCTTGCCACGCGGTCTTAAAACCATTGAAAGTCAAGCATTCGAGAACTGCACATCGCTCGCACTGACCAGCTTGCCACGCGGTCTTACCTACATTGATTTCTACGCGTTTAAGGACTGCACGTCGCTCGCACTGACTAAATTGCCAGACGGAATTCGAAAAATTGATAATCGGGCATTTGAGAACTGCACATCGCTTGCTCTGACCAGCTTGCCAGACGGTCTTACACACATTGAAGAAAATGCATTTGCTGGCTGCACATCGCTCGCTCTTACCAGCTTGCCAGTAGGCCTTACGACGATAAAAAATGGTGCATTTGCTGGCTGCAAGTTCGACTTAGCCGATAGAATTCGCATTTTGAAAATCAATCCTCGCGCCTTTGAAATCGTGGCCTACAACTAATTTAGCAAGACATTTTCACATGTAAAACTGTATCATGTACTTGTTGCTTACTGTTTTATTAAACATTCTCACTGGCAGTAAAATCGTGGTTGACCGACGAGGGGGAGTCGGGACTTTCCCTGCAGTCCATGCGCTTCACCTCATGTGTCACGAAATCGAGCACCTTGTCTGCCACCTCGGCTGGCCCAACGCTTGAGACGTCAATACGCGTCTTGGGCCAAGTGATGCCGTCGAACATTGTATCGTGCGCATCACCGAGCCGTTTCATGTATTCAGTGAATGCGGCTGCGTCTTCTTGGGTCTCCGCCTTTCGGTCTCGCTTTGCAACGCGCTCGCGGGCGGTGTCGATGTCTGTCTCTAGAAGCACGGTCATCCAGCGACATGGTGCGTGTGTGTTGTTGACTAAGATGTTGTTGACCATGGCCCGGTGCATAACACCGTATGCAGCTAGCTCTGCGGCATCGGTGACATTGATTGCGCAAAACACGTCCTTATCAGAGAACGGGGAGCGCTCTAGAAACACGATGCCGTTTTTCCTCTCGAAGAGCGTCTTGACGATCGCAGACCACCGCGTCTGCACTGCGGTTTGCTGGAACACCGCCAAGTGGAGTTTCTTGGTATACATCAACTGGAGCAAATTCGCTTCTTCCCATAGTTCTACTGGTTCATACTCAACACACTTGCCTCTCTGTTCCAGTTGTTTCAGAACTGACGTCTTCCCCACTCCAATGTTGCCTTCGACGCAAACAAATGTTATCATGCTCGCTCGATGTGGTGGTAGTACTGTACAACTGACCTGCGTGCCACCAGTGGGACTGCACCTCGGTGTTACCTAGGCCACAGTGTCCCCTTATACATACGACTTAGCGGGCACGTCTGTTGAACTCGGGTTTGTATCTCCAATTCGCGTGTGTCGACCAGTGCCTGCGTTCCACGAGGTTGCGAACACGTTCGTGTATTTTGGTGGATTTAAAAGCACGTTCAGCCAAAGGTGCTCGCCTTTTGGGGGTCGACCCCAGAGGGAGAAATTCTCAGTGCTCAAATGTCTGTCTATGGCGCACTTTTGCAAAAATCGCCCCA
>Ga0228672_1000540_pt1 | contig 18848 bp, 18 predicted proteins | sample 90DmetaG_FD_182788 | JGI IMG/M metagenome (GOLD analysis project Ga0228672, IMG submission 182788) | Seawater microbial communities from Monterey Bay, California, United States - 90D | ecosystem: Environmental > Aquatic > Marine > Coastal | place: USA: California | collected 2016-11-08 | reverse complement strand
TATTTGGAGAATACTACGCTGCACCATTTGTAGGAGTTAATCCTGCAAACGGAAACTTATTATTCGAAGACATTAATGGTGATATTACTGAAAACTTAGTAGAAACTGACCAAAGAGCCACTGGATTAAATATTTATCCAGATTACCAAGGTAGTTTTGGTTTAGATGCCGATTTTAAAAACTTCTTCCTCACAACGCAATTTAACTATGCGGTTGGTGTATATCGTTATGACTTTGATTACAACGGATTTATGGATCCTAATTCTATCGGTCAGTTCAGACACTCCAGAGATATTTTGAATGCATGGCAACAGCCTGGTGATATTACAAATGTACCATCACTGAATGCTACCAACCTTGCAGATCAATCATTCTCAGACAGAGATTTAAGAGAAGCTGATTACTTAAGACTACGTTTTATCCAATTTGGATACAACATTCCAAAAGTGATTCTTAACAAAACAGGATTCTCTTATATACGTGCATTTGTTGGTGGAGAAAACTTATTAACGTTTTCTAAATGGAGAGGATTTGATGCTGAAGGAACTGGATCATCTCAAAATGGATATCCAACTCCAAAAACATTTTCTGTAGGACTTGAATTTGGATTTTAATACTAAACCTTAAAAACATAAAACATGAAAAATATATTTAAATTCATTTATGCTTGTTTGATCTTATCAATCGTAAGCTGTAATGATGCCATTGAAATCGAACAACCAGGTCGATTGGGCGCAGAAAATGCCTTTCAGAGTGTTTCAGACTTAAGAGCTGGTCTATTGGGTGCTTACAATTTCTTAGATACTACTAATGAAATTGGACTGACAGCAGCAATGACAGATGAAAGCCACAGAGGAAAAGACAACGGAGGTCAAAACAATGACGAACAGAACTATAATATTAACAGTTCAAACGGATATGTTTCCGGTATATGGGGATCTAATTATGGAGCAATAGGAATGGCTAACAGAGTTATTCAGGCTGCAGCTTTAATTGATTCTTCTGAAGACCAAGACGAGTATGACAACGTATTAGGACAAGCACATGCGATTAGAGCTTATGCTCACTTCCAAATACTTACTTACTTCTCTCCTGACTATACAGATGATTCTGCATTGGCTGGAATTCTAATAACTAGTACTGTTGAAGACATCTTTGAATCAAGACCTAGAAGTACTAACGGTGAATTTTACACACAAATTAGTGCTGATCTACAAACTGCAGCAGATTTAATTAATGCTTCTGAAGGCGTTACGTTTATGGGAGCTGATTTTGTAACAGCTCTTAGAGCGAGAATGGCTGCCTACAGAGGGCAATATACCATGGCAGATGGCTATGCTGAATCTTTATTAGCAACCTATTCTATTGCAAACCAAACTGAATACACAGCAATGTTTGAAGATACGGATTTCACAGAAGTGATTTTTAGCCTAGAAAGATCTATTGGTGACTCTTACGATAACCAAGGAACTGAAGGTGGCGGATGGGCTGGAAGCTTATTTGCTTTTATCGATGCTACTTCGAGTGGAGGTCCGTTTATGGAAATGAGCCGTTCTGTATATAACATATTAGCAGGTACAGATGATGTGCGTTTATCTAGAAACTTAAACGAAAGTGAATCAACTGTAGATCCTACATACGAGACTAATGACAACTACCTTAATGATGATATATTATTAGTATTTAAATATCCTGGTGGAACACAACCGCTTTTAAATGACCTTAAGGTATTCAGAGCATCCGAGATGTTATTGATCCGAGCAGAAGCTGCTGCCGATGCAGGAAACCTTACAGGAGCTGCAGAACTTCTTAAAGAATTAAGAGATGCACGATATGGCGCACCTCAAACACTCCAATCATTTGCTAACCAAACAGAAGTATTTGGAGCTATACTTGACGAAAGACGTTTAGAATTTTTATTTGAAGGTCACAGATGGGTAGATTTAAAACGCTTAGGAAATAGAGGTGACAGAGCAATTGATAGAGATTCCAAAGAATGTGAAAACCTAGCAGGGTGTTCTTTACCAAACTCTGATTACAGATTTACGTTACCAATTCCTTTAAGTGAAACTACTGCAAACAGCGGTGTTGATCAAAATGATGGATATTAATTAAAAAACTATATAATTATGAAAAAATTTAGAATATTAACTGCTCTCTTAGTCCTTGTAAGCTTTATGGCTTGTGACAAAGATGACGCAATCATAAACAATGTGTATGACAACAGCGGGCAAACTGGGGTTGGATTCACAACTGCTTCTACTTCAGTGGCAGTGCGACCTGAGGGAACTTCTGCTTCAGTAGGTGTACAAGCAACTACAACTTCTGCATCTGCTAGAAGTTACGATGTTGTAGTAAATGCAGAATCTACAGGCGCTATTGGAGATTATACAATAGGAACTGTTACAATACCAGCAGATTCTTACGATGGAACACTCGAAGTAAGTTTTGTAGATACTAACCTTGAAGAAAGCGTTCCTTATACTTTAATTTTAGATTTACAGTTACCTGATGGGGTTGCTGCTGTAGGTTCAAAAACAGTAACTTTTAACTACAACAAATACTTAATTTGCAACGATTTTGTATTGACAATGAATGAAGACAGTTGGTCTAGTGAAAGAACATGGGAGATAGTAGATTCTACTGGAGCCGTTCTATTTGAAGGTGGAACATACGCAAATATTAGTGGTGGTGGTGTTATCTCTGAGCCAATGGAAACATATGGAACTGACTCAATGTATTTACCCGATGGATGCTATACGTTTAACATTTATGACTCGTACGGCGATGGGCAATTCGATGGTGTTACCACCGGAAGCTATTCTTTAGACTGTTCAATTATTAACGTTGCTAATGGCGAAGGAAATTGGGGCTCATCAGAATCAACAGACTTTTGTGTGAATCCGTAAATTAAACTCTTAAATAAAAAAATATGAAAACTATAATAAAATCAATCAGTTTACTACTTGTCCTTGCACTCATAGTGTCTTGTGATACTGGTAGTGGCGAAGATTTGGGCTACGAAGCTCAAGAAGAAAGCGGATGGGTTCAATTTCTGGCTGACAGTCCTGCTGAAATTGGGGTATTCCAAGGAGCTCAAGGAACGATTGACCTTGATGTTAACATTCAAGTTCCAACAACGAGTTCTGATCTAACTATTAATTATGCGCTACAGAGTGTGTCGGGTGCAGATCCTAATACTTTATTTTCTGACTCAGGTACTACCGTAGCTCCTGCTGGAAAAACAAGTTATGCAGGTCCTGACAACGATACTGGATTTGAATATACATACTTAGCTATGATTACTTTAAATCTTGCAGATTTAGATGGAGCAACAATTACAGAACAAGTGGTTTTTGATGTAGTGCTAACAGGAACAAGCTCACCTAGTATTACAGCGGGTATAGAAGGCGAAACTAAACCCGTAACTCAAAGAATTATAATTAATCCTTCCCTGACTGCATTAGAAGGTGTGTATTCGGTCGATGAAGTATTTACCAGTGGCACGAATGCAGGGTTACAATTAGCAGTTGCCTTCACAGAAAGCTACCAAGTTGAATTGGCAGCGGTAGAAGGAGATCTTACAGCTTCAACTATGGTGGTTACAAATTCAGCTGGATCTGATACGTATTATACTGATGGAACTATAATGACTTTCAAAACAGATGGTACTTTAGATGTTGATGACGGATCGAATTTCAATATTCCATATCTTGCAGGATTTAATTATCATTTTGTTGACACTACATCCTATGACTATGGAACCGGTGTCATTGTTTGTAGTGGAGACTTCGGGTTCCCAAATAATTTTGGACCTTACCAAACAACGCTTACAAAACAATAAACCTTTTAGTTTTTTTGTAAAAACTAAATGATACTACAAAAAAGCGGATTCTTTAAAGAATCCGCTTTTTTGTTATAATACATTAAAATTAACGGGTAATGTGTACTTTTGCGCTATGGAGAAAGAAACCAAAATATATGGCCTTCGAGCAATAATTGAAGCCGTAGAAGCTAAAAATACAATAGATAAAGTTTTTTTACAAAAAGGACTCAGTGGTGAATTATATACAGAATTAGAAAAACTATTGCGAAAACATAACATCAACTTTTCGTATGTGCCTATTGAAAAACTAAACCGATTGACTCCGCACAACCATCAGGGTGCTGTGGCAAATATGTCTCCAATTGAATTTTATGATTTAGAAGAATTGATAACTGCCGTCAAAGAAACCAAAGAAAACCCCTTATTTTTACTCCTCGATCAACTCAGTGATGTGCGTAATTTTGGAGCCATCATTAGAACTGCTGAATGTACTGGGGTTGATGGAATTATCATTCAAAAAAGTGGTGCTGCTCCCATAAATGGAGATACTGTTAAAACAAGTGCAGGCGCTGTATTTAATATTCCCATTTGCAAAGTAGATCATATTAAAGATGCAATGTTTTATTTGCAAGCCTCAGACATAAAAGTAATTGCGGCCACAGAAAAAACCGAAAACACCATTTTCGATATCGACTTTAAACACGGCTGTGCCATTATTATGGGTTCTGAAGACCGAGGAGTCAACCCTTCTGTTTTGAAATTAGTGGACGACAAAGCAAAACTCCCTATGTACGGCAGTATTGCCTCTTTAAATGTTTCTGTAGCTTGCGGTGCTTTTCTTTATGAAGCCGTCAGACAGCGTCTCTAAACATCTTTTTCTTTATAGTTATAACGCACTTCAATAGAATTATCGGCGGAATGCTCCTCTTTTTCTAAATGCTCTATGAAATTTCCATCCGCATCAAATTGTTGTAAAAAAGGGTCCTCTGATTCATCATAGTGTTCATGTTCCCAAACATATTTAGGTGGCTTGGCAATAGTGGTTCTAAAAATTAAGGCAAAAATAAGCCCAACCACTAATCCCGATAAATGACCTTCCCACGACATGTTTTCTTTAATAGGAAACACATACCACAACATTCCTCCATATAGAAAAATGACTATAAAGGAAAGTGCTATCAAACGGAAATTTTTTGAAAACAGTCCTTTAAAAAGTATAAAACTCATCAGTACATAAATAAGACCACTGGCTCCAATATGATACCCCGAGCTTCCAATACTCCAAGTGAAAAGTCCTGAAAATAAAATACCCAACAAAATAACTTTCCATGCAATTGATCGGTAAAAATAAAAGAGAGCTGTTGACAATACCAACAAGGGGGTGGAATTATGATATAAATGCTCCAGACTCGAATGAATAAAGGGACTGAAAATAATACCTCTCAAACCTGAAATTGTTCTAGGAAACACACCTAAAGTATTGAAACGGTATCCGAATCGAACTTCTACCCAAAAGACAATCCAAATCAACAACACAAATGCTATTGGATAGCCAATAACTCCTGTAGAAAATCGAAAAGGATGTTGTGTACTCATGGTTATAAATTTACTAAACACTTGCAAATAACCTACCAAAAAAAGCAGTATGTTAGATTGTCAGATTTAATATAAAAAAAAACTTTAGTTTTGTAAGATGAATGTACCCTTGGCAGAACGCTTACGACCAAAAAAACTGACAGATTACATCAGTCAATCTCACCTTATTGGACCAAACGGGGCATTAACACAAGCATTAACACAAGGGTTGATTCCTTCAATGATTTTTTGGGGACCACCAGGCATCGGAAAAACCACTTTAGCTACAATCATTGCTAACGAATCTGAACGCCCATTTTATACCTTAAGCGCCATAAACTCTGGGGTCAAGGAAGTGCGAGAAGTCATTGAAAAAGCAAAAACAGGGGGTGGTTTATTTACGACCAAAAACCCTATTTTATTTATTGATGAGATCCATCGCTTTAGCAAATCACAACAAGACTCACTCTTACAAGCTGTCGAAAAAGGTTGGGTTACACTTATTGGAGCAACCACAGAAAACCCTAGTTTTGAAGTCATCTCTGCCCTACTCTCGCGTTGTCAAGTTTATACCTTAAAACCCTTTGATACTAGCGATTTAGAGGCTCTGCTAAAACGCGCAATTGAATCCGATGAACTCCTTTCTAAAAAGAAAATTAAACTCCTAGAAACCGAAGCCTTACTACGATTGTCAGGTGGAGATGCTCGAAAATTGTTAAATATTTTTGAATTGATTGTCAATTCGGAAACTGCCACACAAATGACCATTACAAATCAATTGGTTTTGGATAAGGTTCAAAATAATACGGTTCTATATGACAAAACAGGCGATCAGCATTACGATATTATTTCGGCCTTTATTAAATCGATTCGCGGGAGTGATCCAAATGCTGCGGTCTATTGGTTGGCACGGATGTTAGAAGGTGGCGAAGACGTAAAATTTATAGCACGACGTATGCTTATCCTAGCGAGTGAAGATATTGGAAACGCCAACCCAACTGCTTTGGTATTGGCAAATAGTACCTTTCAATCTGTTTCAACAATTGGAATGCCGGAAAGTCGGATTATATTAAGCCAATGTGCGACTTACTTGGCCTGCTCTCCAAAGAGTAATGCAGCCTATGCCGCAATCAATCAAGCAATTGATGTTGTGAAAAATACAGGTAATCTTGCTGTACCCCTAGATATTCGGAATGCACCCACTAAATTGATGAAAGATTTAGGCTATGGTGAATCGTATAAATACGCTCATAATTACGACTTGAACTTTGTGGCTCAAGAATTTTTGCCAGAAGGAATTGAAAATACTCAATTTTATAAACCGGGGAATAATCCTCGTGAAAATGCGCAACAAGAATTTTTAAAACAACGTTGGAAAGACAAGTATAGTTCCTAGCGTTGGATGTTCAAGGCTTCTATAGTTGTTTTATCATTTTCAATAGATTCACGTACCCAACTTTGTCCACGCTTATAAATAATTCCTTCTTCCCCATCAATGATATAAACATTCTCAAACAGGGTTGCATGCACAGAATACTTAACAGTCTTAGAAGTACTATCTAAAAAATCATAGCCCGAATTGGTTTGCTTAATAATCAAATATGATACAAGCTCAACAATCGCAACCGTCTCCTCTTTTTCTTTAACTTCTTCTTTTTCTTCAATGACTTCAGAACTAATTTCAGAGGCGGGTTCAATAGGCATAACTTCTGGGGTTTGAGGTGGGGTTGGTGTGGGTAAAACATCCGTAGGATTTGCCTCGACGTAAGCGTAATTAAATTCACTTAAAGCAAAAACGTTTCGTAGTGCTTCGTGATATGCTTTTTGATAATCCTTGAGTTTCGATTTACCAATTTCAGAAGAAAAAACAACCTTATCTCTACAGTCAGTTAGTATAAGTTGTAGTTTTGTTGCTAACAATCCTTTAATTTTAACCACATTTGCGCTAAGCAATAAACAATTGTTTTGAGCTAAATCCATTGGGTAGTTGTCCGATTTGTTAAGTACTGTAAATTCATTTTTTTTGAGTAAAAACTCCGTTAAAGAATTCAATTGGTATTGATCTTTTGATTTTAAAAAATCAAATTTATCCGGAACAGAAATGTATTTGTAATTATTAATACTCAATTGCGCCCATGAGCTCATCGTAGCAGTCAGCACCAAAAGGAAAAGATACGTTTTAGTTTTCATTGTTTTTAAATATATAGTTAAACCCTAGTTGTAAAGATACGCTTTGTGATTTAGCTAAGTTTTGATATTCCAATAAATTATCAGCCATAATGTAAAATTGTACAGGTCCCAAAGCGGCGGATATGCCTAATCCAAAATTGGTAAATGAAAATTCATCTACAGTGTAAGTGGTTTTTAGCTGTAAGTTTTTATAAAATCTTCTATAATAAAATAGTGACAATGCCCATTGTAAATGATTAGGGCGTTTCATTGCAAAGAGATGTGCCCCTACTCTATTTTGAAATGCAGGGTCTGATTGGTCTAGACAATTACATTCTTTGTCTAATTTTCTTCCAAAATTATAGCTTACAGAGCTATTGAGTTCTATCGGTCGCCATTTTGTGTATGATGTTGTGGTGCTATCAATTTCAACTAAGTCTTCAAAATCTTTCTGAACTTCATCCCAGTAGTCTTGAGCTGTTTGTCCTGAAACAATTTGCGGAAACACCGATTGAATACCATCATATTCTAAATATCCATCTAAAATATACGTTTTAATATCTTTAGAATAATTGATAAAACCAATATCTTGAAGACTGGCATCTATTGTCCATTCTGGAGCGGGTTGATGGGTAAACCCTAAATCAATCCCTACACCAAGATTTCCACCAAATAATAACCGTTTTTTTAGAACCTCTAATTCATTACTGGCATTAGGCTCTCTCAAAGAGGAAATTCCAGAAGTTTGTAATTTCATATCTAAATCAAAAACATGTTTCAAATTATTATTAGCCCCCGGAATCGTTATAAATGAACCTATATTATCTGTAGAAGACACCTGAGCTATACTAGAATACACTTTACCCCTAACTCCTAATGTCCATTTGGAATTAATTTTTTTATTTACTCCTAAATGAAAAACGGATAACACTTCTGCACTAACGCTCAACTGCCCTAAATCAAACAGTCTGTTTAAATTATTATGATTACCCTCATTTGCCAGGACTGCATAATCTTTTGGAAAATATGAAAATATATCGGATTCTTGATACATTCCAAAGGACACAAACAACTTATCTTCTAAAGATGTGTTTACAGAAAATCCGGCTGAAAAAATATCTAATTGTTGGTTAACTACAACAAAATCCTTTGAATCCATGCTATATGAAACCTCTCTAATTTTTTGATTAAAATCTCTTCCATCGTCAGCAAAAATATCAAATGCAGAAAATCCAGTGATTCCGGCATTTAAATGAATATGAGATAGCAAAGGAACACCACTATATCCTCGGTAATCGACTTGACCTCCTGGGTTTAAATGAAGCTGTTGTGGCACCTCTTTAAATCCATATAAAAGCTGCTTGTTTTGCGAGTGTAGAGACATAAAAACGCCTAAAAATAAAAGCCACTTCATGAGGATATTTTTAAATAGAAAATTCCTTTTGATGCCAAAAGAATACTTCCAGCTGAATCAGGAGTTAAAATTGATCCAGAAGATGAGATTAAGTTGATTGTAATCTCTAATTTAGTTGTAGATTTTAGAGCTGATAAATTCATGTTTTCAAAAACTTCTATGTGTTCAGTGTACAGGGGAGTATTTGTAGGAGAATTGTCAACATCTATTGAAAATGTGTGTTGAAGCATATCCGTACTATCATAAAAATCGATCTGAATCTGAAAAGCATTATCTATGCTGTTTGCAATTCCAAAAACCAGCTCGGCCTTTATTAAATTATCGATAACGAAGTCAGAAGTAAAAACATCTAAGACAACCTGATCAGAAATTGATGATAGTTGATTTCCCGAAGAGTCAACAAAGGAGCTAGCCGGTTCTTGAGCTTTTACTAAACTAACTTCCATGATAGGGTTTATGGTAAGTGTGTCATATTGTTCAAAATCAGTGTCCTTAACACATGAGAAACAGAGCCCTATGGCAAGAATTAAGGACAATGGTTTTTTAAAAAAAGATCGTAATTTCATAATATAACTAAGGGGGGTTTATACCATTAACGAATAAATTACAATTTTATGTTTAAATATACCTCTTCAATTCTAATAAATGATCTACTCCAGTAATGTCTGACGCTAAAGTTTCCTTGTGATAATTAAAACAAATTGCTTCCATTCCAAAATTAATAGCACCCATAACATCAGCTTCTAAATTATCTCCTATCATCAAACTTTCTTCTTTGGTTGCTTTAGCCATTTGAAGGGCATGATTAAAAATTTTGGGGTTCGGTTTCTTGACTCCAACCATTTCAGAGTTGGTTACCGTTTGAAAAAAATGATCAATCTTAGACTGGTTTAATTTTCCGTGCTGAACTTCTTTAAAGCCATTAGTAATAATATGAAGAATGTAGTTTGGCTGTAAGTATTCTAAAAGTTCTATCGTTCCTGGAAACAAGTGATTAAAGGTTGATAAGTGGGTAATATAATCAACAGATAATTTATGAATAAGTCTTGTAGATACTTCTATACCTAGTGCTTTAAAAGCATCATTGAGTCGGGCAAATTTTAAGCTTTTTTTATCTATTTTCTCTTCACGATACAACTTCCAATACTGCAAATTGATAGGCACATAAACCTCCAAAAAGGTGTTTAAATCAATATCTAAATTATTTAGTTTAAATATTTTATCAAAAGTCAATGCGGAGTTTTTATCAAAATCCCAAAGTGTGTGGTCAAGATCGAAAAAAAGATGTTTTTTATGATGAAATGTCATTTGAGCTGTCAAGTATTAAATTAAATAAGGATTTGAAATCAGACCAACGCTTAAATGGGCTAAACGCATAGTTATGAAAAATAAATGTAAACCTACCGTTTACTTTCTTAACTTCTGAAATGGCTTTTAATAAGGTTTCTTTTTTATCTAAAAATGAAGCATGTTTGAGCAACACAAAATCCATCAATTGAAAGGGGTGAATTTTAAGTGGTGTTTGAATTTCATAATCCAAATCATAAAATAAAAACGGGGTACATGTGCCTGCTCTAAATCCAATTGAATCTGGATAGCCCATAGTATAATCTGCTGTAATTCCAAGATCAATATAATTTCGATAAGTCGATGGTAAATTCACTTTAGAAAACGAGGAGCGTACCGAAGTCGTCACAGAGTTAACAATGGTATCCATTTGTTGTTTTTCGGATTTCAATACAGCAATAGAGTCTAATGCCATATAAGAAGCTTTAATTCCTACATTACAATAATCAGCCAACAATTTAATCAAAGAAATAAACTCCTTTTTATTGATGCTATTGTTTTTGTCATAAGTGGTCAACTTTCCTATAAGAAAAAATACATTAAACTTGGTTTTTGTCGTTTTTTGACGATTGATAATCCATTTAAAATTGTCATAGGGGTCCTTTTTAAATCCAAACAACACAGGAAAACGATCATACAAAAACTTAAATCGAAACCGGTATAAATCGGATCCTATTCCGCCTAAAGTTCTCAATAAGCCTTTATTTTTAAAATAATAGGCAACAGGCACATCAATTACCGGGTCAATTGAAAACTGACGAAAATCAAACTCATAATCTGGATACTGCAGCTCTAAGGCAGCTTTAAACTTATAAGCCCATATATCAATAACTGGTTGATGTAAAAATCCCGACTTAAAAGCTAAGCTTTCTTCTTTGGTAAAACGTCCATAATTATCCTTTAAATGGGGTAAATATTCTTCATACCGACTTAATAAATAAAATGCTGCAGAGAAAATATCAAAAGGAATATGACTTTTTTCGCCACAACTAAAAAAGCATTTGGTGTCTTCCCATGTCTGAACATTGAGTTCTAAATCAGATAAACCCTGTTCTAACAAAAGTCCATTACTTCTCACAAAAAATTCGCTTCCTAGAGGTTGTGAACCATAAGACATTTTGAGACGGTCATGCGCAATAAATTCTTCAATTACATTTGTAAAAGAAACAGGAATATTAAGAATTCGTGTACAAATTTGTTTAAAAACAAATTTGAGTCTCGGTGTAATCTTAGAAGTATATACTAACAGCATTATATTAAACGTTCATCGGCAAAACTAAAATAGTCCTTTTCTGTGACAATTATATGGTCTAAGACTTTAATATCTAAACTTTCTGCTGCCAATTTAAATTTTTCGGTTAACCGATTATCAGATTTACTCGGTAAAAGTGTCCCAGAAGGGTGGTTATGCACCAAAACAATTGCTGTGGCAGAATGTTCTAATGCTTGCTTCATAACTATACGAACGTCCACAATAGTGCTAGTCATCCCTCCTTTACTTAACTGTGATTTTGCCAAAATTTTATTGGAATTATTGAGAAATAGAACCCAAAATTCTTCATGCGTAAGATGCCCTAAAAGCGGAGACATAATTTTAAATACGGACTTACTTGAGTGGATTTTATCCAATTTTTTTTGATTGACTTCGCTACGTCGAAAGCTCAGCTCCATAGCAGCCGCTATTTTAATAGCTTTTGCTTCTCCTATGCCTTTAAAACTCATTAGTTGAGTTAGTGATAATTTTCCTAAACTTTGTAAATCATGGTGGACAGTTGATAAAATCCGTTTAGATAAATCAACTGCAGTTTCTTGTACTGTTCCAGAGCCAATTAAAATTGCTATTAATTCTGCATTACTCAAAGCACGAGGGCCTTTATCTCTTAATTTTTCACGGGGTCGGTCGTCTTGAGACCAATTTTTTATAGAAAATGATTTGGGGGACATTGACATAAAATTTGAGGTTATTTTTAAATTTAAAAAAAATCAACTTGAGCCAGACACCTTAGTTTTTAGAGTTTCAAAATCTAAGCTGCCATAACTTCCGGAACTCATGAGTAATACTGTTTTTTGAACAAATTCTAAGGAGGTTATATAATTTTTAAAACGAGTAGGGTCTGTAAAAATAATTAAATTCTCACGCTCAAAAGCGGTTTCTATTTGAGTTTCAGTTACCGAATCTAATTTTTTTATTTCAACGGCCTGTGGCGAATAAAACACCACTGCTGTATCTGCAGCATTCAAAGTGCCCTTATACTGTTCTAAAAATGTAGCATTTAAACTGCTGTAAGTATGTAATTCTAAACATGCTACGAGAGGTCGATTTGGATATTGTGATTTGACAGCTTCTGTAGTTGCTTTTACCTTACTTGGAGAGTGAGCAAAATCTTTATACACCACACAATTGGCATTTTCTGCGACTTTTTCTAAGCGTTTACTCGCACCTGAAAAACTCGAAATTGCCTCGTAAAAATCGTCCTGATCGACACCCATTTGTTGGCAAATCCACTTTGACCCTGCAAGATTATTTAGGTTATGTGCACCAAAAACTTCGAGTGGAAGCGGACCTTCTTCGGTCTCTAAATAAGTAACTCCATCAACAATTGTATGCTCAGGAGTTTGATATGGAAACTTTCGAATTTGATTCTCACTGTCTTCTACAATCGATTTCACATTCTGATCTTCGGTATTATAAGAAATACTTCCGCCAACTGTTATGCTCTCTACAAAAGTTTTAAACTGATCTAAATAATTTTCAAAAGTTGGAAACACGTTAATATGATCCCATGCAATACCACTTAAGAGTGCAATATTGGGTTGGTATAAATGAAATTTTGGGCGGCGATCAATTGGAGAACTTAAATACTCATCACCTTCTAGAACCATAAAATCGGCATCATCGGTAAGTTTTACCATTACATCAAAACCTTCCAACTGTGCGCCTACCATATAATCAACTTCGATATCATGATAGTTTAAAACATGTAATATCATCGCTGTGATGGTTGTTTTTCCATGGCTTCCTCCTATCACCACACGTGTTTTATGTTTCGATTGTTCGTATAAGAACTCAGGATAGGAATATATTTTAAGTCCTAACTCCTGTGCTTTCAAAAGTTCTGGATTGTCCTGTTTAGCGTGCATTCCAAGCACTACTGCATCCAAGCTTTTAGTGATTTTTTCAGGAAACCACCCAAAATGAGTTGGCAACAGTCCAGCAACATTTAATCGCGATTTAGAAGGCTCAAAAATAATATCGTCACTTCCTGTTACTTGCATTCCTTTGTGGTGAAGTGCCAATGCTAAATTGTGCATCGCAGCTCCTCCTATTGCGATAAAATGTACATTCATAGTCTAAGTTTGTAAGAGGTAAATATACGTAATGAGCTTAAATTTCTTTAAGGCTTTAACAATAAAATTAATTGCTTTTCTTTCAAGGCTGGTTTGAAGTCGGGTTTTATTAAGAGTGCTTTTTCAATAGAATCAAGGGCATCAGAAGTCCTGCCTTGAAGCTTAAATAGCTGTGCTTGAAGGACATAAGCCGCCTCTAAGGGTTCGTTGTCTTTAGACGAAAACTCATCTATGTAGTCTTGTACACATCGCTGTCCTGCAGAAAGCCGTGTGTTATGAACCCTACAGGCGGTAGCCACAAGAAAATGCAGTGCATTGTGGGGTGATTTTAATTGAGTCCTATTTGGCAGATCGGACTGAAAATAAGCAAGTTCTTCTAAACTTTCCAACCCTTTTTTGTAATACGTATTTGCGAGTTCCTCTTGATCTGAGCTTTCATAAATATAGGCTTTAGCAAAAAACCCATAGGGTTTCGAAAGCTGTTCCAATTCATTTGCATAAACCATCGCCTTGTTATAGCTACCCCCTAAAAACCCTGGAAGTTGTGTGTATAATTCTACCATAGCCCAGCGTACCTCTATATGAGTTGGATCTAATTCTGCCGCTTTTGAAAATAATACTTTTACTTTAGAAATTAATCCAACTGCTTTAAATTTAGAGCCCTCTTTTGCTTGTTTACCTAAAATACCTCCATACTTATAGTGATACGTAGCATTATCAGGAACTAAATCAAGAAGTTGTTTGTAATATCTAGCGGCATTGTCCCAGTTACTTTGAAAACCATGGGCATCTCCAATTAATTCTAATAACACCAAATCTTGAGGAGTTTTAGACAAATAAACCTCAAGTTTTTGAATCGCTTGAGTGTAATTTTTGGCATCAAATAAGCTGTCAATTTTTCTGCTGTAGTTCTGACCTATTAAGAAACATGGACATAACAAAATTAGTAAGAATTTTTGCATGTCTTTTGTTTTTTAACGGTTTAACATTGCCCACAAACTATCTTTGAGTTGAATAATACCCGATTGAGCTACCGAAGAAATAAACAAATAATCGATGGGTAATTCAGCATCCAACTCCTGGGTGAGTTCTTCCTTTAACTCTTCGTCGAGCATATCGCTTTTTGAAATTGCGATCAATCGTTCTTTATCCAGCATTTCTGGGTTATAGCGGCGTAATTCATCCAGCAAAATATCATATTGTTTTTTGATATTATCCGCATCTGCAGGAATCAAAAACAAAAGAATAGAGTTCCTTTCGATATGACGTAAAAAATAGTGTCCCAAACCTTTACCCTCTGCAGCACCTTCAATAATCCCAGGGATATCAGCCATAACAAACGACTGGTAGTCCCGGTATTCTACAATCCCTAAATTTGGTTTTAAAGTCGTAAACTCATAATCCGCTATTTTGGGTTTTGCGGACGTAATTACAGAAAGTAAGGTTGATTTACCTGCATTTGGGAATCCAACCAATCCTACATCTGCTAAGATTTTGAGTTCGATAGTAACATATTTTTCTTCCATAGGAAGTCCGGGTTGTGCATAACGAGGAGTTTGGTTCGTTGAAGATCTAAAATGCCAATTTCCTAAACCGCCTTTACCACCTTCGCAAAGAATGATTTCCTGATGATTTTCGGTAATTTCAAAAAGGATTTCATTCGTGTCAGTATCCCTAAAAACTGTTCCTAAGGGCACCTCAATATATACGTCTTCTCCGTCAGAACCCGTACTACGACTTTTACTCCCGCTGCCTCCGTGGCCTGCCCTAAAGTGGCGTTTAAATTTTAAATGGTGTAATGTCCAAAGATTTGTGTTTCCACGAATAATCACATGACCTCCACGACCACCATCACCACCATCGGGACCTCCTTTTGTAATAAATTTTTCGCGATGAAGGTGTACAGACCCCTTACCTCCGTTCCCAGAGCAGGCAAATATTTTTACATAATCTACAAAATTACCTTCAGTCATCTAATAAGTTTATCTTACAGTGTGTTAATTACTGCATTCAATCGGAGCGTAATGTCTTCTACAGACCCTACGCCATCCACACCAAAATACTTGTCCTTAGCCGCATAATACGACTTTAGTATTGCTGTTTCAGCGTAGTAAATTTTTATTCTATTTCTAACAACCGTATCATTGGCATCGTCTGGTCTCCCACTAGTCTCTCCCCGTTTAAGAAGCCGTTTTACCAATACCTCATCATCCACTTCCAATGCAATCATAGCACTAACCTCAGTGCCATAAGAGTCTAAAAGCGTATCTAAAGCTTCAGCTTGTAATACATTTCTGGGGAATCCATCAAAAATAAAACCTTTTGAATCTAGATTTTTGGCAACTTCCGCACTGAGCATATCAATAGTAACTTGATCCGGAACTAACTCACCTTTGTCCATAAAAGACTTCGCTAAAGTTCCTAATTCAGTCTTATTTTTAATATTAAAACGAAACACATCTCCGGTGGAGATATGAATCAAACCATAGGTTTTTTTTAAAATAGCAGCTTGAGTTCCTTTACCAGCGCCTGGAGGGCCGAATAACACTAAATTTTTCATTTTTATTTAAACTTTTAAAATACTGACATTTAAATTGAGTCAGTCTTAACAACTAAAATTAGGCTGCAAAGATAATCAATTGTAAAGGTTTTGATTGGTTTTGATAACCAATTTTAGTGTTCGATTTCATTTTTAAGTGTATTTTTGTAACGTATTTATAAAATCGTTCAAGAAAATCTTTAAATGGAGTATTTCTCATCAAATTTCAAACTTGGTATTTTGGGTGGAGGTCAACTCGGAAAAATGTTACTTTACACAACTCGAAAATTTGACATCCATACCTGCATTTTAGACCCTAGTCCAGAAGCTCCTAGCAAACTTGCATGTAATGAATTCTTTGTGGGAGATTTAATGGATTATGACACCGTTTATAATTTCGGAAAAAAAGTGAATACACTTACCATCGAGATTGAAAATGTCAATGTAAGTGCACTCATAGCGCTCGAAAAAGAAGGCATAACTGTATTTCCCTCTGCAAAAACCTTAGAAACGATTCAAAATAAAGCAAAACAAAAATTGTTTTATAACGATCATAATTTACCAACAGCCCCTTTCAAAAGATTTGCTTTCACCGATGAAATCCATACTGCGATTGAGCATGATACAATAAAGTTTCCATTTGTATGGAAAAGTGCTCAATTTGGTTATGACGGCACGGGCGTAAAAATTGTACGCACAGTAGCAGATTTGGAACACTTGCCAAACGTAGAGTGTATTACAGAAGCCCTAGTGCCTTTTAAAAATGAATTAGCGGTAATTGTTGCGAGGAGTAAAAAAGGAAATGTAAGAGTATATCCTGTCGTAGAAATGGAATTTCACCCGGAGGCTAATCAAGTCGAATATGTTTTATGCCCCGCAAGAGTGTCTAAAGACATTGCTAAAAAAGCAGAATTAATTGCACTAAAAACATCCAAAGCATTTGAACATGTTGGACTTCTAGCAGTTGAGCTGTTTCTAACTCAAGACGATGAAATACTGATTAATGAAGTTGCGCCTAGACCCCATAATTCAGGACACCAAACCATTGAGGCTAGTTATACTTGCCAATTCGAACAACACATAAGAGCTGTTTTGGGTTTACCATTGGGGAGTACCGAAAACAAACTAAGTGGGGTAATGGTTAATTTAGTTGGCGCAGAAGACTATACCGGCGAAGTCATTTATAAAAATATTGAAAGCCTAATGGAAATGGACGGTGTGACACCACACATCTATGGTAAAAAAGAAACACGTCCCTTTAGAAAAATGGGACATGTAACCATTGTTAATTCTAACATTAATACTGCTCGTAAACTAGCACAAAAAGTAAAAGAGTCAATCAAAGTAATAAGTAAATAATTATGGCACAAGTAGGAATCATTATGGGAAGCGACAGCGACATGCCTGTCATGAAAGAAGCAATTGCAATTCTTGAAGGATTTGACATCCAATTTGAAGTGGATATCGTATCTGCACATCGAACTCCAGAAAAGCTATTTGACTACGGATCAAAAGCGCATCAACGTGGGTTAAAGGTCATCATTGCCGGTGCTGGTGGTGCTGCACACTTACCTGGTATGATTGCATCGTTGAGCCCCTTACCTGTTATTGGAGTTCCAGTAAAATCCAGCAATTCTATTGACGGATGGGATTCCATATTATCCATCTTACAAATGCCCGGAGGTGTTCCTGTGGCGACCGTTGCTTTAAATGGCGCTAAAAATGCAGGCATCCTAGCCGCACAAATTATTGGCGCTTCTGACAGCTGTGTTTTAGATAAACTCTTAATTTACAAGGAAGGAATGAAGGCTAAAGTCCATGAAGCTTCCAAAAATATTAACTCCTAAGTTTTCCAAAACAACCCAGATGAATGTTCTCGAAACGCGTTTTGAAACGCCTTATAATTCCGCACCATTTTCAAAACTTAAACCAGATTCATTTTTACCGGCATTTATAAACGCTATTGAAAGTGCTAAAAATGAAATTAATCACATTACTGAAAATAAAGCAATCCCCTCATTTGAAAATACAATTGAAGCCTTAGAGTATTCGGGTGAACAACTCGATCGAATTTCGAGCATATTCTTTAATTTGAATGCTGCAGAAACCAATGAAGAAATTCAAAAAATAGCGCAAGAAGTCTCTCCATTGTTAACTGAGTTTTCAAATGATGTGGCTTTAAACTCAGCGCTTTTTGAACGCGTTAAAGCCGTTTACAACACCAAGGAATCACTTTCATTAACGGAAGAACAAAAAACACTTTTAGATAAAAAATATAAAGGCTTTTCTAAAAATGGTGCCAATCTCAATACCAAACAAAAAGAACGCTTACGAGTTATTGACAAAGAACTAAGTCAACTCAAACTCACCTTTGGAGAACATATTTTAGCAGAAACGAATCGGTTTGAACTTCTGATCTCCAAAGCGTCTGACTTGGACGGATTGCCAGAAGGCGCCATTGAAGCTGCCAAACAATTGGCAAATGAGAAAAACAAAAAAGGGTGGTTAATCACGCTAGATTATCCGAGCTACATCCCTTTTATGACCTATGCAAAAAATAGAGCGTTACGAAAAAAACTTGCGCTAGCATTTGGTCAAAAAGGATTTCAAAATGATGCTTTAGATAATCA
>Ga0228672_1000538_pt1 | contig 18856 bp, 17 predicted proteins | sample 90DmetaG_FD_182788 | JGI IMG/M metagenome (GOLD analysis project Ga0228672, IMG submission 182788) | Seawater microbial communities from Monterey Bay, California, United States - 90D | ecosystem: Environmental > Aquatic > Marine > Coastal | place: USA: California | collected 2016-11-08 | reverse complement strand
AGCGCCATCACACCAGTCGATGTGATTGGTTTCTATGTGCTGATGCCGGGATTGTAAGGGTAAGACTATGGCTAGAATGACAAAAAGACGTAAACAATCCCGCCGCTCTGCTCGCCTTGATTTTGCAGCAATTGAAGTTGTTGGCGGTCTCTTACCAACAGATGTGATTGCCCAAATTGCGGCTGGTGATGCAGCCGAGCAAAGTGACGATAGTTATGGTGTTCCCAAGGGCTTGAAGCTCCGGGATGAAATCGCCCGCTTTTATCAGATTGCCCATGCTCACTGGGAAAGCTTTGAAGCTGCCAAGGATGCGAATGCGTCTGCTCCTATTGGCTTCGTTCAAAGTCTGCTCTCAGAATGCTTCGGCTTCAAAACCCTCACGAAATCTGCAGGCAAGGATATTGCTGACCGAACCTTTCCAGTTAATTTTTCAGCGGAAAATGGGCGCATTCCGGTTATCATTGCACCGTCTTCTCCCGCTGACAGCAGAAAGCCTGGTATCGATGAAGCCCTTTCCCAGTTTGGGGATGATACCCGTAGACGGTCTGCAACGCAGCTCCTACAGGAATACCTGAACGCTGATGAGGATGCTCTCTGGGGTATAACATGTGATGGGAGTGTCCTGCGCATCATGCGGGACAATGCCAGTCTCACACGGCCTGCCTGGATTGAGGTAAACTTCGAGAAAATCTTCACCGAAGGTCTCTTTCCCGATTTTTCTGCCGTCTGGCTCATTCTTCATGCGTCCCGCTTTGGTGCGGAGGGCACAAGCCCATCAGACTGCCCGCTGGAACGCTGGAAAGAGCGGAGCCGTCTCGATGGTGCAGCCGCTAAGGATTACCTGCGCCTTGGGGTGGAAGCTGCCCTTATCGAGTTGGGACGAGGCTTCATTCAGCACCCCTACAACACAGATCTCAGAGATAAGTTCCAGTCAGGGGAACTAAGGCGGCAAGCTTATTATGAAGAACTCTTGAGGTTGGTTTACCGCATCATCTTCCTCTTTGCTGCGGAAGACCGTGACCTTCTGCACGCCCCCAATACGAGTGATGTGGCTCGTAAAGCCTATCTGGGCGGATATTCCTTGCATCGCTTGCGGGAGCGCTGCGTTCGCAATGCCTCGCTCGACAAGAACATCGATGCTTGGGAGGGCATGAAATCCCTCTTCAAGGCACTGTCAGACGGCCAGCCTGCACTTGGTTTGGTAGCTTTGGGTGGCCTATTCGATCCTGAAAAGCTCGCCCACCTCGGAAACTGCAAAATCGAGAACAAGCGCTTCTTGAAAGCGATCTGGCATGTGGCTTGGTTCCGCCCTGAAGGCCAAGCCATGACCAAGGTGAACTGGCGAGACATGGAGACCGAAGAACTGGGTTCGGTCTATGAGAGCCTTTTGGAACTGACCCCTGAACTGAACCTCGAAGCTCGTGAATTCACATTTGCTGAAGGGGATGCCACCAAGGGCAACGCTCGCAAGGTCTCTGGCTCCTATTACACGCCTGACTCCCTTGTGAAGCTTCTGCTCGATACCACTCTGGATCCTGTGCTGGATGCGGCCGAGGCACGCAATCCGAATGATCCTGTATCGGAAATCCTGAAGCTCTCCATGATCGACCCCGCCTGTGGGTCTGGTCACTTCCTCTTGGGTGCTGCACGGCGTGCGGCGGGTCGTATTGCCCGTCACCGCATGCCTGGTGCGATTTCTCAAGAGGTCTTCCAACATGCCCTGCGTGAGGTTGTCGGGAACTGCATCTACGGCTCTGACCGAAACCCGATGGCGGTTGAGCTTTGCAAGGTTGCCCTCTGGATTGAAGCCCTGGAACCCGGCAAACCATTATCCTTCCTTGATGCTCGCATCAAATGTGGGGACAGCCTGATTGGGATCTTTGATTATGAGATGCTGAAGGCTGGTATCCCTGATGATGCTTACACTGCCATGTCAGGGGACGATAAGGCCGTGGCAAAAGCCTATGAGCGGCTGAATAAGGATGAACGAGACGGCAAAGCAGCATCGGGCTTCATCAAAACCCTAGCCGCTCCTGCTGAAATCGTGGATGGCGCACGCAAAATCGCTGCCATGCCCGAAGATACTTTGTCCGAGGTGAAAGCCAAAGCACGGGCCTTCGCTCGTTATGAGGCCTCCGACCAGTGGCAGCGGCTCAAACTGGCTTGCGACATGTATGTGGCAGCTTTCTTTACGCCCAAAGTGGGTGAGGCCCCAACAGCACGCACCTTGGTCGATATGCCTGTGCCAACCACAGGGGCGATGTGGGAAGCGGTCACCGGCAAAATCCGTTCAGATATCCTGCTGGAAAATGCCACGAAGGTAACTGAGGAAAACAGCGCCCTTCATTGGCCCCTGGCCTTCCCTGCCGTGATGGCACGGGGTGGTTTTGATGCGGTAGTCGGCAATCCGCCGTGGGAACGGATCAAGCTTCAAGAACAAGAATTCTTCGCATCTCGTGACACGGCGATTGCGACAGCCAAGAACAAGGCAGCACGAGATAAACTCATCAAGGCACTCTCAGCTGCAGAAGCTGGCACGCCTGAACATGACCTGTTCCTAGAATTCGAGGCGGCTAAGCGGGCGGCTGAGGCATCGAGCTTCTTTGTTCGCAAAACAGGACGCTTCCCACTCTCTGGTGTGGGCGATGTGAACACCTACGCCCTCTTTGCGGAACATTTCTCTCGCCTTGCACGGCGACCTCAACAGAACAGCAAGGCTGCGCAAACTTCCCTTCTGCAGGCGATTGCCGATACAGGGGGCGTGCGTGAAGCACCCGCTGGTCGTGCTGGGATGATCGTGCCAACAGGCATTGCCACCGATAGCTCAACCAGTGCGTTCTTTGGTGATCTCGTATCTACCAAACGCCTGAACGCTCTCTATGACTTTGAAAACAGAGACGGAATCTTTCCCGGAGTTCACCGCAGCTTCAAGTTCTCAACACTCTCTATCGGACCGGCAAAAGTCGCCAATTTTGCCTTCTTCCTCCACGATGTGACGATGCTGGAAGAAAAAGAACGCCGCTTCACGCTCTCACCTGAGCAGATTGCGGCCATCAATCCCAACACGAAAACAGCGCCCGTATTCCGCTCCCGTGCGGATGCAGAACTGACAGCCAAGCTCTATTCAAAGGCCCCTGTTCTCATCGAAGAGCGTCCAGACCATCCAGAAGGGGATAACAACCCCTGGGGGATTAGTTTTCAGACTATGTTCCACATGTCGAACGACAGCGGATATTTCCGTGGGACTGATGATCTCGAAAAAATAGGCTTCTCTCGCCAAGGCACCAACTGGGAACACTCAGATGGTCGCCGCTATGTGCCTCTCTATGAAGCCAAGATGATCCACCACTATGATCATCGTTGGGCGACCTATGAAGGTGAGGATGAGGAACAAGGCACACGTGATGTAACCCTTGAGGAAAAACAAGATCCTAATTTCGAACCCACCCCACGCTACTGGGTGCCGGAAGATGAAGTCGATATGCGGGCATCTCGTGTTCCAACCCGCCTGAAAACTGCCTTCAAGAAAGATGACGCTGAGAGCTGTCTGAAGATTATGGCAGAATGGGTTCTTGGTTCCACACCTGGATTGAACCCACAGAGCCCTGTGTCGTCCCTACGGGATATCCAGGCGCACCTTTCAAACATTCTTGGTCCACAGGCCACGTCTTCCAATGTCGTTGGCAGGAGCCTTCAGAACTGGCTGAGCGCATCGGCTCCTCGTGGAATGGAAATGCAGCGGTATACGCCGCTTGACCACGATGATCTGGCATTCATCAAAGATTATGGTGGACGCTGGCTGGCACTGGCAGGGGATTTGATTGATCGAAAGAAGCCACGTTGGTTGATGGGGTTCAGGGATATCACCAACTCAACGAATGAGCGCACTGTGATTTCAACGGTGTTTCCGAAGTGTGCAGTTGGCCATACTATGCCACTATATTTCACACCGAATGACCCATTAGACATCGCCACTCTTGTTGCTCAGTGGCCATGCATGACTCTTGATTATGTTGCTCGTCAAAAAATTGGTGGGACACATCTAACGTACACCTACCTTAACCAACTTCCTTTTTTGACGCCTGAGTTATTTGACCAGTCTGAGCGTGACCTACTCCGAAAAAATGTGCTCGAGCTCACCTACACCAGCCACTCCATGCGCCCGTGGGCAGAAGACCTTGGCTATACAGGCTCACCCTTTGCCTTTGATCCTGACAGACGGGCACAGTTACGTGCGCAACTGGATGCCTTTTTTGCCAAAAAATATGGCCTCACACGGGATGAGCTGCGTTATGTGCTCGACCCACATGATGTGAAGGGCAGTGATTATCCGTCAGAGACCTTCCGTGGCCTGAAGAACAAGGAAACCAACCAGTTCGGTGAATACCGCACGCAGCGCCTTGTTCTCGAAGCCTTTGATAAGCTGACAGGACACTGATGATAGACCTCAGCCTTCGTAACCGTCTGGAAAAGTCTGCCCTCGATCAGGGGTTTTCGATTTCACTTGGTGAAAGCGATGGCTGGCTTGTGTTTCAAGCGCATGCGGTGCCGACCCGCCTTGTTTTGTCTGCGGATACAGAGGGGAGGTATCTGGTTGGCACATCGCACAAGGGTGTTGGCAGCGAACTACCAGACGAGCTGCAGACAGCCCCCTATGCCCATGACGGCTTTGATTGCTTTGTTGCCCCAAGCTCTAGCGACCTCTTCCGCATCATAGGACGCATCTGGTCTCTTGCCCGCTCTTTGCCCAATGAGCCATTGGCTGAGTTCGAGAGACTGCTGAAAGAGGAACTCTCTACCACCGAGGTAGAGCGCCTGCGTAAAGAACGCATCGGGCAAAACGTGTTCCGCTCTGCCCTCATGGATTACTGGGAAAAATCCTGTGCCGTGACAGGGGTTCAGAACCCAACCCTTCTGCGAGCAAGCCATATTATCCCATGGGCCACCTGCGAAAGCGATGAAGAGCGCCTCAATGTGCATAATGGTCTGCTGCTCGTAGCAACCTTGGATGCTGCCTTTGATGCTGGTCTCATCACTTTTGATGATGACGGCAGAATTCTTATTTCCGGAAAACTGAGTGAGAGGGATCAGATTTCATCCGGAATAGGCGAGCATATGCGTCTTACCCGGATGAATGATGAAGTCAGAAAGCGCCTGGCATGGCATCGTGCGCATTTGTTCAAAGTTGGAGACTGATACTCTTCATGGCACGTTCAAACCATTATCGCCCTGAGCTGATTTTGAAGGATAACCTTCAGAAACTTAAAAGTCAGCCCGCCAAGAGTCAATCTGAGAGACTGACCGCTCACAAACCGGATTATTCATCGCCACCTGAACAGTGGAAGATAGGATATCCAGACGGTGCAAGGCTTTCTAAACTGTTCGAGTCCGTCAGAGAGGCAATCGGTGCCAGAGAAGCGATAGTCAGAAAAGAAAATAATAACGAACAGATTAGTAAACGACTACTGGCTGCAGCTGCCGACCTTGAAATCAAAAAAGTCAAACTAAAGAAGAGGTTTAGGCCAGTAGTTGAAGATGTTCTTCTTTATTTTTTTCTCGATGAAAAAGAGAAGGAATCTTATGCATCGGCGTGGGACTGGTTCGACCACTGGCAGCACTATCATCTCAAAAAGTTCTCCTCGTATGGCTTCAGCGACCTCATGGATATGTTATTTCAAGAAACGATTGACGAAAGATTAGCTGCTTTTCAAAAAAATAATGCACCTGACATCACTGTTAAAATAGAGAAAAATTAAACATGGATCACCAACCGAAGCCAGATGCCAAAAAATATTCTGTTCTCATCTCTGATATTGAGCAGGGGAAGGTAAAGGTTCCGAAGTTTCAACGGGATTTTGTGTGGGATATTGATCAGACTGCCAAGCTTCTGGATTCCATCCTGAAAGGTTATCCCATCGGCACATTTATCCTCTGGGAAACTGACCAAAGGATAAATGATATAAAAAATATCGGCAATTTTGACCTGCCTGAAATCGAATATGGCCCCGTGCAATACGTCCTTGATGGACAGCAACGGATCACCTCACTTTTTGCGGCATATAAGGGAGCGTCGATCCAGAAAGTTGGTGAAAAGAAAATCACCAACTACAAGGATATTGTTGTCGATCTCGACCCTGATGACGAGACAAGTGACGGCAACATCGTTACGACACTTTCGAAGGCTAAACGCCCCCTACCGCTTCATGACGTGCTGAACTTTAATCATAAGAAAAGCAAGGAGCTGGAAGCGCAGGGGTTTACTGGTGAAGATCTTGATAAGATCGACGCCTATAAGGATGCATTTTCGACATATGACTTCTCGATTGTCACGCTGAGAAAGAACGACATCGAGTCCGCCATCGAGGTCTTCACACGCATCAATACGGGCGGCAAGGTTCTGACGCTCTTTGAGATCATGTCAGCCAAGACCTATGACGAAGCTGCAAACTTTGACATGCAAGCCAAGTGGGAGCAGTTTCAGAAAAAGCTGAATGACAGCAAATATGAGAACATCTCGCCATCTGTCATTCTGCAGATCTTGAGCCTCATTATCAGCGAGTCCAAGGAGTGTAAGCGAAAGACCATCCTGGGGCTGGAGAAGGCAGACATCCTTGCACAGTGGGATGCAGCCATTTCAGCCATCGAGAAGACGATTGACCATTTCCGCACGGTACTGCGGATCCCCGTGTCACAGCTCCTGCCTTATGACACTCTCATCGTGCCCTTTGCCTACTTTTTCCTGAAAACTGGCAAGGCTCCTACGGGACAACAGCGCAAATATCTGGAAGAGCTGTTCTGGCGGTCGAGCCTGTCCCTGCGATACTCGTCTGCCACCGAGTCCAAGTTGGCAGCAGATATCAAGAAAGTTGACCTCATCATCGAGGGGCAACGCCCGCTCTATCCAGAGTTCAAGCTCTTCATCAACTCGCCAGATGATTTGAGAACAACAGAATTCTCAACGGGCAACGCCATCTGTAAATCGATCCTCTGCATCCTCGCCTATCACGAGCCCAAGGATTTCGACACCAACGGCAAGGTGCTTCTGGATAACTCTTATCTGAAGATCGCCAGCAGCAAAAACTACCATCACTTCTTCCCACGTGCCTATGTCCGCAAGAACGGAAGCGATGCCGAAACGCCCTATGCGAACTCCATCGTGAACATCACGCTTGTGAGTGCTGAGCTGAACAAGAAGCGGATCGCTGCCAAGGCACCGTCTGTCTACCTAGGAGACTTCGCAGATGAGAATTCAGAGCTGAAACATGCCTTGAAGAGCCATCTCATCGACCTCGATGGTGCCTCCGTTATCCAGAACGACTTCACAGCCTTCCTGAAAAATCGGTCAGAAGCGCTCTTTGAGGAGATCCAGAAACGGATTGAGCCCTCAGAGGCTTCTGCCAAGACTGACCCCGTGCATGAAATCATCCTGCAAGGGGAAGGTCAGCTGGTCGAGTTCAAGTCCACCCTGCGCTACGACATGCGGACTGGAGAGGTGAACAAGAAGCTCGAACATGTGATTGCCAAGACGGTGGCCGCCTTCATGAATTCGGAAGGGGGCAGTCTCTTCATCGGCGTAGACGACCACGGCAATGCCATTGGGCTCGATCTTGACTATAGCACGCTCAAGAAAACCGACCGTGACGGCTTCCAGCTCCACCTGGGCAACATTCTGGACTCATACCTTGGCAAAGATGTGATCAAGCTCTGGAAGCTTGACTGGCCCATCTATGACGACAAGCAGATCTGTCACGTGCAAGTCACACGGGCAAACAAGCCCGTCTATGTGACCCATGAAGGCAAGGAAGAATTCTTTGTTCGAAAGGAAGGGTCATCCCAGCCTTTGAGCCGTGCTGAAGAGCATGAATGGAACAGGGGGCGGTTTTAATCCTGATAGATAAATCTGCCAAAAGAAAAGAAGACCTAAGAAAGAAATCCGCCACCACGTAGGCCTAGAAGGCCTGCAACAAGAAGACAACAAAGGCAAACTACTTACACTTATAACACTTCGACCAATCAGCTAAGGCTAAACAGATTTAAACTCATCGCAACATAACAAGTTCTGGCACTGCACCTTCATTGAAAATTATAGCGTTTTGTTGGAACCTTTGCCCTAACTCCATTGCGTCATAACGTGATATACCTAAAATTATAAATGACGCCTCTGGAGGCCACTCACCCTTTGGATCCACGCCCGCCGCATCAATAACAGTATACCGTTCTTGTGCTATTTTCTTAAGAGTATCATTTTGTTTTTTATTTGCTTCATCAGACTGGGCAACACCAAGCGGGTTCCATGCAGTGATGACAGCCGACGTATCGCATGCGTGCGACTTATGAAGCTCACTCAGGGGTTTGGAAAAATGTCCTACGTTAAGCATAAACTCTTCTTCTGCGTAAACATGGAAGTTTGTAGATAAATAAGCGTCAATCAACTCATTGGATATTTCACTTACATATTTATCGCCAATACAACCGACTTCACAGCCTGCAAACCACTGTGAAAAGCTCATCATAAAGTTCAAATCTTCATCAAAATAAGTGTGGCGGAATAGATCACAGTAACCGTTATTATCTAAGGCAGAAAGTGAGAAATAATGCTTACCAAATATAACACCAACTATATAATCAAATGAACCAATTTTTGTCGAGCCACGCACTACCAAAGGATAAATAGATTTAATATTTTCAGGCACACCATATTTCGTCAGATCTAAGTCGCACTTAAATCCACCATACTCAAGGTAGACCTCACTAAAACCATCCTGAATTAATGACATATCATCAATATAACGAATATATTCTTTAATTGATTCAATTTCGACAAATATCTGCTTTAAAACATTGCCTGTTATGGCCAGTGGGGAAGGAACATTTAATTTGAAATTATCAATGTCATCAAATATAATTTCGATTACATTAAGATCATTGATCTCATATTCGTCATCAAATGTTTCATAAAGATCTTCATTATCGCTTTCGATATTAATTCCGAATACAGCTTGATCAGTAGGAACAAATTGATAATGACCGGCTTCACCATAATCATCACCCCAAAACCCCTTTAACCCGATACGGGCAAAAGATTTCAAACGAGGCAAGTTTTGAGCAGGAATAGGTCCTTGCCATACATGGCCAGCTGATAAGCTCAGAATAAAACGGTCTTCCAAATGATCACCTCACGTAGCATATGCATAAAACCTAATAATCTATACCTAAATATACTCTGAAAGAGTGCTTATCACGGTCGTCCAGGGAATAAAGTAACCTCAGGGCGAAATATTAAGACAGCTTCCTTCCATTTTATCCAATAATTTGGATCATAATCCTTATCAATATTAAAATTACTATATGGGTCTTCGAATGACTGGTAAATATTCTGTATTTCCAGAGATGGCATAGTTTTCAAGATTTCACCTAATTCATCAATGTTATTAATGTTTTTCACCACTGCATCAAAAGTCATTTCAACCTCACATCAGATCAGATTATTTGCTCGCCTCAAGTGGGTGCATAGCACCTGATATCGCATTACTTGATCGAAGCCTGTTATAGGTAGTAAAAACTTCCGTAGACTGCAAAGCTTGCTTAAAGTCTTGCTCTATATATTCGTTCTCTCGATCAACGTAGTTATTAAGGAACAACATCATACCTCCAAATCTACCCAAAGATTCCTTTACATCTTCATCACCTTCCAAAACACATTTTTCTAAATAACCAATGAATTCTTTCTTTTGCATGGTTCTTAAAAATACCGTTCTATCAACCCGCCAGAACCGATCCCTTAGATCTTCGAATTGCTCTCCTTCCAATATTTTAGATACGTCAGGTAGCTTCTTAACTGATTTCGCAACAACTCGAACCGATATATTTTCTAATTCTGGCTTGAGAGTTTCAAATGTTCTAAAAACACCCTCTTCGTATGCCTGCTTTTGCTGCTCCTTCAGTTGAACATACTGCCAAAGAGCTGTTGGGCCGATAATCACCAATGCGATACCGCCTAATCCATTTAAAAAGTCACCCACTTCACCACGGGACCAGCTATATTCGAATGGGTCCATTGCAAAGAGATAAACACCTATCCCGACCCACGCTATAAAAAGGATAACCCCCACAAGAAATGCTTTATCCAAGAAAAACTTTTTTATCCCAATTTTCTTCATTTTCACATCCAATTTACATTACTCTGCCTACGTGTGATCGACTTTTTGCCTGAAATATCATTGCGTTCACGATGGAGCCTTGTAGACTAATATTAAAATAGAAAGGCATACGATGTATACAATTATTCCCGATCTACACGCAGATTATGATAGGCTAGAAAAGTCACTCAAACTGGTAAGCTCAGATGAGGTAATTTTTCTTGGCGACTTGATTGACGCAGGTTACGCTACTAACACACCCAATGACTTAAAAGTATTAAAACAAGTACGCAATTTGATGGAGAACGATGGGGCGAGATGCATCCTCGGCAATCACGAACTGAATGCCATATTGTTTCATCGACTATCAACCGGCACCGGTAAACCGTTACGTGCGCATGATCCATCTAAGATCAGACAGCACCAAAGCTTCATCAACACTTTTGGCGTCGCAACCCCCGAGGCACTCCAGTGGACAACTTGGATGCTGAATAAGATGCCTCTGTGGATTGACCTGCCAGGCTTGCGGTTAGTCCACGCACAGTGGGACACAAGAGCAATCAAAGAAATATCTAAACGGCGGCCAACTGGATATTTGAAAGCCGAAGACTTGGAGGAAATAGCAGATAAGAAATCTGCATTCGCAAAGGCGGTGGAAACTTTGACGACCGGTGCCGAAGTTACACTCCCAAACAAGGCAACGTTCAAAGATAAAAATGGGACATCTCGTAGTAAGGTACGTCTGGCCTGGTGGAAGCCACAGGGCTGCACATGGCAAGAGATGGCTTTATCCATTGAAGATACCTCAATGCTGCCCGCAGAACCTGTCCCCGAAAGTATTATGAAAAACTTTACTTATTCAGATTCCAATCCGCCAGTTCTTGTAGGGCACTATAAAATGACTGGTGATCTTGCAGTACACTCTCCCAATGCGACTAGCTTGGATTATCCGAAAAATGCCTGCATATACAAATGGAAAGGGGAAGATAAACTTTTATCTTCTCAATTAATTTCAATTAATTAATTATACCTGCTGAAAAATATCAAAATTAATTATATATTTTATATATTGACATATTATTTGGCTATAATTCAAAATATGAAAAGTGACTGATTGAAGAGCTCTAAAAGTTTGCAAGAGGAAAAAATAATGAAACGCAACGTTCAAATCGCTTCCGTAATAGCTGTCACATCTTTGATGTTGTGTTCAACTGCCACAGCGGAAGAAACACGAGCAGATAAGGTGTGCTCGTTTAGACCTAGCGTCTTACTCGGAGACAGCGGGGCTACAGCAGTCGCAGGAAGCGGTGCGGTCGTCGCTGGAGCTGGCATCGGTGCTAAAGCTGCAGGATTTTATACGCTTACTCACGCCGCAACTGGGGCAACCATGCTGGGCTCCACAGCTGGCGGAGCATCAGCAGCTGGAACCGTAGGGATAATGGGCGGAACAGGTGCAGGAATTGGTAGCATCGTTGCATTTGTCACTGCCCCGGCAACCATTATCGCTGCAGCTGTAACTGCTGTAGCAGTCGCTGGCTACGAGGGTGCATGTTATTTTGCAGACGAACGCATCACTGAATTCGATGAAGTCCTCGCCATGATGCAAAATATCTCCGAAAACTCGGACCCAGAGCGCTTCATCACGTTGTATGATGAGGAAAACAGTGCTTGGATGATTAGAGTTTTGGGGGCTGATGGCTTTGAAAGCTATAAAGTAGAAAATCTTTACGTTGTGAACGGCGTTCTCATGCACCGTGACTGGTTTAAGAACACCACAATTGGCAATCTAAACTTCATCTTGCCCGCCTCCTCGACAAATACAGTCGAGGAGACGGTTGTCCCACAACAGTAAAAACTCTGCCTTATCAAGGTTGGCATCTCGTATAGAGGTGCCGATTATACCTATCCAGAACGCCCACAGTGAGACTAAAGTTGGTTCAGCTAACTGGAGTTACCAATGTCTCTTCGTGTAAAAATCTTTACCTATGCTCTCTGGATATTCCCGCTCATTGACGCCTTCAACTTTGCCATGAGCTTTAATACGATCTCGCTCTTCCGTGTTGGGTTCGGGATTGCAGTCGCTTATTTTACGGTGAACTGGTCACTCAAATTGGGTGGAGCGTTTTATCTCTTCGCAACCGTAGTGTTATCGCTCCTTATTTTAGCAACTGGGGGAGAAATGCCCTGGTGGCTCTATTTCTTCGCTGCATTCATGGCGGGCGGAGCTTACAGCCTTCTATTTAGTCCCATATTCACTCCAGAAGACCGCACAGCTGCTTTGGCGGAATATTCTGATCGAGAACTCGACTACGAATACAAAGGGTTTCAGGTCTATAAATCGCCAAACTTCTATTGGAACGAAAAAGAACATTTTAGGAGCGCAAAAGATGTCGAGGCCTACATCGAAGATCTTATTGCCATAAGATCTGAAGACCGAACTCACTAAAATTGTTTATTAATCTTTACCCTGCCCTTTTTGATGATTTCCGAAGGCCCAAGCCATGGATAGTCTTCCCAGGTGAACTTGCTATCTAAATATGTAAACACGAACTCGAAATCATCCAGTACGATGGTCAAGACATCCCTCTCTTGAAATTGATGGGGATGATCGAAAACGATGCCCGCATTCAAGTCATTAGTCAGATGCTCTCTCAGGTAATGCTCAATCACCAAAGGCTCTTCAGGGCAGATTACAAGCCCAACAAGGTCTTGGGTTCGGTCAATCTGCCGCTCTAATTTCCAAATATTGGTCTCATTCTTGCTAACTTGGCCACATGTGCAAAGTTGAATATAGTGCTTAGGTTCACACATCTCACCAATTCCATATTCCAAGGAATCCCCGCTTGGAACTGAGATTGATCCAAGCGGGGTCATCCGATTATGAACGCATCACAGTATCCACTGACAAATACGATGCTTTACCTTCGATCATCTCCTGAAACTCTTTAATCCACTGAGGTCCTTCGAGCTTGGCCGTTGCATAGCGTGGCGTGGAGGGATGCAGCATGAATTCCAAACCGTAGCCTACATCTTTTGGATCAGTGAACCAGAAATTATCTACACCAAGCAGACCAGCTAGAAGATCATGCGCCTCACATGCAGGCTGATAATAGCCAAACCACGCTTCATATTCGTGAGTGCCTTGCTCAAAGGGATAATAAAGATCGTCATCCCCGAACCAGCCGCTATCAATCATCTTCCAGTGTAACGGTTGAGGCAATATATCGTAGGCACCCCTTCCCCACACGCTATCGATAATTTCTGGTTTTATTAGATGCCTCGGCCTCTCTGGGGCATCTGTCTTTATCAGGACTTTGCCATCTTTCGTATGCTCTAAGTGCAATAAGCGCTTAATGACTGCCTGCGGCTCTGGTTCAATCCAGCCATCATATGCCGGCTCCCCAAAAGCTTCAGTCATCGCTACAAAAGTAACGGGTGCGGCAAGGAAAGAACGTCTTTTCATGGTCATATCTCCGAAGCTCGCCCGGCAAACGGTGTCCATTCGGCTATTTTGACTATGGGAAGACACTCGTTTTTGCCCATTGGCCACATCCCTTACTGGAAACCACCTTGCCGAGTAAGCAGGTTGGTGCGGGCATCAGCCCGGCTCTTGATGTTAAGGTTGTCAGGATACAAGCCTGTTGGACCATGTCAACAACTTCGCAAACAAGGGTAGAGAACCAACGAAAACAATGATCACATACAATAAACCAAGTATCGCAATGGGAGTGCCAGTGAGATATCCCCTACTTGTATCCAAGCGATTTTAGTGTCCTCATATGGAAAACTTAGCCAGCGAGTGAATGAGGCGGACGTTCATTCATAAAAATAGATCATACAGGCGAAAAATCATGACCCCAGTTATGGATAAAATAAACCGAATTCTAATTCGATTTGGCTATGATAAAACGACACGACTTGGGTTTTTTGTTTTTCTAGGCTATACTTCACTGGTTGGGAGGGCAGATGAAAAACAAGAGGATTTAGTTAAAAGACTTAATTTATTTCCCTATTGCGATATTAATGCAGAATACAGAGAACTATTAGAAAAAATTGATTTTGATCGTGTTCATAAAATATATGATGAACTTGTCTGGCGTCTTGATACCAATTTAAAAGCAAGAAATATATCCAATATAGAGGGTGTTGAATTGTATGAATTCAATTTTAAAAATCATAAAATATTATCAGATGACGAAAACCGTATAAAAAAACTGAGTGATAGTGAGTATTTCTATGTTGAAGCAATGAGGCAATTGGGTCTCATCATGGAAGCTGCAGACTATGATGCCATAAAGGCCTTTAAATCGGGCATGTGCCTTACAAATATTCGCCTTCAATATGACGTAGAAGCGAGCCGATGGAGTATGAAACACCTGAGGCAGACGTTACCTCTGATACTTTATGCAGCTGATTTTTTGGCTAATGATCCTGACGCTTATGGCGAAGGTTACCTCGCTACGCAAATCCCACTTCAAGTCTTTTTAAGCGGCACACCAAGCCAGTTCGGACAAGTATGCTGGTATTATCAATCTTGGATCCTCTACAAAGATCAATCACCGATCACAGGAATCGAAACAATGCCGATCCCAGATTTCATGAATTGGTGTTACGATAGAGCAAGGGCTTTTTTCCAGGCCTTTCCTGATAAGATTCTTGAAGCTGCTGCAGCCTACTCAAATACTGCATTATTCCCAGTTTTCCGTAGTGATGTAGACGAACGCCCGCTGATTGTGGGTGCTATAAAAGAACATTATGGAGACTTTGACGATAGATCGCCTTCATCAGAACACATCGTCCGTGCTCTGATAATGTTCGGTTATTTTTGTTCGCTATGTGAAACTACTGTCGATCAAGCAGGATCGAGATCAATTCAATGAAACATCTCTTCACTTCACTTTTTACAATAATTTTTGCTTCGTCACAGGTTCTGGCGGCTTCAATCCCACCAGAAGATCAACTTGCCCTTGATACAATCACTGCTGAGTTCCAAAAACAGTGTGATGCAGAGCAAGGTTATTTTCGTGATATCGACGCCGATATGAGCGCTCCACTACGAGGCGATCTGACCTTGGGCGAGAGCAAGATATACCAAATCCCGATTACAACAGGCGGAAAACTCGCAACCGTTTTGGTACCTGAGTTTCGCTGCACAAACATAGGCTACGCTTGGTGCGGCACGGGAGGATGCGGCTTCTTTATTATCGTCGATGGCATCCCATACCGAAAGTGGGTGAGCCATGAGCCTCGCTCGATTACGATCCCAACATCTACCGATGAAGAAGTGGTTATCATTTACCCACAACATGGTGGATCGTGCGACACAGCTTCTGACCGAAGTTTATCAGGATCCGATGCTTGTTATTCGCTGTTTATGTGGAATGAACGCCTTTCGACTTTTATCTCGCCAGACGGTTCCATTCAAGAATGGTATCCGGATATGCCATGACAATGATCACTACCTCAAAGCCTGATACATTGCCTGTTGATCCCCGCTTGAGGGATTTTCACAGCGAACGAACAAAGCTCGCCAACGGTTACGACCGCAAGGGCTTACTGACCATGTCCGACGCTGAGTTTGAACGACATCATGGTTTCATACAGTGGGCATTTCCAACACCTGAAAAATCATACCATAATTTCAGTGCGCCACTGCTTGACCTTGGAAGTGCCTTGTGGCTGTCACAAGACCTCAAAACACAAGAATTCTTAGAACAGATGTCGATAAGATTTCTGACATTTCTAAAGAATACCGACGCTTGGAAAGCACGCTACAATCATAACCACCTGAGAATAACTCGCATTCTTCATAGCTTGCGGATCCTTCACAGTATTGAATTGTCGAATTGGGTTCACGATCAGGTTCGTGACCTTGCAGGCCAAAGTTACGACCTAATGGAAAAAGCGAGAGGATATTGGGATCACCAGATTTCGTCTCGGAATGACAAAATTGCAGGGACAATAGTTGGCCTTGCTATTGGTGATGCCCTAGGTGCACCTGTTGAGTTTTCGCCACGAGGTTCTTTCCCATTGGTTACACGCTATCGAGAAGGCGGCAGATTTAACCTTCCCGCCGGGGCGTGGACTGATGATACCGCTATGGCACTTTGCCTCGCCGACAGTCTCATTGAGACTGAAGCATTTGATGCTGGCGACCTGCTTACCAAGTTCTGCAATTGGGCCGAGTTCGGTCACAATTCAAGCACCGGCATCGCCGTTGGTATAGGACAGAATACGCTGCGTACACTCGGTGATTACCGCAGACACGGTAGGTTAGAGGCTGAACCTTTTGGTGCGAAGTCGGATGGAAACGGCTCATTAATGAGACTGTCACCGGCTGTTTGCTTCGCATGCTATGACGAAATCAATTCGATCTCGCTTGCCACTCAACAGTCGAAAACTACCCATGCGTCACCCATTGCTGAAGAATGTTGTAAGTTCACAGCCTCGCTCCTCTGCAAAATCTTAAACGGTCAGACTTATCACGGCGCAAAGTCTGAGGTTCTTCAGGCAGAATGGTCATACGATTTACGGGAAGCGGTAGACGTTGACCTGTCCAAGGTCGATGAACGCCTTATCCGCTCTGGAGGTTTTGTTCTGGACACATTGCGTGCCGCTTTATGGTCCATTGAGAATAGCAGAACGTTCGAAGAAGCTGTCTTACGGGCCGTTAATTTGGGAGATGACGCTGACACGACAGGTGCCGTTACGGGTCAAATTGCAGGGGCGCTGTTTGGCTATTCTGGTGTGCCTGAACTACTGAAAACCGGTCTAGTGGACGAACGCAGACTCTATGTAACCTCACAGCTCTTATCTCCAAGCTATGCTCCCCGCCAAAACAGAGCATTACAATAATGCCCTTCATTGTTGTCATCGCAATCATTGCTTGGGCTCTGATTGGAAGCCCTCTGAAAGATATCGCAAATATCCTATGGAAAACCGAAGCCGCTCCATGGGAAACAGTAGACGCTTACTATTATCCTGACCGTTACCGATTAGGTCGCTATATTTTCGTGGAAGGCTTGCAAACTGTCGATGACTGCAGAGCTTGGGTCTCCTCACAAGCACGACTTTACAATGATCCCAGCATTGTTAGAGGGGATTATGAGTGTGGGATCCAAAAGCTCGAAACATGGAACGGACTGTCCGTCTATCGCATGACCGTGAAATAACACGTCACGTCCTTTTTGCATGAGAAGGCCTAGGGTTCTCTCTCAGTTTTTCACTGTAGTAGAGCTACTCGGATCATAAACTGGCCGTAAAGGCTGAGGTCACTATTCAATAATGCAACCCTGATAATTCCGCTTCTGGCATTCAGATGCTTGTTCTCTTGCTCTTTCAACAACATCTGCAGGTAGCGAAGCCACGAGGTTCTCAATTACGCCTTCGACACCCGAGCCACCGGATGCTTGCGAAAGAAAGTAGAGTTTCAAAGCAACGTTTAGATTTTTCTCAAAGCCGTCACCATTTGCGTACATTTGTCCAAGATTGCTGAGCGCCATTGGATCACCACGCTCAGCGGCAAACTGATACCAGTGCTTTGTTTTTTCTAAATCACGAGGAACTCCTCGCCCATTGAAATAAAGCGCTCCTAAGTTAACAGCAGCTTCTAATACGCCCAGCTCAGCAGCTTTTTCATACCAGTATGCTGCAGCCCATAGATCCATAGGAACAGATTGGGCTTTGTCGTACATTACCCCGATATTGAAATATCCTCTTGGATTACCACCTTCAGCGGCTCTGCGATTATACAAAAGCGCTTTGTTCCCGTCGGATACGACACGGGAGTCCTGTGAGTATAAGACAGCAAGGGTTAACAAAGCATTTGAAACACCTTGTTCGGCGGCTTTCTCCAGGTAGTCCAAGCCACGTGATATATCTTCCGCATAATAATCGCCGAAGGCATACATCATACCAACATCATGTTGTGCCGGCGGATATCCTGAATCTGCTATATAAGTCAGGATTTCGAGACCCCGCTCCAAGTCTTGATCAAAATATTGACCCTTAATAAAGAACCATGCCATCGAATGTTGAGCGGGGATATATCCAAGTTTGGCGCTATCTTGGATGAGCGTGACCGCTTGAATGACGTCCCTCTCGACCCCTTGCCCGAACATATACATGTCAGACAGCAGCATCATGGCTTGAGGGTCATTCTGAGCCACTCGCACGAGCAAGATCGAGGTTGCCCGATCCACATCACCCGAACGCAATGCTTGATATGCGTCTAGAGTGGTTTCCTGCGCCATCGATGGACCTCCAAAAATAAGGAAAACTGTTATTATTCCAGCCCGTAAGGCTTCTGGTAGAGGCCTATTCATATATGCAAACCCCAGCCTCTCGATAGCCCATTTCACTATCGCACTCGTCTGAAAATAAGAGATCAAAGACCCCGAAGGCGACAAAAACAACAATCAAAAGTAGCAAGGTCGCTTGCGATAGAAATCGTAGAATTCGCATGCAAAATCACCTTTTCGCAAAATTGAAGACACAGTGGTTTCTATGTTCATCTCACAAAACGCTCACGTGTATTACACCAATAAGCGGCTTAATCGCTTGACCAGCGAGCCTCTCAACCGTCTCATGAGTCTACTATGAGAAGGTAGATCCTCTAGGTCTATGACATTCAGCGATAAAATTGAGATCAAACTTAAAGACACACTATGAGTAACTTCTACGGCGGCAGCACGATCATCAAAGGGGGGAAGTTCGCT
>Ga0228672_1000536_pt1 | contig 18878 bp, 18 predicted proteins | sample 90DmetaG_FD_182788 | JGI IMG/M metagenome (GOLD analysis project Ga0228672, IMG submission 182788) | Seawater microbial communities from Monterey Bay, California, United States - 90D | ecosystem: Environmental > Aquatic > Marine > Coastal | place: USA: California | collected 2016-11-08 | reverse complement strand
AGCTGCGGCAAGGGGAGCCGTAATTGTACTTGTTATCCCTGCGGCAAAAAGTCCAAAAGAGAGAAAATATTTAGCAAAGGATCCAAACAAGGGTTCCAAACCAAGCGCAAGGTCGGCGGCGCTTTCTAACGATAAGGTTTTAATAGATGCTGCAGTAATGATTACACTCATTGAAATAACCCCACCTAAGACGAGCGCCACAACCATATCTTTCATTGCGAATGGGAGATCTGATTTTTTCGACCATTTTTCTCTAACTAATTCGGTGTGAAGAAAAAGATTGTAGGGTACGATGGTCGTTCCTACCAAGCCAATGATACTCAACACACTTCCTTCAGGAGTGGAAAATTTAAAAACACCCCTTAGTACATCCACTATGGGTGGACCTGAAACAATCGCTGTAATTAAAAAAGAAATACTCATTAGTATGACCAGTATAATCAGACTTCGTTCAATAATTTTATATTTCCCTATCCATAATAAGCTGGCTGCGATTATACCAATTCCAACAGAAAAAAGATTTATTTTAAATCCAAAAGCATTGAGTGATTTCTTGCCAAATAAAGTTTCTAAACCCAAAACTGCTCCACTGATGTTTCCTGCTTCGTAGGCGGTATTTCCAATCATAATTGCCAAGAAGATTAAAATCAATAATCCAGATTGAATCCAGGGCGTTTTGATTTCTTCTTTAATGGCTTGAGTGATGCTTTTTTGACCCATAATACCCAATCGAACCGCCATTCCTTGAAGAATAATAGCCGCAATAATGGCTACTAAAATTGCCCAAATTAATTCCAAACCATACTGCGCTCCCACAAGAGTACAGAGCGTTATGGTACCTGGACCTATAAATGCTGCTGCAATTAAAGGACCCGGTCCCGTTTGACTTAAAAATTTTTTAAACATTTTGAGTAAAAAAGTGTTATAATTCTTAAAAGAACAAGATAGAAAAAAAAGGATTCAAATCATTTGAAGCCTTCATAAACTCCCAGACCAAATAATGCAAAATCATATTTCACAGGGTCTGTTGGGTCAAATTTTCGAAGCGCTGTGTCGAGTTGAACCAGTGCTTTAAAATCGTTTTGTTTTCGATTTAAAATCCCTAAACTACGCGCTACATTTCCACTATGGACATCTAGAGGGCAAGAGAGTTGTGAAGTGTTTAGTCGATTCCAAACTCCAAAATCAACTCCCATAACGGAAGGCCGCACCATCCATCGCAAGTACATGTTCAGGCGTTTTGCTGCTGATCCGTTTAGGGGATCAGAGACATGTTTTTCAGTTCTTTTTTCATGGGCTAACTCAAAAAAAGTCTTTTTAAATAAATGGATATTTTCATACATATCTGGTGCCTTTTTGTAAGTAGAAAAAGCATATTCCAGTCCCTTGTGTTTCGTGTAAATATTTCGAAGTGCTTTGATGAAATAAATGAAATCAATCCCATTGAAGGTTCGATGGACAAAAGTGTTAAGTGATTTTAGATCAGTCTCTTTGTGTTCCATGATAAATGCAAACGGATCATTATCCATAAAATCCATCATTCGATTTCCGCTTTTGATAATACTAACCCTGTTACCCCAAGCGATGGTTGCAATTAAAAATCCGGCAATTTCAATGTCTTCTTTTTTGTCAAAACGGTGAGGGATTTGAATGGGATCTTGTTCTAAAAATTGGGGGTATTCAAAAGCTCTTGCTTTCTCGTCCAAAAAGGATTTCAATTCTTTTTTATTCACACCTCAATTTTACCGTCTTTAAGACTGATCGTTCTATCGGCACGATCGGCGAGATCTTTATTGTGGGTAACAATTACAAAACTACAGCCGAGTTCTTCACGTAATTCAAAAAATAAATCATGCAAACGATCCGCATTTTCAGAATCTAAATTTCCACTCGGTTCATCAGCAAAAATTATTTTAGGATCATTGATTAACGCCCTTGCTACTGCAACTCGTTGCTGTTCTCCTCCAGAAAGCGCGCCAGGTTTGTGTGAAGCACGATCAGCAATTCCTAAACGCTTTAGTAATCTGAGTGCTTTCTCTTTGGATTCTTTTGAAAAAGAACCTCCTAACCAACAGGGGATACAAACGTTTTCTAAAGCAGTAAATTCAGGAAGTAGCTCGTGGAATTGAAAAATAAATCCCATGTTTTGGTTTCTAAATTGGGCTAATTTTTTGTCCGAAAGTTGGGTAGTGTCTGTGGTGTTGATGATGACCTCAGTTTTGGGGTCTTCATTGGGTCGGTCTAAAGTACCCAAAATATGAAGAAGGGTTGTTTTTCCTGCTCCTGAGGGACCAACAATTGCAATTATCTCTTTTTCTTTTACGGATAAACATACCTCAGACAAAACCGTTAAGTCTCCGTAATTTTTAGATATATGTTGGGCGGTAAGTATGTGTTTCATAGACCCCTCTAAAGTACTTCTTTTTTGTATTTTTTCAAGAAATCAATTCTATTTCTGAAACATTCGTTTAATAGATTCCTTAAAAAGCATAATTCTTTTCATTTTTAAAACAAATATTCTTTAAATAGCACTTCACTTTGTATATTTGTTTAACAAAAATGAAAAAAAAGTGATCAAAACTATCTATTTAGCAGGCGGTTGTTTTTGGTGTACCGAGGCAGTTTTTCAACGTATTGATGGGGTAACGGAAGTATTACCAGGTTATATTGATGGAACGATTAAGAATCCAGCGTATCGAGAAGTATGTACTGGGAGAACAGGACATACCGAAGCAATCTCAGTTCAATACGATGCTACTGTGATCAATATAGCTGCACTTCTACTGATATTCTTTAACACGCACGACCCGACAACACTTAACAGACAAGGAAATGATGTGGGAACTCAATACCGATCAGGAATTTATTTTACTGAAGTTGAGCAACATACCATCGCTGAAACGATCATCAAACAATTAGAGGCTGAAGGTGTTTTTGATTCCCCTATAGTAACAGAAGTTAAGGCAGCCACCCCTTTTTACAAAGCAGAAGAGGATCATGTAAATTATTACAATCAAAATAAGACACAGCCTTATTGCACCATTATGATTGACCCCAAGATTGAAAAACTAAAAAACTATTTTACTAATTATATTACATTAAAAAATGAATGATAATTTTAATATTGAAACCCTTCCAGTAACCGAACAGATCAAAACGAACTACGAAGACATTCTTCACTTATTGGGAGAAGATAAAAGTCGAGAAGGTTTATTAAAAACCCCGGAACGTGCAGCCAAAGCAATGAAGTTTTTGACAGAAGGCTATGAGCAAGATCCCAAACAGATTCTGCAAGGTGCGATGTTTGAGGAAACTTATAATGAAATGGTGATTGTTAAGGATATCGAATTGTATTCTTTGTGTGAACATCATATTCTCCCCTTTTTTGGGAAAGCACATATTGCTTATATTCCTAACGGTCATATTGTAGGACTCAGCAAAATCCCTCGGATAGTGGATGTTTTTGCACGAAGATTACAAGTACAAGAACGTTTGACAGAACAAATTTTAGATTGTATCAACGATACTCTTCAGCCGAGAGGTGTGGCTGTCGTTATTGAGGCCTCTCATATGTGTATGATGATGCGCGGAGTGCAAAAACAGAACTCGACCACAACAACCTCTGGGTTTAGAGGTGCTTTTAAGGATACCGATACACGCAATGAATTTTTGAAATTGATCAGCTCGGGGCTTTCGTAGGGTATTAATTTATTATTCCTCCTCAAAAAACCGTTTGAATCCCATTCGACTCAAAATTTTCTTTTCAAAATTCCAGAAGAATTTAAATTGAAAAAATAGAGTACCAAGTAGGATCAACAAAAGTTGATATACAGGAAAGACAATCAAAACACGTAGAATCCAGTACCAGAGGTCTCCCCAAAAAAGGGTTTGGAAATTTTCAAGATTGATATGTAGAAATTCCAAAACAGGCTTGGCTAAACGGACGCTTAAGGATCCCGTTAGTCCAAAGACAATAAATATGACTACCAACTGTTTGTTGGATTCAATGCCCCATTTTAATTTTAGTCGATCAAAATACAAACTTCTTTTATTTAAGTAGGCTACTAATTTGTGATGCTAATTCTTCACCAATACGATCCTGTGCTTCCAAAGTAGCAGCTCCAATATGTGGAGTCAATGAAATTTTATCATGCATGAGCAATTTGATTTCTGGCTTGGGCTCGTTTTCAAAGGTATCTAGACCCGCAAAGGATAGCTGTCCCTTGTCTAGAGCATCTACCAAAGCAACTTCGTCAATGACCCCTCCACGAGCCGCATTAACAATCGCAGCACCTTTCTTCATTTTTGAGAAGGCGCTCGCATCGATTACATAATCTTTCTGAGCAGGGACATGCAAACTAATAAAGTCTGATTCAGCTAAAACAGTTTCCATTGTTTGAGTTTTGATCACCACAGGAATGGATTCTCCATTAAAAAGGGAAACAGTTACGGTGGCTTCTTCCATGTAAGTGTCTGCAGCAATGACATTCATTCCAACCCCTAAACCAATTTTAGCCACTTCTTGGCCAATGCGACCAAAACCGATAATTCCTAATGTTTTTCCACGTAGTTCAACTCCTTTAGCATAGGCTTTTTTGAGTCCTTTAAAGTTGGTTTCCCCTTCTAAGGGCATACTTCTGTTGGAGTCATATAAAAAGCGAACTCCACCATATAAATGGGCAAAAACCAATTCGGCTACCGATGCAGAGGAAGAGGCAGGAGTGTTGATTACGTGTAATCCTTTGGATTTGGCATAGGCCACATCAATATTGTCCATCCCAACACCACCGCGACCGATCAGTTGGAGTCCGGGACAGGCATCGATTAATTCTTTACGGGCAGTAGTTGCACTGCGAACTAAAAGGGCTTTTACATCATTAGCATTGATATACTCTACCAATTGTTCTTGGGCTACGTTTACTGTAATTACTTCAAAACCGTTTGCTGTTAAAGCATCGATTCCACTTTGAGAAATACCATCGTTGGCTAAAATTTTCATAGATTATTTTTAATATTTTTTTTCAAGAGTTTGCATGCAATCCACCAAGATTTCAACACTTTCTATGGGTAGCGCGTTATACATAGAAGCTCTATAGCCTCCAACGGAACGATGTCCTTTTAAACCGCTAATTCCTGCGGCTTTGCAGAGCCCATCAAAAGCTTCTCCATCGGCAGGATCGACCAAATTAAAGGTGGCATTCATTTCACTTCGATCTTCCGTAGCTGCAAAGCCCTCAAATTTTGAGTTACGGTCGATTTCTCCATACAACAGGGTAGCTTTTACCATATTTTTTTCTCCTAAGCTTTCAAGACCTCCTTGTGCTTTTACCCAACGCATCGTAAGCATCGCAGTATAGACCGCAAAAACAGGCGGAGTATTGAACATACTTCCAGCGTCTGCATGGATTTGATAATTTAGCATAGAGGGAATAGCTCGGCTTACTTTTCCAAAAAGATCTTCTTTTATGATGACTAAAGTGGCTCCTGCAGGACCCATGTTTTTCTGAGCACCCGCATAGAACAAATCAAATTTTGAATAATCAAATACACGAGAAAAAATATCTGAACTCATATCGGCAACCAGCGGAACAGATGTTAATGGAATTTCCTTTAATTGAGTTCCAAAAATGGTGTTGTTGGTTGTTAAGTGAAGATAATTGATGTCTTCAGGAATAGAATATCCTTTTGGAATGTAATTAAAATTAGCTTCTTTCGAACTCGCTAGTTCTGATACTTCCCCAAATAATTTAGCTTCTTTAATCGCTTTATTGGACCAGGTTCCTGTATTGACATAACCCGCCTTTTTTTCTAAAAGATTATGGGCTACCATTAAAAACTGTTGGCTCGCTCCACCTTGAAGGAAAATCGCCTTATATCCTTTGTTTTCTAGACCCGTAAGTTCCAGAGCTAAAGAACAAGCTTCCTCCATAATATCAATAAAGGCTTTGCTACGATGGGAAATTTCTATTAATGATAAACCGGATCCATCCAATTCTTTAACCGCTTCTGCAGCTTGATGCATCACTTGCTTTGGAAGAATAGATGGGCCAGCACTAAAATTATGAACTTTCATAGGGTTCAGAGAGTTTTGTTAAATATTTTTTTGACTTTGCAAATATTGTGATTCCCTCAATAATTAAGGGTATATCCCTGTTTTTTTTTTTTTTAGAGTTGTTAACATTTATTTGTTTTTAATTTTACAATTCTTCTAAAAAGGAAAGTGTATCGATTCCATCTGCATAGTCCCATACGTTAGGTTGCTGGGCAGTTCCCAAGGGGATCGTCCCTTCAATTTTGAGTTTTGAAACAACGCATTGTATTGCCTCTTTATGCACTTGAATTTCTTTCCTCACGTCCTCAATATTTTCGTAATAGGAATAATGTGCACAAGAAATTGGAGCGCTAAAACCGGAATCTTCTTTGAGCATGAAAAAACCATTTTCTAGAAAATCAAATTCGCTCATCAACCACACAGCCTTATTATAGTCATAATTGTTTCCGTATTTGGCATGATTAATTACCTCAGCATGCGGGAATAACCCACCAAAAATTAAGTTCAAATCATACGCTTTGGGAAGATAGATTTTGGCAACATTTCGACACCCCAACCCAAAATATTGTAAGATATCTCTACCCAAGCCTTTTAATTCTTCTTCAGTCTCTGTTCCGTCTAAAACGGCAATTCCATTTCTATTCTTTCTGATTATGTTAGGAAAACTTGAGAAATAATGATCAAAATAACGAGCGGCATTGTTTGAGCCTGTAGCAATAACAGCATCAAAGTTTTCTAATTTTTGATCTGTAAACGTGATTTTTTGCTCTCCTGCTTCTTGCTCTAAAAATGCAGTCATGTAAGGTAACAGGAACAAATCCTTGGAAGCACATTTTACCAGAGCTTTATGACCACTCAACCAGACACAAATTATGTCATGAAATCCAACCATTGGAATATTACCCGCTAAAACTAGCGCTATGGTTTTGGGTTGAGATGCAGTAGGCAAAGAGTAGGGAGTAAGCCATTGTTCAAGATTGACTTGAGTCAAGGCTTTTCCCCAACTAGCAAAGCTTTGCTGTATTGTCTCTTGTGTAAACCATCCGTTATTAATTATGGCTTGATTGATTTGTTTTTGCAAGGGTGCATAAACGCTGTCCTCTGGATTAAAATCCAACAGGTGGCGACCGAGTTTTAGAAGGGCATCAACATGTTTTGAGTTTACTTTCATTTACTTGTTTAGGAACTTTTAAGGTCTTATTTTTGCGCAAATGTAAGGAAAGAAATTGCTATGGCTATAATCATTACTGACGAGTGTATCAACTGCGGGGCTTGCGAACCCGAATGCCCGAATACTGCAATTTATGAAGGTGCTGAAGATTGGCGGTATCAAGATGGGACTTCTCTCAAAGACGACGTTGTTTTAACGAATGGAAAAGCGGTAAATGCTGCTGTTTTCCAAGAGCCTGTTTCCGATGAATATTATTATATCGTGCCCGATAAATGTACGGAGTGCAAAGGATTTCATGAAGAGCCTCAATGTGCAGCGGTTTGTCCAGTAGATTGTTGTGTACCTGACGACAATCATGTCGAATCAGAAGAAACTCTGTTAGGAAAACAGCGCTTTATGCACCCAGAAGAAGCTGAATAAGAGGGCTTTTAAAGTTTACCAATTCAATATTATTTTCTTTTAATTTTAATTTGCAAGCTTCACTGCTGAAGTAGTTATAATCCTCTGTTCTCCATACAGCACCAAAATTGGGGTGGTCTATTGTAATTTGATTCATTTCTTCACTCTCCAAAGCCGGGTGTATCAAAATGATGGAAAGCCCCTCGGGTAAATGATCTAAAGTTTTCTCATAAAACTGACTATTTCCTCCATTTTTAAATTCCTGCATTGAGGCCATAAATAGCGATTCAAAGCATTTGTCTTCAGGAAGATTAAATTGAGAAGGAGATTCACCTGTATAGGAAATCAGCGTTTTACTCAGTAGGATAGGAAGTTTGTAGGTCTCGCCCAATTCTTGATATAAATCCAACAAATCTTGACGAAGCCCTAAGGTATACATATGCGAGTCCAAATGCGTGGGTTTTATTCCCAAGGAAAGTGCAAATTCAATTTGGTTTTTTAATTCCAATCGAACCTCTTCTAGAACAGCATGATCACGAATTTGTTGTCGCTTTGGGGGGAAATGTCCATTTTTATCCACCAAAGAGGAGATGTATTGGATTGGAGTAATCGGTCGAAAAGGATAGGTTTTCCATTCTCCTGTTAAGGTTAGATGGATGCCAAAGTCTAAGTTGGGGTTTTTTATAGCAAATTGTGCCATCTCATAAAACCAGGGACAGGGCACCATCAAACTAGTCGAGTTGATACTTCCATGAAGCATCCCTTGCTGGGTAGCTTTGTTTTCAGACCAAGCCAAACCAGCATCATCGGCATGAACCATCAAATATTTCTTTTTACTCATTGCAAACAAAATTAAAGATTCTACGTCATAATTAAAGAAAGCAAATGTAAAAGCCAAAAGAAAGTTTATTTTTGCCGAAAATAAATTTCATGAAAGCAGGTATTGTGGGTTTACCCAATGTTGGAAAATCAACTCTTTTTAATTGTTTATCAAATGCAAAAGCACAAAGTGCAAATTTCCCTTTTTGTACCATAGAACCTAATATTGGTGTGGTGAATGTGCCTGATGCACGTCTTGAAAAATTAGAAAGCTTAGTGAATCCAGAGCGGGTATTACCTGCCACGGTTGAAATTGTGGACATTGCAGGTTTAGTGAAGGGCGCAAGTAAAGGAGAAGGATTGGGAAATCAATTTTTAGCAAATATTCGAGAAACAGATGCCATTCTTCATGTGTTACGTTGTTTTGATAATGACAATATTGTTCATGTTGATGCTTCTGTGGATCCGGTTCGGGATAAAGAAACCATCGATATTGAGTTGCAATTAAAAGATCTAGAAACCGTAGAAAAAAAATTGGAGAAAGTAAATCGTGCGGCTCGAACAGGAAATAAAGAGGCCATTAAGGAGAAAACAATTTTAGACTTTCTAAAAACCGAATTAGAAGCTTCCAAAAATGTTCGTAGTATCCAGATGAAAGAAGAGGATAGAGAAGCTTTTATCAAACCCCTTCAGCTGATCACTGATAAGCCGGTACTATACGTGTGCAATGTTGAAGAGCGTGCAGCCAAATCTGGAAATGCTCATGTAGATCGTGTCAAAGAATTAGTGAAGGATGAACAGGCAGGATTATTAATTTTAGCAGTCAGTGTAGAAGCTGATATCAATGAGTTGGAAACCTTTGAGGAGCGACAACTTTTCCTTGAAGATTTGGGCTTGGAAGAAGCAGGAGCGGCAAAGTTGATTAGAAATGCCTATGCTTTATTAAATCAACAAACCTATTTTACGGCAGGAGAAAAAGAAGTTCGAGCTTGGACGGTACCTATTGGCGCAACCGCTCCCCAGGCTGCAGGTGTTATTCATACTGATTTTGAAAAAGGATTTATTCGTGCTGAAGTTATTAGCTATTCGGATTACGAACAGTTTGGCTCTGAAGCCAAAGTGAAAGAAGCAGGTAAAATGCGCGTAGAGGGTAAAGAATATATCGTCAAAGATGGCGATGTGATGCATTTCCGATTTAATGTATAAAAAAAAGTACCTTAGTAAACATGAACAAGAAACTATTCCATGGTCTGATTTTAGTTTCAGCACTTCTGGCAATTGCTGTTGATTTCTTTGAATACAAAACGCTATTTTTCTTTTTTAAACCGCTGACCACTGCTCTTATCATTTTACTCGTTTTTTGTTTTCGGTATGGGGGAGGAAACAGTTATTCAAATTCCATTTTAATGGGATTATTTTTTTGTCTAGCCGGAGATGTTTTTTTATTATCCTCTGATTTTTTTGTTTACGGATTGGGTTCATTTTTGATTGGTCATCTATTGTTTTTAAAGGCTTTTGTTAAAGAGAGGGGATGGTATTTTCCCTTAGAAGTGGGAATCCCTTTGATTCTTTTTGGAGGTGTTCTTTTGTGGCTTAGTTACCCAAATTTGGAGCGACTCTTTATTCCTGTAGTCCTTTATATGTCTGTGATTATTTTAATGAGCTGGCAGGGAATTGCATTGAATAGGCATTCCTCTCAAAAAGCATTTCAGAGCATTGGATTGGCGGTGACTCTGTTTCTATTATCAGATGCTTTAATCGCTTTAGATAAGTTTTATTTTTCGTTTTCTTTTTCAGGCCTGTTGGTGCTTTCTACTTATTGGACAGCAATTTTTCTTTTAGCAGAATCCACGACGCTCAAGGGGTAAATTTAAATTCGATTCATTCTCAATGGGCTATTATAGAGAATAAGTCTATTTTTGCAGCTTATATAAAAAAACGACATTCTTTGAAACCTTTTCAACTCATTGACCGTACCAACGGAGGAAGTATAAAAAACGATCTTTTATCTGGAATTACTGTAGCTCTTGCCTTAGTACCTGAAGCCGTGGCTTTTGCTTTTGTAGCAGGAATATCTCCTATTGTAGGGCTTTACGGTGCTTTCATGATGGGACTGGTTACCGCAATTTTTGGAGGGCGCCCGGGGATGATCTCGGGAGCTACCGGTGCCATGGCTGTTGTAATGGTTAGTTTAGTGAGCGAAGGAAATCAATTAGCAGGAGCAGAAACGGCTGGGTTACAGTATCTCTTTGCAACCCTGTTGTTGGCTGGACTTATTCAAGTTTCAGCAGGAGTCTTACGACTTGGAAAATTTGTGCGGATGATTCCTCATTCTGTAATGATGGGATTTGTAAACGGTTTGGCAATTGTCATCTTTATTTCTCAATTAGGGATGTTCAAAAGTAAGGGGGAGTGGTTAGCGGGTAGCTCACTGTGGATTATGCTTGGTTTAGTTGCAATGACCATGCTTATCATGGCATTGTTGCCTTTAGTGACAAAAAAAATACCTGCAGCTTTGACGGGAATCATTGTTGTTTCCTTAGTAGTTATTTTAGGGGATTTGGAAACCGAAACGGTTAAATCTTTTATTGTAGCCAATGGGGGAGAAGGAATTAAAGCAGGCTTACCTAGTTTTGAAATTCCACTGATTGCTTTTTCTTTAGAAACCTTATTTTTTATTGCACCCTATGCTTTTATACTTGCAGCAATCGGATTGATTGAATCTTTAATGACATTAAATCTAATTGATGAGCTTACCGATACGCACGGAAGTGGAAACAGAGAATGTGTTGCTCAAGGCGCAGGAAACATTCTTAATGGTTTTTTTGGCGGTATGGGAGGCTGTGCCATGATTGGGCAGAGTATTATCAATATAAAATCGGGAGGACGTGGACGTCTTTCAGGAATTACAGCTGCCTTAGCCTTGTTGTTTTTTATCTTATTCGGATCGAGCTATATCGAACAAGTGCCTATTGCAGCGCTAGTGGGAGTTATGTTTATGGTCGTTCTTGGCACCTTTGCTTGGAGTACTTTCAAAGTATGGAATAAAGTGCCTAATGCAGATATGATTGTGATCATTTTGGTAACTGTAATTACAGTACTTTTTGATTTAGCCATTGCGGTATTAGCGGGAGTAATTGTTTCCTCCCTAGTTTTCGCATGGGAAAACGCAAAGCGCATTCGTGCACGAAAGTATGTAGATGACCATGGGGTAAAGCACTATGAAATATACGGACCCTTGTTTTTTGGTTGTATCGAATTATTTAATAGCAAATTTGATGTGAAAAATGATCCCGAAGAGGTGATTATTGATTTTAAAGAGTCTCGTATTGTGGATCAGTCCGCTATTGAATGTGTCAACAAATTAACAGAACGTTACCTTAAAAACGGAAAAAATATACATTTGAGGCATCTTTCCTCTGACTGTGTTAAACTGATAAAACGCGCAGAAAAGATCTATGAAGTCAATGTGCTTGAAGATCCAGATTATTTTGTGGCCATCGACAATTTTAGACAAGCTCAAAATGCTTTAGCCAACAAGTAAACAATTTAGTCTGTTTTTGAAATCGAATCATAAACAAGGACGCGTTCCCATAAATGAGAGGCTTCCTCAATGAACAGCATATGTGTTGGATCTGTTTGATACGCGTTTTGCGCTTCTAAATCTGAAAAAACCATCATATAAAAATAGCTGAATGAATTGTCCACTACATCGCGTTTTTCGGATGCTGCTGGACAGCCCAAATGGTTAGATATTGCTTGGGGATTGGTACGAATCATCTTTTTCATTGCCTGTTCAAATGCAGTTCTATCGTCCTTATTTTCAGGGTTTTTAAGCCAAAAATAAACACTGTGAATAAAAGGACCCGTTGTATTTTCTATTGAAGTTTTTGTCATTGTAGAAGGAAATATAAGTTTGTTAATCTCTAAATATAGGAATAAACAGCTACTCATTTTGATATTTTTCATGCTTAAAAAGAGCCAAATAACTTTTTAACAAAAAAAAATATTGAATTGTTGATTTCTTAGTGAACGAAGCACTTAAGGTTCAAAGATCAATAGTTATATTAGCCTTGAATTCAATGGAGAAACAAACCACCTATACCGAAGATAATATCCGTTCCCTCGACTGGAAGGAACATATCCGCATGCGCCCAGGGATGTATATCGGAAAATTAGGGGATGGTTCTTCTCCAGACGATGGAATCTATATACTCTTGAAAGAAGTTTTGGACAACTGTATAGATGAATTTGTCATGGGAGCAGGTAAAACGATTGAAATCACCATCAAAGAAAGTCAAGTCACTGTTCGAGATTTTGGACGTGGAATTCCTTTGGGCAAGGTGGTGGATGTCGTATCAAAAATGAATACTGGGGGTAAGTACGATTCTAGAGCTTTTAAAAAATCAGTAGGATTAAACGGAGTGGGTACCAAAGCCGTCAATGCACTTTCATCTTCATTTGTAGTGCAGTCCAACCGGGATAAACAATCCAAAACAGCTTCTTTTGAATTTGGCGATTTAAGCTTGGATAGTCCTGTAGAGGAAAGCTCCAGAAGACGAGGAACAAAGGTAGTCTTTGTACCAGATGTTACCATCTTTAAAAATTATAAATACCGTTTGGAATATGTAGAGCGCATGATTAAATATTATGTATATCTCAATCCAGGCCTCACCATTGATCTCAATGGAGTAAAGTTTTTTTCTGAGAGCGGTTTAAAAGACTTGTTGACAGATCAGACCAACGAAAGTGATCTTTCCTATCCCATTATACACTTAAAAGGAGAGGACATAGAAGTTGCACTCACCCATAGTAAAACACAATACAGTGAAGAATATCATTCCTTTGTAAACGGTCAGCATACCACACAAGGGGGAACCCATCAAGCGGCTTTTCGTGAGGGATTAGTTAAAACAGTTCGGGATCATTTTGGCAAAAACTATGAGGCTTCTGATATTAGGAAATCAATTATTTCTGCGGTAAGTATTAAAGTGATGGAGCCTGTTTTTGAGTCACAGACCAAAACAAAATTGGGTTCAACCGAAATGGGAGAGAAGATGCCTTCTGTACGAAGCTATATCGTTGATTTTCTGAGTACCCAATTGGATAATTTTCTGCACAAAAATACCGATGTAGCTGATGCGATACAGCGAAAAATCATTCAGGCAGAACGAGAACGGAAAGATTTGTCAGGTATCCGAAAACTAGCAAGAGAACGAGCAAAAAAAGCAAGCTTGCACAATAAGAAATTAAGAGATTGTCGCGTGCATCTACCCGATCTTAAAAAAGACCGTCGTTTGGATTCTACCTTGTTCATTACCGAGGGTGATTCAGCAAGCGGTTCGATCACTAAATCGCGGGATGTAAATACCCAAGCGGTATTTAGCCTTAGAGGAAAGCCTTTGAATAGTTATGGGATGTCCAAGAAAATCGTGTATGAAAATGAAGAATTCAACTTGTTACAGGCAGCCCTAAATATTGAAGATAGCCTAGAGGATTTACGTTACAATAATATTGTAATTGCTACCGATGCAGATGTCGATGGGATGCACATTCGCTTGTTGTTAATCACTTTTTTCCTTCAATTCTTTCCTGAATTGATCAAAGAGGGACATCTGTATATATTACAAACGCCCCTTTTTAGAGTTCGAGATAAAAAGCAAACCTTTTACTGTTACAGCGAGCAAGAGCGCAGAGCGGCAATAGAAAAACTTAGCGGTAAGCCTGAAATCACAAGATTTAAAGGTTTGGGGGAAATCTCCCCTGATGAATTTAAGTTTTTCATAGGGGAAGATATTCGATTGGATCCCGTGATGATGGACAAAACTACAACCACAGAACAATTGTTGGAGTTTTATATGGGTAAAAACACTCCGGATCGACAGAAATTCATCATAGAAAACCTCAAAGTTGAATTGGATGTTGTTGAGCAGAAAATGGAGGCTTAATTTATATTAACCCGCTTAAATGATTTTCCAAGAAAGTGATAATAAACGATCCCAAATAAATTCAATGTAAAATATTCAAACCAAAACCCTCCAAAAATATCCAACCTTAAAATTCTAAAGAGTAATGCAAGTAATAGGATAGTTGGAATCAATACGAGAGCCATTCTTATCATAACAATCCAACTTAAAACGAAGTAACGGTTTAAAAAATCTTTTTGATCCCCTTTTTGGTTGATTCCATATAAATAAAAAATCCCTAAAATAGTGATTGTAAGGACAGTAAATAGATCGAGAAGAATAAGCCACTTTGATTCATCAAGTGAGTCTATTCCTAAATTAAGTACAATCAATTCAAAAACAGTATACAAGAGCAAATAACTTAATATAAAGCGATTGGTGTAAGTACCATTTTTTAAAAGGCTTTCTGCCTCAGAAAGATTAATCCAGATCATAAGATAAGTATTTGGGTTGTTTCAATATAAGAAAAATTTACTTCTCAACTGTAATTTGTTAATTTCTTCAAGAGGATTTGGGCTTAATTCTTGAACTGTTGTAGTAATTTAGCAGCTCTATGGACGAAATCAATGATCAAACGTTTCCTGAAGATGCCTCCAACGATTCCTTGGTTAAGGTTACAGGCATGTATAAAGATTGGTTTCTAGATTACGCTTCTTACGTAATCTTAGAGCGTGCAGTTCCCGCAATTGAAGATGGACTAAAACCTGTACAAAGGCGGATTCTTCACTCCATGAAGGATTTAGATGACGGACGTTACAACAAAGTTGCCAATATAGTGGGACACACCATGCAGTATCATCCTCACGGCGACGCGAGTATTGCAGATGCCATGGTACAGGTAGGGCAAAAAGAATTGCTGATTGACATGCAGGGAAACTGGGGTAATATTCTCACGGGAGATAGTGCTGCAGCCTCACGATATATTGAAGCACGACTATCAAAATTTGCTCTTGAAGTTGTTTTCAGTCCAAAAGTTACCGACTGGCAACTCTCCTATGACGGAAGAAAAAAAGAACCCATTCATTTACCGGTGAAGTTTCCTTTACTATTGGCCCAGGGAGCTGAAGGAATTGCAGTGGGTCTTTCCACTAAAATACTGCCTCATAACTTTAATGAGCTTTTACAAGCTAGTGTTCAGCATTTAAAAGGAAAAAAAGTAAGTGTATATCCTGATTTTCAAACCGGAGGGATCATTGATGTTCAAAACTATAATGACGGACTAAGAGGAGGAAAAGTTCGTGTTCGAGCGAAGATTTCTCAGTTGGATAAAAATACTTTGGTGATTAATGAAATCCCATTCAGTACAAATACATCTAGTTTGATCGATAGTATTTTGAAAGCCAACGAAAAGGGAAAGATAAAAATCAAAAAAATTGAAGACAACACCTCTTCTGACGTGGAGATCTTAGTTCACTTACCCAACGATATTTCTCCAGACAAAACGATAGACGCACTTTATGCCTTCACTGCATGTGAAACTTCAATTTCACCTCTAGGGTGTTTAATTATAGATAATAAACCCCATTTTATGGGAGTGAGTGAAATGTTGAAAATCTCAACAGATCACACGGTTCAATTATTAAAACTTGAGCTAGAAGTTCAATTGCAAGAGCTCGAAAATCAATGGCATTATGCTTCATTAGAGCGCATTTTTATTGAAAACAAAATATATCGTGACATTGAGGAAGCGTCGACTTGGGAAGAGGTTATAGCATTTATTGACAAAGGATTGAAGCCGCATATCGGTCATCTAAAGCGAGCCGTAGTTGAAGAAGACATTGTTAGGCTAACGGAAATACGTATTAAACGAATTTCAAAATTTGATTTAGACAAAGCACAGCAAAAAATTGAAGCCCTCGAGGGAGACATCGCTGAAGTGAAAAATAATTTGGCTCACCTCATTGATTACGCGATTCGATATTTTACGCATTTAAAGAAAACATACGGGGGAGATAAAGAGCGTAAGTCAGAGATTCGAATTTTTGATGAAGTGGATGCCAAAAAGGTGGTGGTTCGAAATCAAAAGCTATACATGAACCGAGAGGAAGGTTTTATTGGTACTTCTTTAAAGAAAGATGAGTTTGTTTGTGACTGTTCGGATATTGATGATGTTATTGTCTTTACCCAAGAAGGAAAGATGCAGGTAGTGAAGGTAGATAGCAAGGTTTTTATTGGAAAAAACATCATACATTCAGCTGTATTTAAGAAGAAAGATACGCGAACCATTTACAACATGTTATATCGCGATGGAAAAGGGGGGACTTCTTTTATCAAACGCTTTGCAGTTACTGGAGTTACCCGAGATAAGGAATATGATTTAACCCAAGGGAAGGCACAATCTGAGGTGCTTTATTTTTCAGCAAACTCTAATGGAGAGGCAGAAATAATCTCAATTTTGTTGCGAAATACAGGGAGTATTAAAAAATTAAAATGGGATCTAGACTTTGCTGATTTACAAATCAAAGGACGTGCCTCCCGTGGAAATACGGTCACAAAATACCCAATCCGAAAAGTAGAGCTTAAGGAAAAGGGTGTTTCCACTCTCAAGCCCCGTAAAATATGGTTTGATGAAACTATTCGAAGATTAAACCTGGAAGGAAGAGGGACACTTTTAGGTGCTTTTAAAGGAGAAGATAAATTACTCATTGCCACTCAACAAGGGACATTACGTGCAGTCGCTCCTGAATTGAGCCTTCATTTTGATGAAACGGTAATTCATTTAGAACAATGGATTCCTGAAAAACCAATCACCGCAGTATACTTTGATGCTGAAAAAGAACGCTATTTCATCAAACGCTTTTTAATTGAAAGTATTGATAAAGAAGATAGTTTCCTAAAGGAAGATAGTACGCTTCTCTATCTAGGATTTGACTGGCTTCCGCTTCTAGAAGTCCATTTTGAAAAACCAAGAGGGAAAGAGCAGCCCGAAAGTTTGCTAATTAATGCAAATGAATTCATTGCTGTCAAGGGGTATAAGGCGCTTGGAAATCAATTGACGAACAAGAAAGTTAAAGCGGTTGAACTTAAAGAAGCCCTCCCTTACGAAATACCAAAAGAAGAAGCAATTCGAGACATTGAAGTTGAGGTTGATGAGGAGGAATCAGACGCTGAATCAAAAAAAGGAGATGATTCTCAAATCACCCTTGACTTTTAATTTCCCTTCGCTTTCCTAATTCGCATGTTTAACACCTCAACTCCCAAGGAGAAAGCGATTGCAAAATAAAGATAACCCTTAGGAATTGTTGAAATAGAAGATCCAAAAATCACTGTTCCCGAAAGACTTGCGGCCTCCGTTAACAACATAAAGCCAATTAACAAGAGAAAAGTCAGTCCTAATATTTGTAAAGAAGGATGTTTATTGACAAAACGACTGATAGGATCTGCAAAACCGATCATAATTGAGATTGAAATAACCACTGCTGCAATCATTATCCACAGTGCATAGGGTAACCCATTAGTCATTCCAACAGCAGTCAGTATGGAGTCAAATGAAAAGACAATATCAATTAAAACAATTTGGAATAAGGCTTTAGAAAAGGAAAAAGAAGGCTTTTTTTCTGAATTATTTTCTGCCAAATTGCCCTCAACTTTAACGAAAATCTCATGGGTGCTTTTATAAATCAAAAATAAACCTCCAGCCAATAAAATTAAAGTTTGGACTGAAATATTAGAAGAAAAATATTGGGTATCAAATTGAATCAACGTGGCTTGCATTTTGGTAAGCGAATTCACTCCCAAAAGCAATAATATTCGCATACCCATTGCAGTAAGCAGCCCTATTTGCATTAACTTTTTTCGCTTCTCAACTGGAAAGCGTCCTGCCAAAATTGAAATGAAGATGATGTTGTCCACGCCTAAAACGACTTCTAAAAAGGTAAGTGTCAAAAAAGCAACAATTAAATCTGGGGTAATCATATATTATTTTATTTTCTGGATGGTACCGCGCTGTTTATTTGCGATGTCTCCAACAAGAGAATATTCGAAGGTGTAAGAATTTTCTTTTGTATTTAAAATTTTAATTTGGATGGGGCGCTTATCTTGATTTGAGGTCGGGTTCAGTTTTGTTAATATACACTCGCAATCATTCACCCATCGAATACTTGCAGTATCTGTAACTCCCTCATAAAATTCAATTTCGAGCTTGGCGGTTCGCTGAAATACTGAACGTGTCATCTTACCATTAATGATTTGAGAAAATTCAAAGGTACCTTCGTGGAAAGGGGTACAATTTCGCTCAACTGAATAGCACGAAATAAAAAGAAAACAGAGGATGAGGAGGTATCGCTTCATGAGGAGCAAAAATACTAAGATTTGGGAAAATAAGTACGAAAACTTCCATCCTTATATAATTGAATAATTTGTGAAATTTTTTCGGCCTCCAAATTAGTTTGACTAAGGGAGGATTTCGCTGTATTATCTTCTTTTTGTTTGTTACTGAATAAATCAGTCTGTGCGACTTCAGTTTGTTCTT
>Ga0228672_1000531_pt1 | contig 18940 bp, 15 predicted proteins | sample 90DmetaG_FD_182788 | JGI IMG/M metagenome (GOLD analysis project Ga0228672, IMG submission 182788) | Seawater microbial communities from Monterey Bay, California, United States - 90D | ecosystem: Environmental > Aquatic > Marine > Coastal | place: USA: California | collected 2016-11-08 | reverse complement strand
TCCTTTCTCTCGAATCAAAAAAACGACCCGGACGGCGCCTATGAATACGCCAAGGGTAACGTCATCACCCTCCCCGATGCCTACGGGGAGCAGACCGTATCTGCCCAAATCGATCGCCCTATCGACTTTGCAGCCGTCACCGATCACGGTGAGTTCTTGGGTGAAGTCGCGCTGTGTGACAGCGACTGGACGCAAGCGGGCTGGTGGACACCGGTCTGCCTCATGTCACGCGCTCAAAATCTCTGGATACAACTTTACGCGGCAAGTTTATGGACCGCATCAGGTGGGATGGAAGGTGAGGCGCCCGAGCGCGGCATCGTTTGTTCGCTGGGCGACTGCGAGGAGAGCGCCCTGAGCGTATGGGATGACATTCAGCAGGCCGCTGAACGCCATTATGATCGCTCTGAGGACTGCAGTTTCACAACCTTTGTGGGTTATGAGTACACCCAAGGCCAAGAAATGGCCAACCTGCACCGAAATGTGATTTTCAAAGGCGAGGAAGTGACGCGACTCCCTATCTCGGTCTTTGATACACGCAGCTCAGTGCCCGAGTTATGGCGACGGCTTCGTTCACAGTGCCTAGCGTCGGATTCCGGCTGCGATGTACTCGCCATCCCCCACAACCCGAACTTAGGGGGAGGTCTCATGTTCCCCGACCCCGCCACCGAGGAAGAAGCTATCAACCGCCTTGAAATAGAACCCTTGGTTGAATTGGTTCAACACAAGGGGGCCTCAGAGTGTCGCTTCGATCGGTTAGCCGGTGTCGGTATCGACACTGAGGATGAGCTCTGTGACTTTGAGCAAATACCTTCTGACAATCTAGCGATGCTGGGCAGTGTGAACGGGAAGATGTGGTCAGATCGTGGACTCCCCGTCAACGTCGCCAATTTCCACCGACGCAATATGATGCGAAACGTCCTGAAAGACGGGCTCGCACTCGAGCAAAAGACGGGACTCAACCCATTCAGACAAGGGTTTATTGGCAGCACCGACACGCATACCGCGACCTCTGGTGGCGCTATGGAAAAGAACTACGTGGGGCATCTCGGTTCTCGGGACGCGACATTCCGAAACGTCCAAGATCACTTTGTCTCAAACCCCGGTGGACTCGCTGTTGTTTGGGCTGAAGAAAACCGTCGTGACGCGCTCTTTGAAGCCATGCGCAGTCGGGAAACCTACGCCACCTCGGGTACACGTCCGATTGTGCGCTTCTTTGCGGGCGACTACGAAACAGACCTATGTGATGAACCGGACGCGCTTGACCAAGCTTACGCTTCAGGCGTTCCAATGGGTGGCGTCTTGGAGCGCACAGACGGCGACGCAGCACCGCGCTTCTTTGTCAGTGCCCAGCGTGATCAGGGTACCGATCTTCACCCAGCCAACCCGCTCGAGCGAGTACAAATCATCAAGGGCTGGGTAGATGTAAATGGTGCGACTCATGAGCGTGTTGTCGACGTTTTGGGAAGCGAAACGCAAGGGCTGGGTGTCGATATGAATAGCTGTGCAGCGACTGCACCGGGACATGCAAGTCTATGCACAGTTTGGGAAGACCCGACGTATCGCGCCGGCGAGTCCGCGTTTTACTACGCTCGTGTCTTAGAAACGCCCAGCTGTCGCTGGAGCACGCTCCAGTGCCAAGCCGCTGGTGTAAATCCTTTTTCGAAAAGTTGTGCCACCGAAGCTGACGCCGCTAACTTGCTGGCGAATGAGAACGGCGACTCAGGGGACCTATACGGTATCTGCTGTACCAACCCAGAAACCGATCCATTTTACTCGCCCACCATTCGTGAGCGTGCTTGGACGTCCCCTATCTGGCTTTCGACGACTCGCTAGCGAGGTGCAAAAAGACGGGGACTTCACCACCCCCGTCCACTTCTAAGTTGGCCCCTGAGATGTACGCTGCGCGATCGGAGCACATGAGCAGTACTGCGTTAGCCACGTCCTGCGGTGAGGCCATGCGCTTTAAGGGCAACATATCGGCCACCCGTTTGAAACCCTCCTCTCCACCGTAGTGGTCAACGCCTGCCTCGTTATGAACCAGACCCACGATCAGCGCGTTGACACGTATTTCGGGTCCCCATTCCATCGCCAATGACTTCGTCACGTTAAGTAATCCGGCTTTCGCAGCACCGTAGGCCGCTGTGCCTGGGGACGGGCGCGCACCGCTGACGCTTGCGATGTTCACAATAGCGCCACCACCTGGGGCCTTAACAAGAAGGGAGTGCGCCTGCTGCGACAGTACCAGCGGTGCCAGTAAATTCAGTGAGATAATTTTTTGAGTCAGCTCAGCGCTCGCATCCGCAGCAGCCACAGGCGGTCCGCCGCCCGCGTTATTAACCAAAATATCGAGTCGTCCGAAGCGCTCGGCGACAAACTCTATGAGCGCTTGCGATGCAGCGGGATCCCGAATATCCGCACTATAGAATGTGGCTTTGCTACCCTGAGAGGCGACCGGCTCCGCGGGCTCGCGCCGGCCCACAGCAATCACTTGTGCACCCTGTGCCAGTAGCGACTCGCAGATGGCGCGCCCAATGTGACCCGCACCGCCTGTCACCAAGCATACTTTTCCGGATAGATCTGACATAAACGCCCCACTTGTACCCAATTGCTGCGCGCGAACTCAGTCACGCATCAGCTTGTATATTTCATAGGCATTATGCCTCTTGCGCGCAGTGAGTCACCAATTGGATTTATCGTCTGAAACAATGATGCCCATGACTCTGGGATAGCTCCACGGGAGCCGTAGATGTGGCACAGTAGAGCCTGCTAATCGCAACCCTTCGCATTGTCGCGACAGCATTTTGCTGAAATCTGTAAGGAACAAAGCATGACTAAAACTGTTATCGAATCTCCCGCTGAGCTCTACGACCTTATCGGGAAGACCTTAGGGCCTAGCCCCAGCATGGAAATCACACAAGAGCGTATCAACCAATTCGCGGATGCGACCGGTGACCATCAGTGGATCCATATCGACGCAGAAAAAGCCGCGAATGGCCCGTTTGGCGCCACGATTGCCCACGGCTACCTCACCATGTCGCTTGCTGCGAAGTTCATGCCCGAGATCATTGAAGTCCGAGGCATCGCGATGGGTGTTAACTACGGCACTGAGAAAACGCGTTTCCCCTCCCCTGTCACAGTGGGTTCGAAGTTATCGGCAACGGGTACGGTGGTATCGGTGGAAGAGGCAAGCGGCGGCATCAAAATGATCCTGCGTATTGTTATGCAAGCGGAAGGCGCCGAGAAACCCGCCTGTATTGTCGACGCCATCAGCGTTTACTTCCCTGCCTGAGGTCTCTCATCACCCAAACTCTATGCACTGAAAAACAGTGTGGCGGGTACAGCCCCGCAGCCTCAATATAAAAAACCCCGCCTGGTGCGGGGTTTTTTATATTGAGGCTGCTCAGACCTTAAACACCCGCTTTGCGTTCTCCCGTAAGAACTTCGGCCAAACCTCATCTTTGAATGGGACGTTAGGCATATCGCCAAAGATGCGCTCCAATGAGAGCCCCATGGGGAAGTAGCCAGCGTACATGATCTTGTCAGCACCGCGTGTATTAGCAAAATGCACAATGTCTTTGGGGTAGTGCTTGGGTGCAAACGCACTGGTCATGTAATACAGATTTTCGTATTTCAACATGAGCTTCCAAGCAAGGTCTGTCCAAGGCTCAGCGCCGTGCTTCATAACTACCTTCAGTTCGGGGAAAAACCAACAGATCTCATCGAGGTGCTCGACTTTCTGCGGCTCCATGGGAATACGGGGGCCGGGCACGCCTACACAAGGGCAAAACGGAATATCAAGATCAATGCAGGTGACAAAGATGGGGTACCACTTCTTGTCCGAGAGCGAGACTTGAGGGCAGAGCCCTGAAGGAAAAGCGTTCACCGACTTGATGTCATACTGCTCTTTAAGGCGGCGAATCTTGCGGACTTCATCCATCCCGTTATTGGGGTTGCAGTCGTAGGACGCAAAAAAACGGTCGGGATGTTTTTTCACCGCCTCGCATTGCGTCTCGTACTGCCCCTCGTCGACACCCAGCATCGCTTTTTCGATATTGAATTCGTCCATCTTCTCCAAGGTGTAGGCGATGTAATCATCGCGCTTACCAACCTTAGGGAGGTCTTTGAACATGTATTGCGCGGGCATCTTGAACATTTGCCGGCTTTGCTCATCCATCAATAACGGGCGAATAAAGTCGTAAAAATTTGACGTGTCATCATTGGGTACGGCGAGCATCAGGTCGATGACAGGTACATCCGTCGGCATAGGCATGGTGCTTTCCTTGGTCTCTCAGTCGTTGGCGTACGTTACAAGCTGACGCTCATTTATGCATCACCCGAAAGAAGGGGGTAATCGGTATAGCCTTTAGCGCCCTCCCCCCCGTAAATCGTGCGCTTATCTATGTCGTTGTAAGGCCCGTCCGATTCAAAACGTGCAACAAGATCAGGGTTGGCGATATACAAGCGCCCAAAGGAGACCGCATCAACCTCGTTTGCCACGATGCGTGTCTCGGCCTCTTGTGCCGTGAAACTGTCGCTTCCAATGAGCACGCCCGAGAAATTGTCCCGGGTCAAAGCGAGACTGTCGATCCCTGTCGAGGGCATACGGATCGCATGAACCCACGCTATTCCTTTTACTTGCGCCATGCTTAGCAGAGCGCCATACGTTGTTTGAGGGTCCGTATCGACGTGGTCGTTGTAACGATTTCCGGGAGAAATTCGAAGTCCAATTCGCGCTACACCCATTACACTCGCTAACGCATCGATGACTTGTGCAACAAAACGCAACCGGTTTTCAAGTGAGCCACCGTACTCGTCTTCTCTGATATTACTCCCTGATGCGAGAAACTGCCCGGGTAAGTAACCCGATGCGCAATGCAGCTCAATGCCGTCAAAGCCCGCCGCCTTGCAGCGTTCAGCCGCCTGACGATAATCCTCGATAACCCCCGCAATCTCCTCGACCGTCATTGCCTCAGGCTCAGGCATGGCTTGCATACCTTGCTCGGTAAAAATTTCGGCTCGCGCGGCAATGGCTGAGGGCGCCAGCATTCGTGTGCCCCTCGCTTTATTGTCGGGATGACCAACACGACCACAATGCATTAGCTGGCAGGCAATAAGCCCCCCTGCTCTGTGAACAGCAGACGTCACCCTTGACCAAGCCGCTACATGCTCGTCATTACAAATACCTGGGGTGCGGTTGTAACCCTTGCCATCAAGTGAAGGGTGTACCCCTTCCGTAATGATCAAACCCGCGTTGGCCCGTTGTGAGTAATACGTCTCATGAAGCGTTGAGACGCAATCATCAACTTGTGACGCACGGCTTCGCGTCATCGGTGCCATGATGACGCGGTTTTTGAGTGTCATATCGCCGACCGTCAGGGGCGACAGCAAGTGCTCAAGGTTCATAGAGGAAATCCTTTAACGCGTTCGGATACTCGGGGTTTCAATACCCGCCCGCATCGTTTTTAAAAACTGCTCGAAAGGCGCGGGTGCCGCCACCGTAGGTAACTGATCAGAAGGAGGCTCACTCCAAAACGTTTGCCAGCTAGGAAACAAACTGTGGAAAGCGCCGTCGTAGTGATCGCGGTCTGGCCATCGCATTTTATTGTCACCGCAGGGCGGCTTGTTGAGGTCAGTGGCGTAGAAATAACAGGGAAGCCGCCGTTTGAAATACCAACGCCCATCGATACGCTCATAGTGATCCCAGTAAAGCATCTGCATGATCACCCACTCACACCCACCGTCCTGCGTGGGCGTCTCATGCTCATTTTTTGAATAAACGACGCCAACAGCGCGGTCAGGGTCTTCAAACTCGATAATGTGATTGCCAATATGATGCGAAGTCCCCGTAAATTGGACTCGCAGGGTCTCGTCCATCCACTGCTTAAAATGCGCCCTGCCGACTTTATCTTTGCCAACACGGACATCTTCAGGGAAGAGATTCACTAAAGCGTCCATGTCGCGCATATCGAGCGCCAATGAGTATTTCGCAGCCAGTTGGCGAATTTCATCGATAGACTCCAAGCGATCGATACGCGCCAGTAGTGCTGAGTCAGTCATCTTCTTTTCCTCTCAAGCGATAGCGGCCTGACGGCCCGCGCGACGTCCGGAAAACGTAGCGTCACCGACAGAGCTCCCCGACGCGTAGCCATCGCCGCGACGGGGTACACCGCAGGCTGTTCTGCCCGCGGCGTAAAGTCCTGATATGACTTCACCCTGCACTGACAAGACCTGACCGTCGACCGTGGTATCCAAGCCGCCAAGGGTAAAGTGCGGCAGAAAAGCGCCGGCTCCCGGCGTGCAATCCAGCGCGACAAAGGGCCCCGTTAGGGGCTTTAACCATTCCTCAGACTTATGGAATTGTTCATCATTACCGCTCTGTGCCGCGAGATTGTAAGTGTTTATCGTGTCGATCAGCGCGCTGTCCGGCAACCGAAGTTCCTCGGCGAGCTCTGTCACTGTCTCTCCTGTACCGGCCACCGGCGCCGCAAGCCAACTCGCTGTTTCGTAGTCTGCGTAATCTTCCACATTCAAGACAAGGTAAACGGGGTAGGTTTGTCTAACGAGGTAGCAGCCTATGCGTCCATGGTAGGCATCTTCATTAATGAAGCGCTGCCCCTGTCCGTTGACAAAAATGCCATGGGTTAGCGTGGCCGGAGGGTAAAAAGGAACACTCAAAAATCCCTCGTGCATATTAATCGCACGTCCTCCAACGCTTAATCCCATTTGAATGCCGCCACCGGTATCGTTCGGATTACCAATCGGAACAGTTCCCGCCTTTGCGAGCTCGGGCGCATATTGCTGCATCATTTCGGCGTTCATCACAAAGCCACCCGCGCAGAGAATGACGCCCTTATTTGCGCGGTAATACCGCTCCTGCATATCTTCACGAACGACTAGTCCCACGACACGCTGCTGGGGCCCAAAAGAGTCAACAATTAAGCGCAAAGCTCGCGCCTCAATATGAATATCGATATCGCGCTGTTCTACCGCCTCGGTAATGATCTTGACGAATAAGGGCCCACCATTGTCTCCCTCAATGTAGAGGTTGTGACCGCGCGGAGCATGCTTGTATTTTTCAACATAGGGCCAGGCCTTCTCGCTGCCGGTGTACAACAAACAGTCATCGGTCAACGCCATCATTGCGCGCTGAGGATACTCTGACATCTTGAAAGGGACACCCAGCGCCATGAGCCAATCAAGATGAGCCGCACCACCCTCTGCGTATGCCCTAACCTTCGCTGCATCCGCTTGTGGGCCGTTGGAGTCCATCAGGTACCCGTAGACATCTTCCACCGAGTCGTCATAACCGACAGCCTTTTGCACCGTTGTGCCTCCGCCCAAGTAAAGCTCGGCTGAGGACAGCTTTGTTGACCCACCACTCTCCGAGGCGGCCTCAAAAATAGCGACTGATGCACCATTATCAAACGCTTCGATCGCCGAGCAGGCACCGGCACCACCGAAGCCGACAACCAGCACGTCTTTCTTATCGGTCCAGGTGACGACGTCTTTTTCTAGGATGGGTGAAAAGGACACGGTACTCCTCGCTGTTTTTATCAGTATAGCCACCAATGTATCGACTACCTTTGCGCGTCTCTGCCTCCGTTTGGACGATGGTGAACCCTTGCGTATACATCGCGACGGGGCGACCTTTAGCGCCGCGGCACTAATCGATAACAGGACATCGCATATGCAGTGGTATACCGGGAATACACTCTACGACACGCTTCTCATCGTCGGCTTCGCTTATTCGTTACTCGTCATGGTCTCTAGCGTTTTCGGCACGGCGGCCTACGGCGGCAGGTTTGGAGGTGGCAAGCGAGCCAAGGGCATCAAGTTAGGTTCTAAAACTGGATGGATCCTCATGGAGCTACCGGGACTACTGGTATTCCCTGTCGTCTTTTTTATGGGTCCTAATGCTGATCAAAGTGTGCCGCTGTTCTTCCTTGGCGTCTGGATGTTCCACTACACCAACCGCGCGCTTGTGGCGCCGATGCTGATGAGGGTTCAGCCGGGTTCAACGGCGAGCTTCTCGCTCGGTGTTGTCATCGCAGGGTGGGCAACACTCTTTTTACACGGCTACTTCAATGCCGCCTATCTGACTCAATTCGGTGAGCAATATACTGACGCATGGTTCAGTGATCCGCGCTTTCAAATTGGCCTTGTGGTCTACGTCATTGGTTTCTCACTCAATGTGCACTCAGACCGTATTTTGAGAAATCTTCGCGCACCCAATCCAAGTCCAGACGAACCACGCTATAAGATTCCCTACGGCGGCGGCTTCAAATGGGTGACCTGCCCGCAGTACTTCGGTGAGATTTTATCGTTCACCGGCTTCGCCATCATGGTTTGGAATCTAGGCGCTGTCTTTGTGTTGGCCATGACCGCGGGCAACTTGATCCCGAGGGCCTTGTTCACGCACAAGTGGTTCCACAAAAACTTCGATGACTACCCTAAGGCTCGCAAGGCCATCATTCCCGGGATCTTATAGGTATTCCTAAACTAGGGCTGGTACCAAATGGCTGAGCTGATGGCGCGTTCCTGAATCGAGACAGGCGCCATCGGCTCGGTACCCAGCTGCACAGCATCGTACGTCGACCATCGCGGTGTCGGAATTTCCAGGACGCGTGCGTAATAAAAAGCCTCTTGCCTGGCGTCAAAGTCAGGGTCTTTCCACTGAGCCCGCAGTTGAGGCGAGCCAATACTGTTATCAAACGTGGCGGCAGCGGCGTTGACCGTGGATCCAACAGGCGAAAGTCGTTTAGTGACGCTGTCAATAACGCGATCACCGGACCAAGCAAGATCATATATTTGCTCGTGGCTCTCACCTTTGGCGTCGACCCAGCCCTTGATCATTTGAATACGATCAAGGTTGGCACCCATCGGATCACGCTCGGCCACCACCACGAACTCGGGCGCCTCATTCTCACCGCTTGCTACCAGAGTAGACCCCATGGGTACGCCCTTATCCCGCGCAATCGCATCAAAGTTAGGCGATGTCGCCGTTTGATTCGGGAAATTCCAGCCTGCGAAAACACTCAACACGATTCTCGACCCTGATGTGGCAAATGTTTCACGCCGCTGCATGGCGTCAAAAAGTGCTTCTCGGGTGTTTTCAGGCGCCCAAACACCCGCAAGACCACCCGAGCCCCACTTACGAGCGGGCGTCAACTTTTCGAGTCCAAGCCCCGCAGCGCCGGTTCTGAGACCGGCAGATCCATCCATCATGGGGAGTTTTCCAGTGTACCCCTTTTCATCACTCGGGGAGGTCGCATTGTGGCTGTCGCTTGACCCAATGACACCGAACTTCAGGGGGTTAAATCCTTCAGTGTGCGACATCGAAAGGCCACTTCGCAGCGCATCACGCGCGTAAGCCCCCTTCACGCTCGTCAATGTTATGTCACGCCCCGGTACTGTGCCCGCTATTTCGAAGTCGGCGAACTCATCAAGGCTGGACAGCAGTGGATGCGTCTCTGAGCTACCTTTGATCTGCAAAATCTCACTCAGAGGTTCCAGCTCAGATCGATCCACAGGCGATAACAGCTCGAGTCGTTTACCTGTCTCGTCTGCAATCCGATAGGCAAGCCCCTCACTGAGGTTGGGGTTATGAGGAATCGCCATTACTCGCCGACCAAGAGCTCGCTCAGCTCGCAAAAACGCCCATAATTCGGGGGGGGTTGGCCCATCAATAGCGCTAAAGGGAATGTCAGGCAAACCCCCTCCGCCATAGATGACATTGCGATGGAGGTGCGTTCCAACGTCTCCCGCATCGGCGGACCACTCCCAACCGGCAAAAGTCGTAAATACACCCGGGGCATTATGGCGCTCTGCCGCCGCAATGATTTCCTCCCAAGCCATACGATTTATGTCGGCGTCGACACCCTCGAGCGTCAGCTTGAAGCCGTTGTCTCGGATCAGACTCATGATCTCCCACCAGGACCGGGTTACCGTGAGTCGATTCTCTCGCCGGAGAATATCCGACAGCGGCTGCCGCGTCGTGGGCACGTCTAAGTCCGAGAGTTTGGCTTGTCCCAAGTACTCCGCGTGGTCCGTAACCGCTGCGAAATCAAGCGCCCTAGTGATGGTCACAGGATACCCTGCGCCATGGGTCAGCGTCTCACCTTTGGCGAACCGATAGACATCGTCGGGTACTGCTCGCACGCCCATTGTGAAAGCATCGCTAGAGAGCGACGTGTGAATATGAAGATCACCCCAGAAGACCTGGCGGGTCTCTGCAACGACTGATTGTGACGCCTCGACCCCATCAGAGTTTGGGACAGGGGCTACTGTCACGCGGGGCCCATCGAGCGACGGATCATCAATAGGCCTCAGCAGCTGGTATGTCAGATAAGAAAGAACCAGCGCAAGCACCATTAGCGCCGGAATTCGGGTTGTACCTTCTTGTGATTTCACTCGCTGCATACTTTTCCCTGACACTCCTAAAGCCCTGAGTCCTCTCTCGCTCACCCGGCTTTTGCGACTCTAGCTACCCGTCCTGAGCGTCCATGCTGCTATAACGCGACGGGAGCGTTATCCCTACGTTAATAGATAATGGCCTCGGATCGCTCGGGGGGACCACCTAGCATCGCTCTATGAGATACCCGAAACTCGCCCTCATCGCGGATGCCAAGCTCCATGCCTAGCTCGGCACCGACTAGGGTCTTCCCTGCATACTTATCGATATCTTGGCTGATGGAGAGTGCATGAAGGAGATGCCCCGTGTACTCAGGGGTTTCTGCGACCTTCATGATCTCTTCATACTGCTCTGGATGCACTTTGGCTGCCATGAGTGCACGCTCGGTTTTCAAAGGGCCCATCCAAATCGAGACGGCATTGACGCCCGTATTTGAGAAGTCGTGCTGCATGTCGTGCGCAAATTTATCGATACCGGCCTTTTGTGCCCCATAACCAGGTCCATGCATGTAGCAATTCGCACCAAAGGACGAACCAAAGGCAATTAGGCCCGAGCCCTGCGGCACCATGATATGGGCTGCATGCCAGCTCGCCACATACGCCGATCGCAACCCCACCTCTAATATGCCCGCTGCATCCAAGCCCTTTTGCCAAAATGGCTTAGGGCTAATCAGCTCCGGATGAATCATCGTCGCGTTGTTCACCAAGATATCCAGACGCCCAGAATGACGTTGAATCTCCTCGAACACTGCAGCGACCTGCCTGTCGTCTGCATGGTCACAACGAAGGGCGACGCCCTCGCCACCTGCCACCGTTACCTCAGCGGCTGTGCTATGAATCGTCCCTGGAAGCGGCGCGCCATCCCAGCCTCTTGCCTTACCGACAGTCTCCGCCCTCCCCGTCACGTAAACACGCATACCATGACGCCCCAATGCGCGTGCGATACCCGCGCCGGCACCTCGACTCGCGCCTGTCACGAGCGCTACAGGTGTATCAGTGATGCCCATAAGTTCCTCCGATAAAAAACCATCGCCCCTTAGGCCCTGACACGGGGCTACACCAAACTCTCGGCGCGGCTCACCAAACTATCGGTCATGCCATAAAAGCCATCTCGAAGCGCAGAACCCAGACTCATACTAACGAGGCCCGACACCCAACCTCTGATTTCAAAGGTCGACCGGTACATTGTTTTTCCATCGCCAGACGCAGCAATTTCATGTTGGCGATAACTGTGAAGCAGCGGACCCACAGGCTTCATTCGGTACTCAAAAAGCTCACCCTCAACGACCCGGCTCACAAATTCAACTTGATCACGTATGTTGCTTCCGAGCGCAACTGTCATGGAAATAGGTGCACCTACGCGCAATTCGGCATCGCATGCTGTCACGAAAGGATTCCACTCCCCGTAGCTCGAGAAGTCGGTAATTACTTGCCATACGATCTCTTTTGGCGCGGCGATCTCCCGCAAAAACTCGATCTTCATCGTATTGACGCCCTCGTTAGTGCTGTCGTCAGACGCAATAATTAACGCCTCTGAATCAACACCTGCTAACCCGCTGATGCGAGTATTTGATTATCTTCAAGCTTATTCGCTGGTTGGTGAATACACCACGTGCCCGCAGGGTGATAGATGTAGGCAATACAGCTATTGCAGTTATCGCATAGCGATTCGCCACCTTCTTCGCGCCAACGATTCACCAGATCAGGCTCTCTTAGCAAGGCGCGAGCAATCTGGACTGCCTCAAAGCCTGCGCCCATACACTGCGCGACATTGTCCGCCGACTTGATGCCTCCCAGATACGCCAACGGCAGATTAACCGCCTCACGGATCGCGGTAGAGTACTCCCAGAAATAGAGCTCTTTGAATTCTATCTTGGGAACAGTGGCTTGGGTTGAAGCGATCGCCATCCCGCTCAACGACCACTTACCCATCACGCGCAGCATGGCATTCAAATTCATATTACTGCCAAAGGTAAACCAGCCGGATTCCACGTTACGGCCACCCGATAGCACCAGCATATCAGCGCCAGCCGCCTCAAGGACTTTGGCGGTAACGATGCCGTCTTCGAGTTGCGCGCCTTTGCTTCGGCCATCCGCGACATTGATCTTAGCGATGACCGCCATGCGGTCCCCTACCGCGGCCTTGACCGCTTTCAACACCCGCGCCGGAAATCGCGCTCGGTTCTCCGCGCTTCCGCCGTATTCGTCTTTTCGGTTGTTATCGAGAGGCGACAGGAACTGATTCAAAAGGTAGCCGTGCCCCATGTGAATCTCCACGGCATCGAATCCCGCGTCGAAGCAACGCTCGGCAGCGTTCACGAACAAGTCCACCATGCGGGCCATGTCTTTTTCATTCATCGCGCGACGAAACATATTTCCACGCAGCAAGCCCGCAGGGTTAAAACCGGAAACCGAGCTTTGTAAGCGTTTAGGTATAAAGACGCCGGTCACAAAACTGCCACCGTGCGTAATCTGCGCCGCAATTTTGCCACCCGCGACGTGGACAGCCTCTGTTACTGCGCGCAGGTCTGCCATAGCCTCGTCATGAATCCAGACTTGATCAGGCAGCGTTCGACCCTCTTTCTCAACGGCCACATAGGCCATAGTGGTCATACCAACGCCGCCTTTGATGAGCGCCTCATGGTGCATGCGCATTGCGCGAGTGGGACGCCCTCTCTTAGACATATTTTCGTTTGCGCCCGCTTTAATGAAGCGATTGGGCAACGTAATGGGACCGAGGGTTAAAGGCTCATAAGCAGTCGTCAGCATGCCGGTATCCAATAGCTGAAAGTATCATTGCCAGTATACCGACACACCCCATCAGACCATCGTCCCTTTGGGGGGTGGACCGGGAAATGAACACAAGTAAAAAGAACCTTTACGCGGGAATTATTGCAAGCGCAGGCAGGCGCCAAATGAAAAGCACGCGCTGACATAAAATGGCCGTTTGCAGGCGCTCCGCACACAAACGAAGTGGGGGCTGACAGTGCTAGAAACCCTCTGCCTCATGCGACGCCTTCCAGATGAGACCGGGAAATAAGCGTCGCATCATGACACCAAATTTCGTTTGCTTACCGGGATAGGCGAAGACCTTACCACTCTCAAGGCACCGCTCCACCTCGGCAATTACCTCATCGGGTGTCAACGTCTCACCCCTGGCCGGCAACTTCGGCACCACGGTGACTTCCGCTTGTCGCCATAGGGGTGTCGCAACGGCAGGCGGACAAACGCAACAAAAGCGCAGACCACTGTCGCGGTTTTCATGATAAAGAATTTCGCTGTAATGCTGCACCGCAGCCTTGCTCGAGGCGTAAGCGCCCATGAGGAGTCCAGGGATAATGCCCGTCATTGACGAGAAGCTGATGAAGTCACCGTAGCCGCGCTCGAGCATGGGTGGCAGAGCTGAGGTGGCAACATTTGCTAAGCCCCCGTAGTTGACCGACATCACCTTGTTGGTAACACGGGGGTCTTCATCAACAAGACGCCCAAATGGCATGATGGCCGCGGCATTGATGACTCGCTCGATGGGGCCTAACGATGATTCGATTATTTTGAAAACGCCAGCCACCGCATCTGAGTCCGTAATGTCGATCTCAAACCGGTGCACGGTATCGAAGCCCGAAGCCGTCTCAGCCATGCCTTCGTTATTGACATCGAGAATGGCAACGGTCGCCCCCTCTTTGGCAAGCTGTCTTGCCCAGGCTTGGCCGACACCACTGCCACCCCCAGTGATCACTGCTAACTGACCTGTGAATGCCATAGCGCTAACCCTCTCTCGCTTTTAACGTCGCGCCTTCCTGCGCTCGTTATTGCATGGTTTCTCGTATTCGACGTTAAGGCTCCGGTGTAAATTCGATCGGCATCGCTTTGATCGTCGAAATGAAGAACGATCGCATATAGGTGATATCTCCCGCTAGTCGCGGGTTCCTTAAACGCGGCAACAGCTCCTCAAACATGATTCGCATTTCAAGGCGCGCGAGGTTGATGCCCAGACAAAAGTGCTGGCCAATACCAAAGGAGCGAATCTCGCGATTGAGCGTTGGCATGCGCTTCATCCGGTGAATATCAAAGGTGAGCGCATCATCGCCAAAGACGTCTTCGTCATGATTCACCGAGTGGTAATGCATGACGATCTTGTCGCCCTTGTTGAATCGATAACCCTGCCATTCAATGTCCTGCGTAGCGGTCCGACGCATGGCAATGAACGCTGTGTTGTAGCGCAGCATCTCCTCGACGGCAGCGGGAATATCCTCGGAATGATCCACCAGATGCTGCAATTGATCGGGGTTTTCCATGAGCAGTCTCAGACCATGTGCGATGGCCGTACGCGTACTTTCGTTGCCCCCAACCATCAACAGAATGAACACCCAAGAAAACATTTCATCGGTGATGGGCTGGCCGTCTATCTCCCCTTCGAGTAGCGCCTGTATCACCGGACCCGTGAACCCCTGCCGCTGTTTTTGGGCAAGCTCGGCGGCGTAGATCATGACCTCGAACGAGGCAGTTTGCGCGTCCTCCATGCCGCCCGCGACGTCTGGGTCATCAGCAAAGGCCATGGTATTGGTCCATTTAAAGAACTGCGCGCGATCTTCAAGCGGCACACCTAAAAGCTCGAGGATCGCCATCAAGGGCAGCTCAGCCGCCACCTCCTCGACAAACTCACACTCGCCTCGCTGTGCGACGCGATCGATAATTTTCTTCGCCTGCTCACGAAGCCATGGCTCCATCGCGGCAACGGCCTTAGGGGTAAACGCGTCTTTCACAACGCGTCTGTGTGTAACGTGATGAGGCGGATCCATCGCAATGAAACTGTTGTCGTTCATGATTTTCGTGACTTCACGCGCCGTCTCGTCCGGTGGCTCCATGGGAAAAGGACCCTCCGTTTGCGATGAGAATAGCGCAGGGTTCTGCGAGACAAAATCCAGCGCATCACGTTTTACCGCGGCCCAATAGGGAACGCCCGTAGCGGGGTCCTCATACCGGACAAAGCTTCCTTTTTGACGCGCAGCAGCAAGTGCCTCATAGGGCATACCAGAACGATACGCATCAAGGTCAAGCGGGTGGGTAAACGGACAACCAGACATAATGTAATCCTTCTCATGCTGAATGATGGTTATGTTCTTAATACGGGCAAACATCGACTCAGACCTTCGAAAAAGGGCGTCACCGTATGCAAATTCGGATCATCGCGTTAAAACGTGAAATAGGCAGCGCTGTCTCCCCTCGTCGCTGCATGGCTTAACCTATTCATAAACGCCACACACTATCGCGTTGACGCCTCACTGACTCTTGCACAAACCGCCCCCAGCCCAACGGTAGGGCTCGCAGTTGTAAATGAGACGCCCATTTTCGCCGTACTGCCAATCGAGCACCCTAATCGCACTCTCAGGCGGCATACCCCCCGACGCTTCATCCTGCAGGGCGCTGTCTTGGAGCGGATAATGTGCCCAATCCAGCGGCGCCCTCCACCCAGGCGGTGGCATGAGCTCAGAGCGAGTACCGGCAACCGGATACAGATTACGCCAGTGACGAATCTCTCTGGCCAGTTCATCGACAATACCGGGGTGCTCTGATGCAAGGTTCTTGTATTCATTGGGGTCAGCGTTGATATCAAAAAGAAAGTTACTGACTTCTACTGAGCTAAACCCTGTTTCGATCCGCTGCACCAGTTTCCAGTCATCATTAAAAGCCGTGACATTGACCGTATTTTTAAAAGGCGACTCAGCAATAAAAAATAACAACCGCTCTCTGGGCGAGGCTTCGTCCTCAACGATGGCGGGGAGCAAATTTCGGCCATCCAACCGATAGCGTGTAAGGGGTTCGATTCCTGCGGCGGCAAGCAAGGTCGGTAAAACATCCATCACCGACATAATTGAATTAACCTGGCCTCCCGCGGCAATTTTCTCAGGCCAGCGCATCGCGGCGACGACGCGGATGCCGCCCTCAAAGGTATCGCCTTTGCCGCCTCTAAGCGGCGCATTGTCAGCACCGCCGGTGGCATACACAGCGCCCCCATTATCGGAGAAAAACAGCACAAGGGTGTTGTCCGCCAGTCCCTCAGCGTCAAGCGTGTCTAAGACTCTACCAATGGATTGATCCATGCCGTCAACGACCGCGGCATACATAGGCCGCGCACTCGCGCGGCCGGTTATTTTCGCCATAAATCGCGTTTGATCAGCCCGCTCACTGCGCGATTTACCCCGCTCGTCCGTCATATCTGCATACTTGGCTTTTAATTCATCAGGTGCGTCAAGCGGCGTGTGAGGCGCAATAAACGGCATGTAGATAAAAAAAGGCTTCTCAGTGTCTCTTTCCGAAATGTAGCGACTGACCTCTTCTGCAAGTAGGTAGCTCTCGTAGCCCTGATCGTCTATCGACACCCCGTTTCGCTGGAAGTCCTTTCCGCCCAGACTCGCAAACGGTGGAAAAAACCCGACCTCCGTGTGCAAGTGACCATAAAAATGCTCAAAACCCCGAGAGTTCGGGTGATACGTCTGTTGCGCGTGTCCCAAATGCCACTTACCAACCATTGCCGTTTGGTAACCGGCACCGAGGAACAGCTCAGGGAGAAAGGTCTCCTTGGGATGAATACCGTTATTTTGCCAAGGCATAATGGTTGAATAGGCCACGCCCAATCGAATGGGGTCCCGACCCGTCATCAATGCCGCACGAGTGGGTGAACATATGGGCGTTGTGTAAAAGCGGTTGAGCTGCACTCCCTCCGCGGCAATGCGATCAAGTGCAGGTGTCTCGATGATCGGGTTTCCATGGAATCCGACATCTGCCCAGCCAAGATCATCAGCCACCATCACGATCACGTTCGGTCGCTCAGACGCCGCAGCCACAAGGGATACGAATGTTGCGCTTAAGAGCAGCGCGAAGGCCCCTATTCGGACCATATTGCACCTTCCTATTCTCGCTTATTCTTGTTTTTTACCGTGTCGCCCGTCGATGCCATTAATCAGTATTTGACGAACGACCACAGATTAGCCTGCTAAGAACAAGAGTGAAAAGTATGCGGCGAAGGAATCTTTTAGTCAGTTTGGGTGCTATTGCGTTGATTGCAGCTGTCATAGGGCGCAATACCCTCGAGCAATCGGTGAGGGAAACGGTTACGCGTTTAGCGGGCCAGGCAGCGGTTTCAAACATGTCATCCCTCTTGGCCGAGAACAATGGGCGTGGCCTTGCTGCGGCCGAGCTCATCACGCTACCCATTTACGTGACTGAAGTGGCGAGTGGGATTTTCCAAGCATCGGGCGTTGGTAACTCCTTCGCCTTAACAACTCGTGACGGCAACGTCATATTCGATACTGGACTGATTATTCAGTCCAGTGAGCAGGTGGCAAAATTAAAAGCCATGATTGGCGATGCAGAGCCCAAAAAAATCATTCTAAGCCACAGCCATGCGGACCACGTCGGCGGCACGCGGCTCTGGGACCGGGGTCAAGCAGAACTCATCGCGCATGAGGAATTTGAAGAGGAACAGCGCTATCTAACCGAGCTAAATCCTTACTTCCACCAACGAAATAGGGTCTTATTTCCATGGATTCCTGAGTCACCCCGCACGCTTGTGGGTATGAACTTTCGAGGGCTTATTCCCGATACGAGGGTGCGCAATGGGGACCCCTACCGTTTTTCGCTTGGTGGCAGGCGATTTGAAGTATACGCGGTGCCGGGCGCCGAGGGAGCTGACAACGTTGTTCTGTGGTTACCCGATGAAAAAATACTGCTTTCGGGCGATTTTTTCGGCCCCCAGTTTCCGCAATTTCCCAACATCTTTACGATGCGGGGCGAAAAGGTCCGTAAACCCATAGAGTACATCGCGTCTCTCAATACGCTCCTCGCTCTTGAGCCAGAAATCATTTTGCCCAGCCACCTTGCACCGATTAGGGGCGCCCAAAACATAGCAGCGGATATGCGGAAAATTCGCGATGCAGTGCAATACGTTCATGACGAGACCGTTGCCGGCATGAATGCAGGCTATTCGCTCGAAACCGTTATGGCGGAAATTACATTGCCCGAGGAATTAACGCTGTCACAATCTCACGGGAAGGTTAGCTGGGCGGTTAAGTCAATTTGGGAGTACTACGCGACCTGGTTTCACTTTGATCGTACTAGCGAGCTATACCCCACCTCTCAGCGCGCCATTTTGGCCGACGTCGCTCACCTCATCGACCTCGATGCGGCCCAATTACAGGTACAAATCTATTTGAATGAAGCAGAGCCCGAAAAAGCGCTACTGTTACTTGAGTTGCTCGAGGGAAGTACCGCGTCAGAGACACTGAGAGCGCTGCGAACACAGACGCTGCTGCAACTTAAGCGGCAAGCTGAGCCAGTGGGCAATGACTACGAGCTTTATTGGCTGGACAGCGAGCTTGATAAGCTCAGATGACGCACAAAATATTGACCGAGACGCCGCGTGGAGTTGTCTTCGGTGCTGTCAAAGGAGATATCAGCCCCGAAAGGAAGAATTTTCACCCCCCTCAACCGGACTAAGCCAAGACTTCACCTCGAGTTGCTCTCACGCATC
>Ga0228672_1000530_pt1 | contig 18950 bp, 19 predicted proteins | sample 90DmetaG_FD_182788 | JGI IMG/M metagenome (GOLD analysis project Ga0228672, IMG submission 182788) | Seawater microbial communities from Monterey Bay, California, United States - 90D | ecosystem: Environmental > Aquatic > Marine > Coastal | place: USA: California | collected 2016-11-08 | reverse complement strand
TTTTGATGCCCTGTTCTCAAGATTTATATTTTCCTCCTGAAGATAATGCCATTGAAGCTAGCTTTATAGCAAATGTTGAATTCAGACCCTTTGATTCACCATTTGGTCATTGCGCTGCCAATCCAGGGAATGATAAAGGTTTTACTTTAGCATTAGAAAATGGATTAAATCAACTACTTGGAGAGCAATAATGGGAGATGATGTGACCATTACATGGCAAGATTTTGAAAAAGTTGATATAAGAATTGGAACTATAATTAAAGTTGAGGATTTTCCAGAGGCCAGAAAGCCTGCTTACATTCTCCATGTTGATTTTGGCTCTGAAATTGGAATAAAAAAATCAAGTTCGCAAATTACAGATCTATATAACAAGGAACAACTTCAAGATAAGCAAGTTATGGGCGTCGTAAATTTTGCACCCAAACAGGTTGGCCCAATTATGAGTGAGTGCTTGGTTCTGGGATTTTATCGTCCAGATAATTCTGTGGTGTTAGCAACTAACGATTTGCCTATTGATAATGGCTCACGACTGTTATAGTTTCATCTCAGCTTTTTATAATTAAAAGATTAAGAAGTTACTATTGCCTAGTTTAGCTCCTTGAGCAATGGATAAAGCTTGCGAAAATGCTTATATTCTTCATCATAATCATTTTTATATTTAATATTGGGTGTTATTTCTTTAGCAAAAACAGGCGGCGTCATAATCTCAACTGGATTGGCTCCTGTAGTTGCACAGAAAGCTAGCCTTGCAGCTCCCAAAGCAGCTCCAAAATCACCATTCTCTGGTAATAAAAGTGGCACTCCTAAAACAGTAGCAATGAGTTCACACCAATAATGCGAATCTGTCCCGCCACCAATTGCTATGAGCTTATCAAATTTAACACCTGCAACTTGCAGCTCTTCAAAGCTATCACGCAGACCAAAAGCAACACCACTGAGCACAGCATGGGTTATTTCTTCAGTACTGGTGTTAGCACTAAGACCTAAAAAACCACCACGAACAGCAGCATCGTTATGCGGGGTACGTTCACCGCTTAGATAAGGAATAAATTGGATTTCTCCAGGGGCTTTTAACTTCAAACCCAAAGACTTAGTGAGTTCCGTTGGTTCTTTACCTGTAAGCTGTGATAGCCAATTCAGACTCCCTGTGGCAGAAAGCATTACTCCCATTTGATACCAATGATGAGGGATGGCATGACAAAAAGTATGCACAGCAGTTTTAAAGGCTGGGACATAGTCATTTCGTGCTGCCAAAATTACGCCAGAGGTGCCCAGTGACACAAAACTTTGCCCTTCCTGCAATACGCCAATACCACAAGCGGCAGCGGCATTATCCCCAGCACCACCAGCTACATAAACAGGTGTTGATAAACCCCATTTTTTTATTAGCTCTTTACGAAGTTCACCAGCCTTAGCATTGCCTTCGATTAAGCGTGGCATTTGATCAAGCCGCATATTCGACACTTTAAGCAAATAATCAGACCATTGCCGCCTCCCAGTATCAAGCCAAGCAGTACCAGAGCTGTCAGACATATCTGACACATAATCACCCGTCAAATAATAATTAAGGTAAGCCGCAGGCAACAAAACTTTAGCAATTCGCTTGAAATTACTAGATTCGTTTTTTTGAAGCCATGCAAGCTTTGGTGCGGTAAACCCTGAAAAAACAATATTACCCGACAGCTGTCGAACTTTATCTATTTGGTCTAATTTCAATGCCTCCTTTGCTGACCTGGTGTCATTCCATAATATGCATGGACGAATAACTGCTCCTGTCCCATCAAGCAGAGTGGCACCATGCATATGACCTGTTACTCCAATTCCACGAACATAAGCAAAGTTTGGATACTTTAGACTGAGTTCCAACATTGCACTTTCTAAAGCTGTTATCCAATCAGCTGGATTTTGCTCAAACCAACCTGTTTTTGGTTGAGATAGTGGATAATTGTAACTGGTTGAGCCAATTGACTGGCCATTGTCGTCAATCAGCAATGCTCGTAGCCCGGATGTTCCTAGATCAATGCCGATAAAAGCCATAATTTAAACCCTGAATTATATAAATTTACACCTTTGATAAATAATATTTAATCGTTGCGCTCAATCCATCAGACCAAATCATTAAAAGCCACCGGTCAAAAGCCACTAAAAAATCACTATTAGTTGAAATTTTTTTATCATATATTCTTTGCTCAATCCATCGCTTTGGGTTTGTTTTTGCCTCTTTAGCAACTGATTTAAGATTATCCCAATTAGGATCATTTGATTCAATAAGACTCCCATCCTCGCGCGTTCCATAACACATCCTCGCCCAAATCGCCTCAATTAAAGCCAAGCCTTGAATAGACATATTTTTAGATAAACATTGTCTCACTATTGGCAAAACAAAGCCTGGGTGACGAGCAGATCCATCAAATGAGACCCGACGGACAGTATCTACAATGGCAGGGTTGGAAAACCTCTCAGCAATAAAATCTACATATTGTCGAGGCGACACATTAGGAACAGAGCTAACATGCGGAATAACCTCTTCAATATGAACCTTATATAATAATTTCTTAATGAGTGTATTGTCCATACAGCCTGAAATAGTTTTAATTGACAACAATTCACCAGCATTTGCAACAAATTGATGTCCTGCATTTAAAATTCTAATTTTCATTACCTCATATGAATGTACGTCAGAGGTAAAAGTTACTCCCACATTCTCTAGATGAGGACGACCAGCACAAAAGTCATCCTCAATAACCCACTGCCTGAAGTTTTCATGAGTAACAGGAACTTTATCGTCAATACCAAATTGCTGCACCAATTCAAGCTCTTTATCTCCAGTAGCAGGCACAATACAATCAACCATAGAGTTTGGAAAACTACAATTTTCATCAATCCAGGTCGCCAGTAATGGGTCAGACATGGTTGCCAAGGACACAATCGTATTACGTAAAATATTGCCGTTTCCTTGGAGATTGTCGCAACTCAATCCGGTAAACGGACCAATACCACTCTCATATCTTTGTTTTAAGGCAGCAATAATAGCACCAAAGGCTGTGCGCGGAGTATTTGGATTTTGTGCGTCATGCAAAATATCGGCGTGAGTATTGTCAAATTCGTTTGTCACAGGGTCTAAATAATAGCCACTTTCGGTCACTGTTAAAGATACAATCCTGATTGATGGATCAGTCATACGTTCAATAAGAGAATTGTTATTACTATCGATTTGCTCATAGTCAATCATAGAGCCTACAATTTCTACTGATTTAGTGTCTGGCTTAAGTTCTATTAAAGTCGTTAAGCAATCTTGCTTGATTAGTCTCTCTCTTTGAATGACGTCAAACTCTCTAACTCCAGCACCTACGATTGCCCAATTGTAGTCAATTCCTGTTTCAAAAAGTCTATGCAAATACCAAGATTGGTGTGCACGATGAAAATTACCTACGCCAATATGAATAATGCCTGGCGATAGCTTTTTACGATTATATTTGGGTTTTTTTATGTTCTTGGGAAGTGAGGACAGTGAGTAGTTAGATAGTTCCATTGATTTTTATAAAGTATGATTAATTTAGTTTCCTAGATATCCTGAAATTCAATCACAGAGATTGATTACTTTATCCGCATTAAAAAAAGATTCTTTTGCAATTAGTTTTGCATTTATATCGTCGTTCTGCCTAACTCTTTCCAATGCTTGAGATTCTGTCATACCCGTTGATATATGTCTTTTGACAACACGATCATTGCTAACTTCTGATGGTATATCCAATAACCATGTTTCATCAAAAAGTTTTCTAATTGAACACCAAGGTTCTGAATTCAGGAGTAAATAATTACCTTCAACCAGTACTATTTTATGATCAGTCGATAACTGTATTGCTTTTTCAATTGGGTCTTTTAAATGATGATCAAAACTGGGAAAAATTCCTATCCGAGATTTGCGTGCTTTAGCAAGATCACTATAAAACTTTTGAGAATTAAAAGTAAAAGGGGACCCTCTTCGAAGATATGCTTGAGAGGAATTTTTCATTTGACCTAATTCACTCCTGTAATAGTGGTAGCCATCAAGTGGTATGATGACAAATAACTCTTTTAGATGAGTTTTTAGTGTACTTGCAAGTGTGCTTTTACCACTTCCCGGTGCGCCAGCCAAACCAATCCAAAGCTGTGATCCATTAGCAATGCTTTTGGATTTTTCATACAATTCATCTGCAAGTTGTTTATATATATCCAAGGATTATTCTTATTTATTATCCCAAACAGCTTGAATTTTAAGGCTGTCTTTTGGCACGCCATCTTGCATGTATGTTGCAATATCTTCGGCATTTAGTTTATGTGTTACGATTTTTTCAAGTTCTGGAATGCAGTTCTGAATAGTTGCCAGTGCTTCAATGATATTATCATGATTTAATGAATGAGAACCGGCAATAGTGAGCTGTCTGCGAAATATTTCAAAAGGAGAAATTTCCATTTTTGCATCTGAGGGACAAACACCTAGATGCATAATTTTTCCGCCATCACATACGAATTTAATTAGCTTTTCTGCAACTTTTATAAGTCCTGTTGCGTCAACTACTAAATCAAATTTTTTATATAAATTTTCAAGATTTTCATCAGAAGAATACACAACACTAAATCCCATACTTTCAGCAAGTGTCAGTCGATCTGGATTGACATCTACAAACGAAATCTTTTTTGCGCCTTTATCTTTTGCTGCTAAAGCAAATAATAACCCCATAGGTCCAGCGCCAAAAATAAGTGCGTTATTAGATGTGCCAGCATTAATAGCTCCAACACCATTTAACGCACAACCTAATGGTTCAGCAAGTGCTGCAATATGAAATGGCAGGTCACCAATATCGTGTAGCGCATTTTGATGGACTAAAGAGTAACGTGCAAATCCACCATTAACAGTTACGCCATACGCACCTAGAGTTTCACATAAATGTGCATTATTATTTTGACAAGACAAACAATAGCCACATTCAATATTAGGGTCGACAACTACATTATCGCCAACTTTAAACTTAGTTACTTCGTCACCAATTTGTTCTACAGTGCCTGCATATTCATGTCCAGGAACTAATGGAAATGCAGATGAGCCATAGTTTCCTTGTAATACCTCCAAGTCTGTATGGCACAAACCACTTGCACGTACTGCAATAAGAACTTGTTCTTTTTCTAACAAAGGAGTTTTAATCTCCTGATAAGATATTTTATTTTTTTCTGTAAAAACAATTGCTTTCATTAGATAACCTCAGATTAATTTTTTTTTAAGAGTGTACTTTGTGATAATCCATATAAATTATTAAATGGTATTATTGCGCTTCCTATAGCTCTAGCATTTATTCCAATTGTGCCCTTTTCAAGACTTACAGGTTCCGTACCTTCCCATTTCAAATCTTTCAGCAAATTCTTTAACTTCAAATTGATTTCATTTAAAAGATTTTCACTTAAATGTCCATCAAAAATAACTAAATTAGTGTTTATAACAGAATTGATTGAGAGTATAGACCACTTTATTCCTTCAAGAGCTTGCTCTGCCCAAGAGTCGAACATTCGTTGAACTTCTGTCGGCAATTCTTTCTCCATGATAAGGAGTTTTGAGTCATATCCATTTTTTTTCAAATCTTGTTCTAGAGAATTTAATGAGGCTATTTCTAATAATTGCTTATAGCCACTACCAAGATTTATTGGGATAGTTCCAATGGATGATGTGTATTTCAGATCGGGGTTAAATAGTTGCCCATTTAAAACTATGGCGCCACCAATAAAAGCACCGAAATAGATGTAGAGAAAATTAGGATGATTATTACCATTCCCTATAAACATTTCAGCTAAACATGCTGCAGGAACATCATTCATTCTTGATACTTCATATTGGGGAGCAATTACCTTTATTTCATCAATTATATTAATATCATCCCACTTGCTAAGAATATTAGTATCAACTCCAAAAACCTCTGCCCATTTGCTTAGTTTATCTGGTTGTGCAATACCAATTCCAACTAGTCTCTGTTTCTGTTCAGATGACATATAATCAAATATTTTTTCTAGTGATTGAGTAATTTTTTTTAGAACAACTGGAACATTAGGGTATTCGTATCTCAATGAATATTGTTTGAGATTCTTGCAATTAAAGTCTATCAATGATATGTCTAATTGATGTCTTCCAATACTTATTCCAACTGAAAATGCCGCTTCAGGATTAAGACTGAAAGGCGCAGAAGGTTGCCCCATCTTTCCATATATATACTCTTCTTGTATGACTACATTATTACTTATAAAGCGCTTAAAAATCAAAGATACAGTTTGCGGCGTTAAGTGAGTTATGCGGGCTATTTCAGCCTTAGATAGAGGCCCTTGTTGTCGCAATAAACCTATAATTGTATTTTCGTTATATTGCTTTAAACCACCCTGATTACTCCCAAGGTGAGACTGTAATGCTGCATCCATATTATTAAGTTATTCCCCGAGTATTTTATAAAAATTATTTTCGTAAACTATTATCCCTAATGATTAAAAACTTTTCTCATTTTTGTCATTCATAAACTGGCACCATTAAATGTTTCAAACCGCTATAGTTTTTATTGGAATTTTTAAATACGCTGAAAGTGACCTGTTTGTTCATATTTTTAACTTAAATTCGAAATTTTTTAAAAAATAGTGGACTAATGTTTAATTCTCATTATAATCGACTTCTACTAAATCAATTTGATTTAGTTAGTATTTTTTTTAAAATTATCAAAATAAAGGAGATGTATTAAATGAATATACAAAAAACACTATGCTTCGCAGCAGCTTTAGCATTCAGTAATGCGGCATTATCTGCCGAAATTACTGTCGCAAATGTTAATAATGCTGACATGATTACATTGCAGGAGCTTTCAACAGAATGGGAAGATAAAACAGGCCACAAAGTCAACTGGGTAACCCTAGAAGAAAATGTTCTTCGTCAACGCGTAACAACAGATATCGCTACAGGTGGCGGTTCTTTTGATATTATGTTGATTGGTGCGTATGAAACGCCAATGTGGGGTGCAAAAGGCTGGTTGGAGCCATTAGATGATTTTGCTAATGATGCAAATTATGATCTAGAGGATATATTCCCGTTAGTAAGAGATGGATTATCTGCAAATGGAAGTCTTTATGCTGTCCCTTTGTACTCTGAAACATCGTTTACTTTTTATCGAACAGATTTATTCAGATTAGCTGGCATTCCAGTTCCAACTGAACAAATCACATACACTGAGTTTGCTGAAATGGTTGCAAAATTGCATGATCCAGAAAATGGTGTATATGGAACATGTCAACGTGGTAAAGCAGGTTGGGGTGAAAATATGGCATTTGTTGGTACTGTTGCTAATGCATTTGGTGCCCGTTGGTTTGATGAAGGTTGGAATCCGCAACTTGATTCACCAGAATGGCATGCTGCAGTGAACTACTATGTTAACCTGATGCAAAACTATGGCCCTCCAGGCGCTTCTGCAAATGGACACAATGAAAATCGTGCTTTATTTGCTGATGCTAAATGTGCAACTTGGGTAGATGCGACATCAGCGGCAGGTTATCAGCGTAACAAAGATACTTCTAATGTTTCAAGTGTAACTGACTTCTTCCAGGCACCTAAACAGGCTACCGATAAAGGTACTGGTTGGTTCTGGTCTTGGGCAATGGCTATTCCATCAAGCTCACAGGAAGTTGATGTTGCTAAAGACTTCTTGAAATGGGCTACTTCTAAAGATTATTTCAAAAAAGTTGGTGCCACCAAGGGTTGGGTTGCCGTTCCTTCAGGCGCACGTAAGTCTATTGAAGAAGATCCTCGTCGCCTAGCTGCTGCTCCTTTTGCTAAGGGAATTGTAGAGGCTATTATGTCAGTGGACCCTACAGATCCATCACTACTTCCAGTTCCTTATACGGGTGTGCAATTCGTTGCTATTCCTGAGTTCCAAGGTATTGGTAACTATGTCGGTCAACAAGTTGCTGCGGCACTTGCAGGTCAACAATCAGTTGATGAAGCTCTAGAAAACTCACAGCAATTTGCTGAGAGAGAAATGAAGAAAGCTGGATACAACTAAGAGTTCTTCTTTTTAATGACACGCGAATCAATGAATTGGTTCGCGTGTTTTTTATTAAAATTAAATTCTTTAACAAGGTAAAACACCTTTTCAAACTATAGGGCCGTAAAGAAGTGGTAACAAATCATTTAAGATTCAGAGCGAGATTGATGATGTCTCCTTCTGTTTTATTATTGCTGGGTTGGATGTTGGTTCCACTAACCATGACGATTTATTTTTCGTTCTTAAGATACAACCTTTTAAATCCAGGTACTGAATCTTTTACAGGCTGGACTAATTATTATTATTTTGTAACTGACCCAAGTTTTACAGATGCCTTAGTTAATACTATTTCTATTTTTGGCGGTGTTTTATTTATTACAACTATTGGTGGGATTGCATTTTCATTATTACTAGATCAACCCATGTGGAAGTCAGGTTTGATAAGAATGCTAGTAATAGCCCCCTTTTTTGTTATGCCGACAGTTTCAGCACTTGTGTGGAAAAATATGTTTATGAATCCAGTGAATGGGTTTTTTGGGCAAATCGCTTCTTTCTTAGGGCTTCAGCCCTTTGATTTCTTTGGTCAAGCCCCGCTCTTATCTGTAATTTGGATTATTAGTTGGCAGTGGTTGCCTTTCGCAACTTTAATTTTATTAACGGCATTGCAATCTCTTGATCGAGAACAGTTAGAAGCATCTGAAATGGATGGGGCTAATTCGTTTTCTAGGTTTATATTTATTATATTGCCGCACCTTGCAAGACCAATTACCGTTGCAATTCTCATTCAAACTATTTTTTTATTATCTATTTTTGCTGAAATTCTTGTTACTACCAATGGTGGCCCAGGAACAGCTACAACAAACTTAACCTACCTAATATATGTTCAATCATTACTCCAGTTTGATGTTGGCGCTGGTTCTGCTGGCGGAGTAATAGCTATCATTCTCGCAAATATTGTGGCGATCTTCCTGATGAGAATGATTGGTAAAAATTTGGAGTAGACTATGCGCGCAATATCAAATAACCGTAAAGCTCTCAATACAGCAATAGCGCTTACACTTGGGTTATTTATGTCTTTCCCAATTATTTGGATTTTGATACTATCGTTTAAGTCTGAACTTGATGCAATAGGTAATCCATTACAAGTCTTACTCTCGAGTTGGACCCTAGATAGTTTTAGTACCGTTCAAGGCAGGTCTGACTATCTTAAACATTTTAGCAATTCCGTTATTATTTCCTTGGGGTCAACATTTTTAGCACTACTTGTGGCTATTCCTTCAGCGTGGGCGATGGCATTTGTTCCAGGTAAGCAAACTAAAAATATTTTGATGTGGATGTTATCAACCAAGATGTTGCCCCCAGTTGGAGTGCTTATACCGATATATTTGTTATTTCGTGACTATGGTCTTTTAGACACCAGAGTAGGTCTTGTTATTATCTTAACGCTAATAAATTTGCCTATCATTATTTGGATGTTATACACCTATTTCAAAGAAATACCAGTTGATATTTTAGAGGCTGCACGCATGGACGGCGCTGGGTTGAAGCAAGAAATTCTTTATGTTTTAACACCTATGGCAATTCCGGGCATTGCTTCAACACTTATTTTGAATATTATTTTGGCATGGAATGAAGCTTTTTGGACAATTAACCTTACGGCTTCAAATGCTGCCCCTTTAACAGCATTTATTGCTAGTTACTCAAGTCCAGAGGGGTTGTTTTATGCCAAACTTAGTGCAGCGAGTATTATGGCGATAGCACCCATTTTAATTATGGGTTGGTTTAGTCAAAAACAACTGGTACGTGGCCTCACCTTTGGTGCAGTCAAATAGGAGAATTTTATGGGAAGTATAACTTTAAAAAATGTAACAAAATCTTTCGATGATGTGGAAGTGATTCCACAAGTAAATATTGAGATAAGGGATGGCGAATTTGTTGTTTTTGTCGGTCCCTCCGGTTGTGGAAAATCTACGTTATTAAGAATAATTGCAGGTCTTGAGGACGTGACTAGTGGTGTTGTTGAAATAAATAATCAGGATGCTACCACATTGCCACCTGCAGATAGAAGTTTGGCGATGGTGTTTCAGTCCTATGCTTTATATCCGCATATGTCGGTTCGAAAAAATATCGCATTTCCATTAAGAATGGCAAAAATTGATAAGGTTGAGCAAGATAAACGTATCGAAACTGTAGCGAAGGTATTAAACCTTACAGATTATTTAGAGCGTCGTCCTGCACAACTATCTGGTGGGCAAAGACAGAGAGTTGCTATCGGACGCGCTATTGTTCGTGAACCTTCTGCATTTTTGTTTGATGAGCCATTATCTAACCTTGATGCAGCACTTAGGGTTGAAATGCGTTTGGAGATAAGCGAGCTCCACAAAAAATTAGGAACAACCATGATTTATGTAACGCATGACCAGATTGAAGCAATGACAATGGCCGATAAAATAGTAGTGCTTCAAGCTGGAGTTATAGAGCAAATTGGCAGTCCCATGGAGTTATATGATAAACCATGTAATAAATTTGTTGCAGGATTCATTGGCTCTCCAAAAATGAATTTCCTAGAAGGTAGCGAGGCTGACAAATATAATGCACATACTATTGGGGTGCGACCAGAACATATTAGCATTTCAAAAACAAAAGGCCAATTGGTAGGCACTGTTGGTGTTGTGGAGCATTTGGGTTCGGATACATATTTACATGTAAGTTGTGAGAACAGTAATGAACAAATGATAGTGCGTGCTGATGCAAATAATGGCTTTAAGTATGGTGATAAGATTCATCTAACTCTTGATATAAAAAATATCCATCGTTTTAATAATCATGGAGTTTGTATATATGAAACGCCTTGATAAAAAAGTCGCGCTTATAACGGGCGCGGCTCGTGGAATTGGTTTTGTTATTGCCAAAGCTTATAAAGGAGAAGGTGCAATTGTAGTTATTGCTGATATTAATCTAGAAGCGGCACAAAAAGCAGCTGTTGAAATTAGTGATAATACATTTGCAATCCAAATGGATGTAACAAGTCAAGAGAGTATTGACAATGCTATTAATGAAGTGGTTGCTAAAGTTGGCAAAATTGATATTTTAATAAATAATGCAGCTCTTTTTGATGCTGCTAAAACGGTTGACATATCCAGAGATTCGTATGAAAAATTATACGCTGTTAATGTTGCGGGGACCTTGTTCACCCTGCAAGCAGTGGCCAAACAGATGATTAAGCAGGGCAATGGCGGCAAAATTATTAATATGGCTAGTCAAGCAGGAAGAAGAGGTGAGGCACTTGTTGCCGTTTATTGTTCAACTAAAGCTGCAGTAATATCTTTAACCCAATCATTTGGTTTGGATTTAATTAAGCATAACATTAATGTAAATGCAATTGCACCGGGCGTGGTTGATGGTGAACATTGGAAGCATGTAGATTCTTTATTTGCAAAACTTGAAAATAAAAAGATTGGACAGAAAAAAGCAGAGGTTGAAGCCAATGTGCCTGCTGGACGTTTTGGAGTGCCAGAAGATTTAACAGGTATGGCCATTTTTCTTGCATCAAAAGATGCAGATTATATAGTTTCACAAACCTATAACGTAGATGGTGGTCAGTGGATGAGTTAATGAATCAACTAACCTAATGAAAAACTTAAAGATGAATCTGAAAGAGAAAATTTCCATAATAACGAAATGTATTGCCCAATTTATTGGAGATAGAATTTTGTTTATGTTAAATATTAAAGATCCAAAAAAAATACTATGGTTATAACATTAGGAGAATTAATTGTTGAATTCGCCTCAAATGAAATAGATTGTGGACTTAAAAAAATCACAACATTTTCTGGACCCTATCCTAGTGGAGCTCCTGCAATATTTATTGATCAAGCTTCTAAAGTGGGCGCTAAAACTAAAATTTATGGGTCAGTCGGTAATGACATGTTTGGTGAGTCCTTAGTTAATAGACTTAGAAATGATGGGGTTGATACAACAGAAATACAAATACTAGAGGGCATACCAACAGGAACAGCCCATGTTTCATATTTTTCTGATAAAAGCAGAGTGTTTGTTTTTCATATAGAAGGCTCAGCTGCAGATCAAGTTACTCTTAGCAATCTACCAAAAGAACCCTTTATTCTTCATATATCTGGTGCATCACTAGGTATTGATAATGTTAGAAAAAATTTATTAGACTTGTGCAGTTATACAATCAGAAATGGTGGAAAAATTTGTTGTGATCCTAATATTCGTAAAGAGCTTTCAATTGCTAGAAAAGAGATTGAAAAAATACTAATAAAAGTATTAGATCAAAGCGAAATAATCATGCCTAGTGTGGAAGACCTTGAATTACTTTACCCAAATTTAACAACTGAGCAATCCTGTTATGCGTTATTAGATAACGAAAAAACTAACATGATTGTCTTAAAAATGGGAGAAAAAGGTGTTAAGTTAATAACCAAAAATGAGGAAATTAAATTCCCCGCATATGTTGTAAAGGAAATTGATCCAACAGGTGCTGGAGATTGCTTCTGTGGAACCTTTTTAGGAATGATGGATATAGGTTACGATACTCAAACTGCAGTAGAGTACGCAAATGCAGCTGGGGCAATACACGTCACCAATCAAGGAGGAATGGAAAATAACCCAGCTATAGAAGAGATTGAACAATTCATCAAAAATAACTAATTTTCTATGATAATCCGAGATATCCTTCATAAAAATAAATCTGGAGCTGCGATTGGTTTGCCGAGTTTTTGCTCTTCTAATATGTTTGTAATTGATGCTGCGTTGGATTATGTTCTTCAAAAAGATGTGCCTATTGTTATTGAAGCAACATGTAATCAAATAAATCAATTTGGAGGATACACAGGCATACTTCCAAAAGATTTTTCAAAAAAAGTTAGGTCTTTAGCTACAGAAAAAGGAATTGAGCATTCTAAGTTAATCCTTGGTGGTGATCATCTTGGTCCGAACCCATGGAAGCATCTATCTGCAAGTAAAGCAATGCAAAATGCTCAAGTTATGGTTAAGGATTATGTCCAAGCAGGATTTACTAAAATTCATCTGGATGCAAGTATGGCTTGTAAAGGAGAAAATACGCTAAGTTTTGAAGAAGTTGCAAGACGTACTTCCGAATTATGCATGGTTGCTGAAAAATATGCACCTGATTTAGACTCTATTTGTTATGTTATTGGCACTGAAGTGCCTATTCCTGGAGGTGAGACCGAAACAATAGATTCATTACAAGTTACCAGCCCAGAAAGACTAGATCGCACTATAGAAACACACATGCAAGCATTTAAAGAGAAAAATCTTCAAGCGGCACTATCTCGAATTGTATCTGTTGTTGTACAACCAGGCGTTGATTTTTCACATACTGCTGTGACGCAATATTCAAAATCTAGTGCAAAAAAGCTTATAGACCAATTGTCTAAATACAAAGATATTACGTTTGAAGCGCATTCAACGGACTATCAGCAAACTACTGGACTTGCAAATCTTGTGGCAGATCATCACCTTTTCCTGAAGGTGGGGCCAGAACTAACATTTGCTCTAAGAGAGGCGTTATTTTTGTTGGCAAAAATTGAGGATGAGTTGTTTAAAGATAAAGCCTCAAACCTTATCCAAGTAGTTTTTAAAACAATGGACAAAAATCCAAAAGATTGGATAAATTATTACCACGGCAGTAGTGATGAACAACAATTTCTTAAACATTATAGTTATAGCGATAGAATAAGATACTATTGGGACCATCCAGATGTTAATAGTGCAATCATTAAAATGATTGAAAATCTAGACAACGTAGATATACCAGCGTTTGTTATTTCTCAATTTTTTGGTATCGCGCCAAACGAGCAAAATAACGAAACAGCACGTTCTCTAATTAAATCGAGAATTCAGTATGTAGTTGATAGATATTACAATGCTTGTGGATTTGATAAATGGTAAGGCGATGCTAATATTCAAAACAATCCATTAATTAATCTTAGTAATATGAAAATCAATAATATTGAAGGTGAAGTCGTTAAAGATAATGATGTTTATATTCTTAAAGACAACACTGATTTAAAGAGTCTTGTTCTAAGCTCAACTTTACTCCACCCTGGAAAGTCTACTCGAGGCCATAGTCATCCTGGACAAGAAGAAATTTATATGATTATGGATGGTCAAGGAAAAATGCAGCTCGATGATAAGACAGTATTAGTTAAGGAAGGAGAGGTCATCCTCATAGAGGATGGGGTTTTTCATCGAGTCCATAATACAGGAGACAAGCCTTTGTATATGGTATGCGTATTTAATGGCAATCGAAATCATTAAATTTTATTCCTCATCCAATATCTAAATGCGCAAGAGAGCATATTGTAAAATTGAGATTTGTTATTCTAAAAATAAGTTAAAACTCTAAATGATTGTCTGCGCTGGCGAATCCCTAATCGATATGGTTTCTTTCAAAGGAGAACCTGAATATACCCCTCATGTTGGAGGCAGTAATTTCAACTCATCAATTGCAATGGGTCGCCTAGGAGCTGATAGCTATTATTTTGGCGCCATATCCAATGATAGTTATGGAGAGCTTATTGAGAATACCTTAAGACATTCCAAAGTGAAGGAAGACTTTGTCATTAAGACTAATAGGCCCACCACCCTTGCCTATGCAGACGTTGTTAATGGCATAGCAGAGTACACCTTTGTTGATGAGCACTCAGCTGGACGACTATTAGATCAAAAGAGCTTAAACCCATTTATCAAAAGAGTAAAGAAGGCAAAGGCATTACTGGTTGGAGGAATCAGTCTTCAAGCGGAACCCTGCGGGTCGAGTTGGCAGTGGTTTATTGAGCAGGTATCAAGCTACTTACCGATTTATTTTGATGCAAACGTGCGTCCTGACTTTATTGAAAACAAACAGAACTATATAGCTCGCTTTATTGAGCTTACCTACAAGGTTGATATTATTAAAATTTCAGATGAAGACTATCGCTACCTGTATGGTGCGCAAGATTTTAATAAGGTCAGTAAAGAATGGATTGAAAATGGAGTAAAGCTTGTCATATTGACTTTAGGCTCTGAGGGATCAAAAGTAATCTATAAAAATGGCAGTGAGGTATTTGCTGAGAGTCAAAAGGTTGATGTTGTCGATACGATTGCTGCTGGCGATACGTTTAATGCTGGCTTTCTACTAAATCTTGATGAGCAGGGTTTATTGGAGATTGATAGTCTCAATACTTTAACTGAATCTCAGCTTGAAAAAGCACTCTCATTTGCTAACAAAGTGGCGAGTATTACGGTCACCAGAAAAGGTGCAAACCCGCCCTGGCAAGAAGAGCTTTAGAGAATGAAGAGCTATATTTAGTCTGACTACTTGAAAGAAAAATATTAAACTCTATATAGTCATTTAGAGAAAAATATAGTAAGTAAAATCTACACCTTCTTAATTTCATTAAATAAGATCAGATAATGGATTCAATCATTTCAATTAAAGCCTTATCGAAGACCTATAAATCTGGTTTTGAGGCACTTAAAACCGTAGATCTGGAGATTAACCGTGGCGAAATTCTCGCGCTCTTAGGTCCTAATGGTGCTGGAAAAACCACTTTAATTTCAACTATCTGTGGAATCATCTCCCCATCATCAGGTTCCGTTTCAGTTGATGGATTTGACATTATCAAGGACTTTCGAAAAACAAGATCTATGATTGGTCTCGTTCCTCAAGAGTTGACTTTGGGGTCTTTTGATACCGTCTGGGGAACTGTGAGATTTAGTAGAGGATTGTTTGGTGCAAAGAGGGATGATGCTTATCTAGAGCAACTACTTAAAGATCTTTCACTCTTTGATAAAAAAGACTCAGAAATCAGAGCCTTGTCTGGAGGGATGAAAAGAAGAGTTTTAATTGCTAAGGCTCTTTCTCACCAACCTAAAGTGTTATTTTTGGATGAGCCAACAGCCGGAGTAGATGTCGAGCTCAGAAAAGACATGTGGAAGATCGTCAATAAACTTCGCAATCAAGGAGTGACCATTATTCTAACAACTCACTACATTGAAGAGGCTGAAGAAATAGCTGATAGGGTTGGCGTCATTAGTAATGGTGAGCTTTTATTGGTTGAGAAAAAAGATGAACTGATGCAGAGCCTTGGAAAGAAACAGCTTGTAATTGATTTAAAAGAGCCAGTGAAAGAGATCCCAAGCTCATTAAAGGAATACAATATCGAGCTGAATGATGGCGGAACTCAGATTTCTTATACCTATGTTGTCAAGGATGAGACGGCGGATGTATCTGAGATCCTTAATAAAATTACAAACTCTGGATTATTGTTAAAAGATCTGAAGGTGGAGCAAAGCTCACTGGAGGATATTTTTGTTGACCTAGTTAAGGAGGAGTCATGAATTTAACAGCAATTAAGGTCATCTATTTCAATGAGATGCTTCGTTTCTGGAACACACTTTTTCAAAGCGTCGCCTCCCCTGTTATATCGACAGCTCTCTATTTTGTGGTATTTGGCTCAGCTATTGGATCCAGAATAGAGAACATTGAAGGCGTATCATACGGCCTATTTATTGTTCCAGGTCTAACCATGTTGTCAGTCTTAACGCAGAGCATTTCAAATGCCTCGTTTGGCATTTTCTTCCCTAAGTTTACTGGAACAATCTATGAGCTTTTGTCTGCTCCTGTGTCTTTTTATGAGACTTTAATTGGTTACGTCGGCGCAGCTGCAACGAAGTCTCTGATTCTAGCAACAATTATCTTAGCGACAGCTAACCTGTTTGTAGATTTAAATATTGCTCATCCATTCTGGATGCTGGGCTTCCTCGTTTTAACCTGTATCGCTTTTAGCTTGTTTGGTTTTATCATTGGACTCTGGGCTGATAACTTTGAGAAACTACAAATCATTCCGCTACTCATAATTACTCCATTGGTTTTCCTTGGCGGAAGTTTTTATTCAATCAGTATGCTCCCTGATCTTTGGCAGAAGGTGACTCTCTTTAATCCCGTTCTATATCTTGTCAGTGGTTTTAGGTGGAGCTTTTTTGAAGTTTCGGATGTGAGCGTCGGTATTAGTTTATTCATGGTGTTTCTATTTCTTGCTATTTGTATTGCTATAATAGCTTGGATGTTTCGAACTGGATATAAACTAAAACAATAATCAGGCTCAAGGGGAAGTTATGGCTCAAATTACTGATCTATATATTTACCCAGTCAAATCTCTTAAGGGTATTACTCTAACTGAAGCCCAAACTGCAAAGCGCGGTCTTGAGTTTGACCGTGAGTGGATGGTTACTGATGATCAATACAATTTTATATCTCAGCGTGAAATAGAGCTAATGACTACAATTGAGACAGGTATAGATTCTCTTTCATTAATTCTTACTTCAAATAATCAAAAGGTTCTCAAGATTCCGCTTAATTCATCAAGAAGCAATAAAGTCAGAGCAATGGTTTGGGATGATGTTTGTGATGGGTTCGATGAAGGTGATGATGCCTCTCGATGGCTCACTGATGTTCTTGGAACATATGGCGGAAGTGCGCTAAGACTTGTCAGGTTTGACCAAGAGGGCGAGCGATCAGTCCCTAAAAAGTATTTAGATGGCGTTCATGCTGAAAGTGCATTCTCTGATCAGTTTCCATATCTAATCACCTCATGGGAGTCCCTCAGTAAGCTAAATACTGGCCTTTCAGAAAATGATTCATTCGAAGTTTCAATGAATCGATTCAGACCTAATATAGTGCTTAAAGGATTACCCAATGTTGAGATGATGACCTCATCTAATTTGGTATGCGAAAAGAGTGGTTATGAGTTTGGATTGAGAAAGCCTTGTAAGCGATGCAAAATTACGACGATTGATCAAGATACTGGTGTTATCGAAAATCCTAAAGAGCCTTTGGCAACGCTTGCTAAGCTAAAGTTTAGTGAGGATAAAAACGGAGCATTTTTTGGTCAAAATGCAATTTTACTTGGCGAAAATGCTGTTCTGCGAGTTGGAGATTTGCTTGAAACAGCTTAACTGGATTAATTAATTCTCCAATGAAATGGCTTCAAACTTAACGTAGTTTTTCCAAGCATGTCCATAGATAACTTCATAAGTCGCAGGAATTTTTCCGTTCTCACGATAGCTTTCGTACATCTCTAACATCTTCTTAAATTTGGTTTTTCCTGTCAGCGACTTTGATCTATTTTCAACACTCTGAGCACCTATCCCTTTGAGATCCCTCATCAAGTCTAGAACTTTTTCATAGGTTAGAGTTAGCTTTTCCATCTCCATGATGGGGCTCTGAAAGCCTGACTGAATCATCTGGTCACCAATATCATGCATGTCAATAAATTCATTTACATGAGGACTGCTATCAACCACAGACCAACTTCTCTTCAACTCTTTTAGTGTTTCAGGGCCAAACGTTGTAAATAATATTAAACCTTGAGGTTTTAGCACTCTGTGACACTCATCAAAAAGCGTTTTTAAATCACTGCACCATTGCATCATAAGGTTTGAAACAACAAAATCTACACTATTTGATTTTAAAGGGAGCTGGTATGAGTCAGCACAAACTTTAAGTTTTTGGGAATTCATGCTCAAGGAGCGCTGTGCAAAATCGACACAAATTAACTGTGCATCAGGAAATATCGTAGCGGTTTTTTTGCTAAGAAAGCCCGTGCCTGATCCAAGATCTATGATGGTTTCTGGCTTAATAGAGATGACTTTTAGTTTCTCAGCAAGTCTTTTTGCAATCTCATTTTGAAGAAATGCATTCTCATTGTAGATGCTTGAGGCTTTATTAAAGCTGCTCCTTACTTGAGACATGAGGCAACCTGATTTGAAATTTTCTTCATTAAATTAAAATACTGTTCAGGTCCCGCACTAAATTCCCGCCCAAGAATGTCTATTCTATGGACTTTAAGATTAAGACCCTCAGACAAGACAGAT
>Ga0228672_1000520_pt1 | contig 19128 bp, 7 predicted proteins | sample 90DmetaG_FD_182788 | JGI IMG/M metagenome (GOLD analysis project Ga0228672, IMG submission 182788) | Seawater microbial communities from Monterey Bay, California, United States - 90D | ecosystem: Environmental > Aquatic > Marine > Coastal | place: USA: California | collected 2016-11-08 | reverse complement strand
GTTAATCTGTTTGATAATATCGTTTCAGGTAAAACAAATAACTATCAACCGTTTGAGAATGAATTATATTTAATTGACCCGACTAAGACTGTAGTAGATGCTTACGGGGTCTTAGCAAATTGTGTTTGGACAGGTTACCCACCGTATGATGAATTTAATTTTTTTAGAGTAAGTGCAGTCCCTGGACATATTATATATAAAAGTAAGAGCGCATCAACTTATAATTGGTCCACCTACCTAACGTATCCACATAGTAACGATTATAATCAAATAATGAAATATACTGATGAGGAAAGTGGTACGGATATATCGTTTCAAGTTTCAGAAGGTATACCCTACACAATTAAAAACCGAGTGGTGAACGGTAAGAATATGTTAAGTTTTTATTGCGGTTATAAACATAATATAAAACAGGGGGATTACATTTATTTAAATACGCCAATAAATGGTAGTAACCTTCTTGAGGTTTATAGTTTAGGTGACCAAGCATATGGAAATGACGATAAAATTCTTAATGTATATAACTATGGTTTTACTGGGGTAACAATTAGTGACGGATATATGTCAAATTTAAAACGTGTTATAAACCCTAAAAACTCAGGAGAAACAATGTCTAAGTACTATGTTAGAAAACATAAAACTTTAACGGATGTTTCAAATGTAGATTTAACTAAAATGGGGTTTGAACAAAATAATTTTCCTGTCAATAAAAAATTAGAATATTCTGCATTGACTCCTAATGAGGTTTCAAGAATATCTATTAAAGATGGTAGGGGAACATTCGGAGTATCTTTCGATAAAGATATCGATATAATTTCTTTAATGGATAATTTAGACCGACCTGTAACTGAATTATTTATTACCATTATTAATAAAGGTTATATTGGTTATTTTAATAAACCACGTGTTGACGGTATTCAACCAACTAAAGGGTTAGAAGTTGGATGGGGTTTTAATTTTTTAGAAAACAGTGTGGATGATTGGTGGTCTAAAATAAATTTTAATAATAAAGATAATATTGATGTTGATTTTTATGATAAACAAGGGGATATCCCACCAGGATTAAATATTAGATTTTATTATAATAAAGATTTACCTATCGGTACTGAATTAAAGGGTGATGTTTGTGAGTGGAATGAATTTGACCAAAAAGAAACTGTGCTTTCACCGATATCACATAAATTTTCATTTAATACTGATGTTTTCAAAACTAATACGGATATTAATTTACCTGATGGTTATACGTATAATCCACACCATTCGGTAAAATTAAGAGTGTATTCAGACTATATTGAAGTGGGTGATAAAAATGATGTAAGTGGTGTACCAGACTACTCATTCTTTTCAAACTATGAGCAACAATGGAGATGGAGAGACATATACTCTTACGGTTTTGTTGATTCAAGTGGTAACGGTGTTAATTATCCATTTTTAAACGGAGAACACTACCCATTTGCTGATGTATTATTCTTACAAACGCCACTAATGAAAAATAATAACGTTTTCAATAACATAATCTTTCAACCAATAATAGATAATTGTGAATAAATTTAGATTTACCGTTAATAATGAAGATACGTATATTAATCTTCCTATGGAAATTGACTTTGATAATTTCGGAAGGGAAGATTTAATTAAACAGTATGAAAATGATGTGCTTGAGGAAATCATTAATCCCGTGGAGGATTTTGAGACTACTAGATATTCACATACTCAGTGGTTAACGGTTAATAATGAACCTAAAACTAGTACGACTTATGAGTTTTTCTTTTTTAATAGGACCATAGACGTTAATAATACCACACCAGCAAATACTAATATGTGGGTCTCAAGTTACAATTATGTGGACCCCTCAGTTTACCAAACATATAGTGGAATTTCATTTACTAATAAAGAAATGTATTATTACGCTAATTCATTTAAAAGGAGTTTTTTTAAGTTAGACTTTTATGATTCTACACAACCTGAAAACCAAAGATTATACTTCACATTGGTGATACCTACTCAGCAAGGTGAAAAACAAGAAGTTGACATTGGAACACCATCAGTACCAAAACCTGTTATAATAAGGACCCCCACTTTTAATTTAGATTTTATAGGTGATAAAGAAGGGTATTTTATTTATTGGTTAAAAAGTAGAGAATATATTGATGTCAATACATTTTATATGTCAGCTAAATTTTTTAACGCCAAAACAGGACAATTTGTTAGAATGATTAATCGACCACAATCTGAAATGAGTGAAACGTTTAAATTTAATAAAACTGAATACTTTTATTACAAGGTTGATTTAGATGTGAATAATTATCAGTATCAAGTGTTTCAAGGATACGGTTTAGGAAATCGTGTGGGACAACTTACAAACGGTATAAAATGGTATGAATATGTTAATCCGCAATAATGGAAGAGAAATACTACATAAAGATTTCACCCGAATCAATAAAAGGTGACGTTATTACTGAATACTTTAGTGGAAACACTTTTGGTGTATATACTGGTATGACTCAAATATTAAGTGGGGGTACGGATGGTAGTAGTTTATTAACAGGTTTAACAGTACCAATAGTTTTTAGACAAACGTATGAAAACTACGGTTTTTATACTCCATTTGATGGATTTGCGTTACAGCAAGATGTAGTATCAAATTTTATAACATCAGGTGACCCGTCTAATCAAAATACGATAAGGTTATTTAATACGTCTGACGAATTTAAAGGATTTTTAAAGTTGTCTGACTATATTGTCGATTGGGGGGACGGATTTAGTGAACCACTAACGTCAAACGCTCCTCAGTATTTATCACATACTTATCCTAATATTACCAATAGTTATGTTATAACATTGACTCAAAATAATCCATGGGGACAAACAATAGTTGAGAAAACGGTTTATGTCCCAACAACAGGGGTGACAATAACTAATCCTTATGGTAACGTTACATTTACACCTCAAGGAGGTAGTTGGTCAGGAATACCTATTAGTTATGATTATATTTTTACGGGTGATAGTTCTAATACGGTACAAAGTCAAACGTCTAATAATTTTACAACGGTACCATTTATATTGAGTGGGTTTAGTTCTTCAAGGTTATCTGAACTTAAATTATATGGAAATACTCAATTTGATGTGACCACAACAGTGGTTAAGGGGGGTCAACCTTTTGGTAAAGTGGACCAAATAACGAGTGGTTACACCTCCTATACAATTAATAATGTTCAATACTACGATTACTTAGATGGTACTACATTATATATCGCCGAATCTTCGGGTTTAACAAGTAATGAGTTAGTTGCGTCCGCAATTACTAAACAAGAAGTATTAATTAACGTAGTTGACTCGCCAGAAATACAATCTGAAATATTTATTGAAAGAGGTAAGCTTTCAGGGTTTGAATCACTACAAAGACTTGGAGAGGTGGATAACTTAGGTGACATGATATCTTATGGGTATGGTTACTTTAGAATAAACAATAATAACGAGTAAAAAAATGGCTTTAGGAACATACGGAACAGTAAGACCAGCTGACATGTCACCAGAAGATGTTGAGATAATTTTAAATTATACTCCATCAAGAGACGTTACGACAAATTTTGTTTTAACAAAACTGAACGCCCAAGATGTTTTAACACCTTATTTCCACAGTTCAACTACAGGAGGTAATGCCGATGTTGAAATATTAGGTGGTTTATATAACTTAAAACTTCCAGCTGAAGAATTTAATAAAATAGGTATATATACATTATATATAAGACCTGTAGAAATAAGAACCACTATTACAGATTGTGGTGTATTATCATCATTACCCAATGTTAAGGGTATAATCATCGATTTAAACGGGGTACCGCAAGAGTACCGAAATAGATTTATCAATCAAGGACTAATTGGTTATCGTATTGAATATTTAAATAGCGACGGAACTAAGATACCTAATTTTTATAGAGTTGTTACATCAGCATTTTATTGTGAACCAGTTGTGACTAATTTGAGTAATAGCTCTCAAAAGGCGATAAGATATAGATATGTTGATGGGGGAAGTGATTTAATATTTTGTACGGTATCACCTTCAAGTGCTCCTTCTAATAAAGCAAATGCGACACCATTTATTGGTCAACCTAATCAAAATATTGTTATGACTAACACATTCTTTAATCCAATTAGTATGGATATTGAATTGGCTGAACATGATATTGATACGTTAGCTATTGCACTTTATGGTAATCAAACAAAAAGTATGGAAGATGGAATTTATACTATGTATGATAGTAATCTTAATATATACAAACAATATAACTTATATGAGATTAGAGATGAATTTAACGATTTATTATATGAGGTTAGACAAGATAGGGACGACAACATAGATTTCAGTAAAAATTTCAATAACATAACCAACTAAAAATGGCAACAAACAACAATAAAAAGAAGTTTTTTTATCCTCCAGCACCTCCAAGTGCTGACCAATCATTTTCACCTGACTTAGTTGGGTTACAGGTGGTTGCAGGTGGTGGATTAACACAGGGTAATTTTGAATTTTCTACAAATATTGTTGAGAAAGTTAATAGGACATTTGAAACAGGTGTTTTTAGTAATCCCATATCTTTAAACGACCTTGACGTTGGTAGTATTGAAGAGTCTAAAGCGATTGCAATAAAAAATTATAGAGTTTATCCAAACTATGATATAAGTCAGGTTACTAATTACGCTCTTTATGGGTCATTACAGAAAAGACTGTCTACATCTATAACTAAAATAATTAATTTTTTTCCGGCTTCAATACAAGTAAATAGGGTTTCTTTACCATCTTATTCTAGTGCAAATACCGCTAATAATATAACGTTTGATAGTGTTGAACAAATTACAACGTTCACTATGGATGTTACCAGATTTGATAATCCGTTTGATATTGATTATTCAGTAAGTGCTGCTCGTAACATATCAGTTAGACCATACCCAACAAGTCCATTAAGGGATATGACCACCAATTATAATAAATATGCTTTATATGTTAACGATATGGAAGCCGAGTATCCATTTGTTAATTTTATGGCGTCTCAAAACGTTTCTGCGGGTACTGTTACTGTAAGTGTAAAAGGTAACCCATTTAGTGGGTTAACCGCGTCAACAGATACGTTAATATTAAGACCCACATCATTCAATACTGAATTTACATTTAAAGAAGATTTTGATGAGATTGAAGATTTTTTATTAAATAGATTTAGTAATCCACCATATACTGCGATATTTGATATGGTTGAGGAGACCGATGATGGACAATTCGTAAAACGTAAAAAAAGGGTTACATGGCCTAAATTAGGGGTATGGAATTTAGATATATCAACATTAAGATTTGACAATTACTTAACACAGATTAGTGAAATTGGTGAGGTAATAGATAGGTATAAAACTGATTTAATAGTTAGATTTTTAACTACAGGTGCCTTTAAAGACTTTGATACGGGTGATAAAAAAGTTGAAAAAGTTTTACAATTATATGGTAGAAGTTTTGATGAGTCTAAAAAATTCATAGACGCGTTATCTTTTATGAATTCAGTACATTATACTCCTCAAAATGATATACCTTCAGAATTACTACAAAATTTAGCACAAACTTTAGGGTGGAATACAAATATTTCACCAATAACTAACGAAGATTTCTTAACATCAATATTTGGGACTAAAAATAAATCCATATATTCTGGTTTTCAAAATGACCCTACACCTAATCAGTTAAATTTTCAATTTTATAGAAATTTGATACTGAATTCGGCTTACCTATTTAAATCAAAAGGAACAAGACATTCTATTGAGGCAATTATGAGGATGGTAGGGGCACCTAAAGATTTGATTGAGTTCAATGAAATAGTGTACATTGCTGATGGTCCAATAAATGTAAAAAGATTTGAAGGTGAATACTTAAAAATGTCAGGTGGTACAAAAGTAGATGACGTACCTGCTTTAGACCCGAATATAGTTTACAATATACAGGGTGTTGCGTACACAGGTTTCACTACATCAAAATATGTTAGTCAAACAGACGCCACAAGAGGGGATTACCCCATGAATGAATACGGTTACCCAAAGAGACCTGTAACAAATAACGAATATTTCTTTGAAAAAGGTGCTGGTTGGTATATTGAGACACCTGACCATAGAGCGATTGAAAAACTTGATATTACTAACTCTACGTTTACAGGGGCTAACCCTAGTATACAAACATCTTTAGAGACTTTTACGTATGGTCAAAAGTACTTTGATAGATTTAGAAAGTTCCCATATATGGATATTGGTTTTGGGTTAACTAGAACTATTGATAATAATAAATCATGGGATGATACTGAAACGGGTATTAGGAGAAATCGTGATGGGGCGTATAATGCATATTATGAGGTGTTTGATGAAAAATTAGTACTTAACGCTAAAAATGTTGAATTATACTTAAACATGGCTCAAGGTATAACCTATGATATATGGAGAATGTCTAGACGTTATGACTATCCATTTCCATCATCAGGATTAACATCACCTTATCCTTATCCAGGTGGTAAAGATTGGACAGTTATTAATCCACTACCACAGGAAAAAACATTTTTCGAGTTCGCTCAAACGTTTTATAATACATTAATAAATGTACGAAACAGGCAGACTATTAGTGATGGTGCTGCCAACAGTTATCCAACATTACAGTCAATATATTGGAAATATTTACAATCGGAATCGGCGGTAAATATACCTTCAAACCAATACACTTATCAAAAGATGATTGATTTTACTTTAGGTATTGGCGATTATTGGACAAAATTAGTTGAACAAATGATTCCAGCCTCTACGATATGGATGGGTGGTCAGAAAATGGTAAACAATGTTTTACAAAGACAAAAACATGTTTGGAGAAGACAGAGAGGTTGTCAACTTATTCCGATTGAATGTATACCATGTATATACTATGGTCAGTTATTTGATAATGATTGTATTGACGAAACATTGACATGTGATGTTAATATTGATTCTATGTCAACTATACTAAATAATAGTATTAATAGTTGTGTAAGTAAATCAGGGTATACCATTACGGATTGTATACAGAATAGTTTAACCAGTACGTGGTATGTCGATGTAAGGTTAGACTCTACAATTTTAGTACAAGAAATATTCTATACAGGTGGTGGGGTACAAGATTACCCAACATTTAACATGTGGATTAATGCATTGAATGATAAGTTACAGTATTTATATCAAAGTGGTTTAAACTATACTATAGACAGTAATAATATTTTGACAGTAAGTAACACAGGATGTGACCCTGAATTCACAGATAAAACACTAACAGTAAACGTTGGTGTAAATATACAAATTAATTGTAGTTAATGGCGACTTTATATTTTAAATTAGAGCAAATTGCGACGTTAGGTTCACCAACTACAGGTTCGACAGTTTATATGGCTTGGCCTGATGGTAACGTTCCTACGGGTAACGACCGAGCATATACAGTTAACTTTTTGACGAACTTTCCTAACTCAACATGGGCGTTTAGGTCAAGAACTTGGAAAGTTACAAATTTAGGTTCGACACCAACCCCTTTTGACACTCAAATGATTACGGGTGAGCCGTGGAATACTACGTCAACCTCATTAGTTCCCGTTTATATAGGTTTTACTTTTAATATTAACACTACATTTTTTGCTCAAAACTATATTGATGTTCAAGGTTCAAGTGGCACATTTAAATCTCCTAGATACAGTACTAATTTTTATAGTGCAAATACGTTTAATAATACGTTAAAATTAATAGGTACGGACACTAATAGATATGACTATATTTTTCCAACAACGGCAAATGATTATAATCACATTACTAATAATGGAGTTTTAAATTATAATTTTAATTCGTCAACAATAATTACTTATGATATAACACCTGGAACAGGTAACTATGGTTTAATACCTGAAACTGCAACTTCTGCAGTAAATTATTTTAATGGTTTATATGATGGATGGACTTCAGATGTGGATGATTGTTTTGGTAATATTATTACAGATTCAAGTAATAGGATTCGATATGTTGGTGATTTACACGATAGGTCAGAGTCATTTGCGTCTAAGTGGGGTGGACCTTGTTTAAGAGTTAATAATACTCAAACGCCGTATAGTGGTACACCAATTAGTGGTTTTGATAATATAGTGCTCGGATGGTACACAGATTGTTCTGATTGTCAAACAACTAATCCGTATAATAACATATATAAATTTACTACTGATGACAATTGTTCGGGGATAAGTCAGGGGGCAAAAGTCTTTAGTGCGTCAACTTTAACGTGGGGTTCACCACTTGGGGGTGGGTCCATAAGTCCACAATTTGTTCAAATAAAATCTGAATGTTTTGGTGGTGAGAATGGTCCGGCTGACCAAGCATTTATTTCTGCCGCGTTAGTGGGTGACCCAATTGATGATGTATTTAATAGTTGTGTCGACTGTGAAAATAATGTTAATGCTATTGATGAATATTATTATTTTACAGCATGTTCTACTAATAAAATATTTAGATTTAATGTCATAGATTTTGATAACGATTTTTCCTCACCAGGTATCAATAATTCATATTTATTTGAAAATGTTGGAGGGGTTAATGGATGTTTTACTTATATTAGTGACCCATTGGGTAATCCATTTGTAACCATCACTTATTGGGATAATAGTGTTGCCACAGTTAGTGGTATAAAGTGTACTGACCCTTTATGTCAACAATTCACGCCCACACCTACACCCACTCCAACTTTAACTCCAACTTTAACTCCAACTTTAACTCCAACTTTAACTCCAACTTTAACTCCAACTTTAACTCCGACTATCACACCAACGAGTAGTCTAAGTTCTAGTCCCACCCCTACAATAACACCAACTAATACTCCGACTATCACACCAACGAGTAGTCTAAGTTCTAGTCCCACCCCTACAATAACACCAACTAATACTCCGACTCCAAGTCCAAGTACGGTTACGAGAGGTAGTTTAAGTGATAAATTAAATAGTTGTGAGGTTACAAGTCAAAGCCAAAAAGTGTTTGTTTTTTATGATGGGACATCTTTAAATGAAAATACTGCCAGTATTGCTTCTGAATCTATACGTTCTTGGTATGAAACTAAAGTAACTAATGGGGATTTAACGTTAGGTAATTTATACGAAGGTATAATTGGTGAAACTAGTGATAATGGTGAAAATTGGTTATGGTGGGCATCATATCCATATTTAGGTTCATTAACAGGGGGTACCTTATCTGATAACACACAAATCAATGAATTTAATAGTCCGGTAACTAATTCCATATATTCAAGTCAATTTTGTTCTTCTAATGTTGGTGGAGAATGTGTACCTAAATCAGTGCAATTTAACGATGAAAACCAAACATTAGGTACTTTTAGAAGAATAAATAGAGGTTATCAATTGACGGGGTCATACGGTATTGTCGACTCAAGAAGTAATGGTGTACCTTTTGACCATAATGATTTAGATTTTTCATCCACATCTGGACCAGGTACATTTTCAGGAGATGAAAGTAATTATATTGTAATTTTTGTAATAGACGAATCTGATAGTGCGGTTGGACTTTATACGGGTACGATAAACAAAGTCGAACACTTAGATGAATTCCCGTTTAGATTGGAAGGGACTTATTGGGACAATAGTAATGTAAAAGAGTATACAAATAGGTACCAATACGATTATGAATCTTATTTAAAAGTTTGGGAAGATATACAAAACAATGATGGTCAAGTTAATGGGTTAGTTTATCCCGTTGCCGGTTCAAACCTTGGACCTACTCCCGCGTTTGTGTTACATTCAGTTGCGTCGTCTGAAGGGGATACTATAAGCGCTCCTGATTTTCTAATTAATTATGGTGAAAATATAACATCAGTTGGACCTTATAATCTAAATCTAAGTGCTTTAACAATCACTAATGTTTATTCAGGACTAACGTCCTCAACTGCATATCAAAATCTTTCACCAAATAATCAAAATGGCGCAGGACTTAAACATTTTGGTATATTATCAGACCCTACGGTTGTTAATTTTAATGAAACTGTAGTAACGGGTTCTTTAGATTCATTTTTGAATAATATTGAAACACCTTTAAATGTACTTTATGTGTTACCGGGAAATAGAAACATAAATGAAGTTTATAATTTATCTGGTGATTGTTATACGGTAGAACTTGTTAATGTTAATCCGCCTGTCCCACTTACTAATGTAACAAATCAAACGGGTCCATTTTCAGATTGTAATGAATGTGAGACTACGGGTTGTTTTTCAGGTATTACTGATGGGTTTTATACGTTTACGGATTGTTGTGGAGTAATACAACAAGGTAATCAAGTGGGGTTAGAGGTGTGTGTTGATACTACATACTCAATACAAGGATTACAGATGAGTATTGACCCATGTGTTCCTGATTGTGATGAAGGCCCGTTGGACTATATTTTTGAGGTTACAGGTACTTGTGAGACTAGGGCGGGTGCTATTATGATTACTCCATTATATGGTACTAAACCATATACGATTACGAATATTTCAACCACGGCACCTGGAGGGATACTGTTACTTCAACAAACAGGTAATGGTCCGTTTAATTGGTATGGTGTTGACGAGGGTAATTATGTTTTTGAACTTCAAGATAGTTCAGGTGGAGTTAATCAAAATGTATTTATTAACGTAAATGTCGAAGGATGCTTTATTGCGGAAATAATTAATGTTTCGGGAACGACTTGTGGTGATTTACAATCAGGTATATTAACAGTTACTAATGATAGTTTATCTTCACCCTACCAAGTCGATTTATATGCTGTTGGAGTTGGGTTAGTTAATTCTATTAATACGAACGTACCTTCACATACTTTTAATTCATTATTCGCTAACACATATTATGCGATTGTTACTGATTTTGGAGGAGCGACCGCACAAACAAATAATGCCGTTATTGTCAGTAGTAGTCCATTTACGTTTAGTGTTCTAGTCGTTAATGATTCACCATGTACGCCAGGATTTGGAAATGCTACCGTAACTAATATAGTGGGTGGGGCACCACCGTTTACTTATTTATGGACGGATGGTCAAACTACTGCCACAGCAACGGGGCTAACTCAAGGAACTTGGGGGGTCACTGTAACAGACAGTGATGGGTGTGAAGTTACTGATGTTGCAACGGTCGGACTAGCCCCTAATTTAGGTGTTGTTTCTGTAACACCTGTTAATGCTAATTGTTTTAGTTGTGATGGGGCGTTACAACTTACAGTTTCAGGTGGTACTCCACCATATACATTTGTAAATAATACGGGTCAACAAGGGACTACTAATAATACTACTTTTAATTTTAACGGTCTTTGTGCTGGAGCTCAATCAGTAATCGTTACGGATTTTGCCGGATGTCAAATAACTGAAATAAGTGATATACAATCCACTGCAGGGTTTACCGTTGTTAGTGTTAATGTCACTAACTCTGACTGTAATGATGATGGGTCAATATTTATACAAATTACTGCACCTATAGGTTTATATACTTATAGTGTTACCGATAGTAATGGTTCAACACAGACAATCACTACGAGTTCGTTATCACATATGTTTAGTAATTTGGTGTCAGGAGTTTATGATGTTGAAATATCTTCTCAAAATGGTTTGTGTAATTATACCACTCAAGAGACAATAACAAATGTTCCAAAATTTACTGTAAATATTGATATAACAGGTAGTACTTGTGGTGGTAGTAATGGTATTATTGAAGTTGATTTAACTGCTGGGTCAGTTGCGTTAGATGGTCCGTTTGATTACATATTGACAGATATTAATTCAGGTTTTGTTATTTACTCACAAATTGACGACCCGTCAAGTACTGTATTAATTAATTCATTATCTCCATCAACATATCTTTTAGAAGTGACAGACAGTAAAAACTGTACGGTTTCACAAAACGTTACGATTAGTCAATCAACGGGTATGAGTTTCTTCATACAACCTACGGAATGTGTTACGGGTAACGATGGTGTAGCCACAATTAATATCACTCAGGGTGTTGCCCCATTTGTTATTCTATGGAGTAATGGTGAGACGACTACATCAATTAATGGTTTAGGTGCTGGTACATATAATGCGACTGTCACTGATGATAATGGTTGTAGCCAAACTGAGTCGGTAACAATTAACTGTAATAATCAAATTGTTGAATGTTATGAAGTAAATGAAATATGTGAAAACGATTTTATTACTACTTCAGCGGGTATTAGAGATTTTAGCTCCATGTTAAATGAGGGTTACCTTGATTTAACTGTTGGACATCAGAACTGTACGTTGGTAAATGCCGTTTTTTATGCTATAGTTGATTTTTCAGGGGGTACAATGACACCTCCTTATCACGTAGAAAACCCATTTTATACGGGAACTACTTTAGGTGACTATCCTAGTGCTCAAGATTGGATGAACGCAATTGATGAGATACTTAAAACGATACCGCAAATTGAAAGTTTCACATTAGATATTAACCAAAATTTAATAACAATTATTTCGGATTGTAAAGAATTGAAAAATGTGTACTTTAGATTAAGTACTAAAATAGTGTATGAGATATGTTGTAATGATATTCCAACACCTACACCGACGCCGACCCAAACAGTCACACCTACGATTACGCCAACAAATACACCAACCCCAACTCCGACAATACAAGTTCCAACGATTCCTTGTGCTAATCCACCTAATATACCTGCTGGTGGTCCGGGTCGATATGATGTTACTTATGGTGTCGGTAACGACCCTGCTAGCTTAGGTGCGATGTTAGTGTATTTTAATCCAGCAGGTGCCCCCGATGGGATTAGAGTTCAACATGACGGTAATTTTTATAATAGATTATATCCACCCAACACTACGATTACTACACCATTACAATCACCAAATGGGAACCAGGCGTTTACCACTCTTGGAACACAAGCTCCGTTCAATACTCTTACGACTAATACATATATTTTACGTTTTCTATCGCCCACAACTAACTTATGGGTGGTAAATGGTAATACTACCGCAACTTACACTCCGGGAGATTATGTACCTGGAGGAGCTTCTCGATGGAATCTTATAGTTATACCAAAAACAAATGTTTCGGCAACAACCCTTTTAGTTGAGACGGTAGGATGGAATGGGGGTACCGTATTCAATATCGATATCGAGTGTCCCGCACAACTACCTTCATTTAGTGGTGCGTCAGGTACTACACTTTGTTCTATACCTACAGAGGAATATTACTTTGCACCTTTTAGGAATCAAAATAATACTCATCCGGTACTAAATAATCCTGTTTTTACTGACCCTTTTGGTCAAAATGTGTTTTCACCAGGAACGGGTAATCAGACGGATATCACTATGGATAATAACGTTGTCATAAGAGTTCAGGACGGTATGGTTATTGGATTGGCCAATTGTACTTAAAAAAAAATGATGAATATTTTAAAAGTAAATAAAAATAAAGTAAATAGAAATCTGTATTTTAGATTCTCGCAGTATTTATATAACAAATGTATTAATTAATGTCGCAAGTAATAATAAGATTAACTTTAAGTTCAAATGCTGTTGGACCGTTTGATATTCACACGGGTTCCACTGCGACTGTACCTATTAGAACAGGTGTGACTAGAGACCAATTAGTTGCGGGTGTCGTTTTAGATTTACCAGGTTCAGATGCGGGTATTCAATATACTATTTTTGTTGTTAATAAACAACCAGGATGTAATGATGAGGCGGTATCTAAAAGAGTTGTTGTTTATTCGGAGAATATTACCCCGACTCCAACACCTACGATGAGTCCAACACCTAATACTACTCCAACTAATACTCCTACTAATACCCCTACGCCAACGGTAACATCTACATCAGGACCTATTGGTCCGACACCAACACCGACTGTTACTATGACCATAACTGCCACGCCGACTATGACCCCAACGGTAAGTCCAACAAGTGTGACTCCAACGCCAACCCCTACTACCACTGTTACTCCGACTAATACTCCGGCACCTACAAACACTCCAACAATAACGGCTACACCTAATACTACTCCAACTACTACACCAACTAACACTCCAACTATAACGCCCACTAATACACCAACAAGTACTCCAGGTGGAAGTCCGACTCCAACTCCAACAACGACGCCAACTAATACTCCAACTAATACGCCAGCATCAACTACTACACCAACTACAACTCCAACTAATACTCCAACAACGACACCAACAAGTACTCCAGGAGGGAGTCCGACACCAACTCCAACATCTACGCCAGCATCAACTACTACACCAACTACCACACCAACTACCACTCCAACTAGCACACCAACAAGTACTCCAGGAGGGAGTCCAACACCAACTCCAACATCTACGCCAGTATCAACTACTACACCAACTAATACCCCGACTATAACCCCTACTAATACACCAACTAATACTCCAACTAACACTACAACTACAACTCCAACAACGACACCAACACCGACACCAACGAACGCACCAACTACCACACCAACTACCACACCAACTAACACTCCAACTAACACTCCAACAACCACTCCAGGAGGGAGTCCAACTCCAACTCCAACATCTACGCCGGCACCAACAAGTACACCGACTAATACTCCGACAAATACGGTTGCCCCAACAACGACACCAACTAACACTCCAACTATAACGCCAACATCGACTCCGAAAGCAACACCGACTAATACCCCAACAACTACAGTTACTCCTACAAATACTCCAACTACCACACCAACAAGTACACCAACAAGTACTCCAGGAGGGAGCCCAACTCCAACCCCAACAACGACGCCAACAAACACTCCGACTAATACTCCAACCAATACTCCAACCATAACACCTACTAATACACCAACAACTACAGTTACTCCAACAAATACTCCTACTAACACCCCTACTAATACTCCGACTATAACGCCAAGTAATACACCAACAAGAACACCGTCACCAACAATCACACCAACTATAACTCCGACTAATACTCCGACTATAACTCCTACTAATACCCCAACATCTACGCCAGCACCAACTACTACACCAACTATAACACCTACTAACACTCCAACATCTACGCCGGCACCAACAAGTACACCAACTATAACACCTACAAATACGCCGACTAATACACCAACTACTACACCTACTAATACTCCTACATCTACGCCAGCTCCAACAAGTACTCCAACTACAACGCCTACTAATACTCCTACTATAACACCAACAAATACTCCAACAAGAACACCATCACCAACAAGTACTCCAACCATAACGCCTACTAATACTCCTACATCTACACCAGCACCAACAAGTACTCCAACTACAACGCCAACAAATACACCTACTATAACACCTACTAACACTCCAACTACTACACCAACTAATACGCCAACAACGACTATTACTCCAACAACTACTCCAGCACCAACTACTACACCTACTAATACTCCTACAAACACTCCAACCATAACACCTACTAATACTCCCACATCTACACCAGCACCTACTAATACTCCGACTATCACCCCAACAAATACTCCAACAAGTACACCAGCACCAACAAGTACTCCAACTATAACTCCTACTAACACTCCAACTACAACACAGAAACCGACAAATACTCCAACTACTACGCCAACTATAACACCTACAAATACTCCAACCAATACACCAACTAATACACCTACGAATACTCCGACTATGACTCCAACCAATACTCTAACACCGACACCTACTCCATCAGGTGTACCAGGAGAAACACCTAAGGCTTTATTATTTATAGTTGAAAACTCTAATAACAATGCTTTTGCAACCTATATGAACAGTCAAGGTTCTTCTTTCTTTGGATTTGGATTCGCCTCTGTACCACAAACGGCTACAGATATAACAACATTTATGGATTGGCCAGGATTCTATAACGGTACGGCACCTACTGTAATTGAGGCTGATATACCTCAAACGTCAGGTGGTAATGATTCATTTGGTAATACAATTAGTCAATATAATTTTGTAACTACTGAGGTACCACAAGGAACTGCGAGTGGTGGTTGGTATTATTGGTTAATACCACAATCTCAGTTAGGTCTATCCTCTAATAGACAGTTAAGTATTGGTTATAATATTAATTCGGACCCTAATACATTAATTTCTTCGGGTATGGAACCTACAATATCTCAGTATGGTGGAAATTATACGGGAGTAAATTGGCCGGCTGACACATATAGAATGTATAGTACATACTCTAATCCAGCATTTAATATAGGTAATAATAGTACCGATGACCTATACTTTAAAGGTAATGTTGTTGGATAAAAAAATAAGAATTAAAAAAACTAATACTAAGGTAATACCAAAGTATTTATAGTAATAAAAATAACGATAAACGTAACGAATGTCATTCATATATAAAAACCCAAACATAGGAAATACCTTAAGTGAACCAAATGTAGTTGTTAGGTCATCCGTTATTGGTACTAACTATAGTGTCTTAGAGACAGGTGGTTATAGGGAAGTATGGGGATTAAAGGATTTAAATTTTCAAACCTTTGGTGGTTCGGGAACAATTGAAAATAGTGGTAACACTATACCAATTAATTATTCAAAATCTAATTTAGGGTTTATACCTAGTAAGGTCACAATCGATGAAGATGGAATATCTTCAGGAAGAAGAAGACTTGGTATGCAAGTATATGTTCACGAAACAAACCTTGTTTACCAATACGTTATAGAAAATTATGAACAATTATTTAATGACGCTAGTGGGTCAACACAAGAAGTTGCGAGTAAATATGTTATATCTGATAATACTGCAGCTGGATTAACTTTTGTTAACGCATGGTTAGACTCATCAATAGAAGGTGTGAGTGGAGTGACACGAACAAATGCCAGATGGAGAATATTTTACGGTAGTGATGTTACAGTAACAGGTGGTACCTATAGTAATGGTACTGCTGCATTTACTAATAGTACCGGAGGAACATTTAACGTTACAGGATTTACAACAGGTGGTACAGGGTCATATACAGGGTGGACGGCATCTGGTGATAACGTACCTACTACACCAATTGAGGTTGTTGATGGATTCACTTTAAATTTCACGGGTTACCAAGAACCAGGAGGAGCGGGTATAGCTACCGACGCGGCGATTAACCCTGATGAAATGACCATTGCTTTAATAAATAATGGTGGTGGAGCAAACGATAAAACATTTTATAGGGGTGATGGACAATGGCAACAACCAACTGACACTGAATTAACGGGTGGCACTTATAATAATAGTACGGGTACTGTTGAGTTAAAAAATAGTGATGGTTCTGTAGTTACACTAACAGGGTTTACTACAGGGGCTACTGAAGATACATACGTAACAGGTGTAACATATAACCAACTAACAAAAGAATTAACTTTAGGGTTAAATGACGGAGTTGATTTCAACGCCACAGGTTTTGCTGCTGAAGTGACAGGAGGAACATATTCAGGGGGTTCAATTACATTATATAAAAATGATGGGACCACATCATTGATAACAGGGTTGGAGATATTAACCCATATAGGTTTAGTTAATGATAGTAATGTATCAGTTAGTGGTGCGACAATTGATTTTGTAGATACCACAACTTATAAAGGGGCGTTCTTTGATTATGTGATTGATGACGGTACTAACTATAGAGCGGGAACAGTTCAGTCTGTATGGTCAAGTACTGACATACAATTTAATGATTCCTCAACAGTTGATATAGGAACAACTAATAATTTTTCATGGGGAATGGAATTAGATGGTAACAATGCGTTACTAAAAGCCAATATTTTAGGGGGGACCTGGAATATCAGGATAATTAAACACATTATATAAAAAAATAAAAAAATGGCACACGAATTAGTAGCAAGAAACGGTTTAAGAGTCTCAGGAAGTACATTCCTTGGAGACGTACAATTAGACCAATCATTATCGTCTACTATTCTAGCTTTAGACCCGTCAAATAATGAAGTAAATTTTTTATCACTAGCCTCGTTTAGTGGTGATACTTTCATAACAGGTGGTACGCTAAGCGGAATAGGGGATTCAACCCTTGTATTAACAAATAATCAAGGAGGTACAGTATCAATAGCTGACGTGAATATTCACGTAACAGGTGGTACATTAAACGGAGGGACAGGAGCACTGACCTTCACAAATAATCAAGGAGCGGACTTTAACATAGAAGTAGCTGCGGTAACAGGTTTAACCTATAATAACGATTGGGATGTCGCATTAGCGGGATACGGTACTTTAGGTGCTAGTCCAATTGAATTACCATTCATTACAGGAGCAACTTTAAATGGAGGGTCACTTACTTTAGAAATAAACCAAGGATTAGAATCTGACATTGTAGTTTCAGGATTTGGAACACTAACAGGTGATACGTTTGTTACAGGTGGAACAATTAATTCACCGGCACTTGGCACAATGAGACTTAGATTAAATGACAACAGTAATGTTGACGTTACAGGTTTAGAATTTACTACTACAGGTGACCAAGGTACGTCAACTTTCTATAATGGAAGTAGAATTAATTTTAGAGGTGGACCGGGTTTAACTGTTGTAGATGATGGAGGTTTAACAATTACTACTTTATTAGACCAACCGTATGTTTCAGGTGGTTCAATAACTAACAATATAATAACATTAAATACATCGTCTACTGGTGTAACTATAGGTACGATAGATGCTTTAACTGCGGTTACTTACAGTAGTGCGTGGGACGTAGCATTTGCAGGAACAGGTACACTTGGTACAACTCCTGTGGCTTTACCGTTCATTACAGGGGCAACTTTAAATGGAGGGTCACTTACTTTAGAAATAAACGATGGTTTAGAGTCCGATATTGTAGTTTCAGGTTTTGGTACATTAACAGGTGATACATTTGTGACGGGTGCTACTGTTGATTACCCTGAGGCGACTTTAACAAGAAATGATGGTAACACAGTTCTAATTGACTCAGAACAAACAATAAGAGTCACATCGTCAGGTGGTGGTACACAGGTTTTATTTAGTGTTGACCCATTGGTATATGGTGCGGTTC
>Ga0228672_1000511_pt1 | contig 19332 bp, 22 predicted proteins | sample 90DmetaG_FD_182788 | JGI IMG/M metagenome (GOLD analysis project Ga0228672, IMG submission 182788) | Seawater microbial communities from Monterey Bay, California, United States - 90D | ecosystem: Environmental > Aquatic > Marine > Coastal | place: USA: California | collected 2016-11-08 | reverse complement strand
ATCATTGCAACACACATGGCGCTTTCGACCCTGTGCAGGCACCAATCAAACAGTCCAATCTATGTATGGAAATTACGCTTCCAACAAAGCCGCTTTATTCCGTGCAAGATGATGCTGGTGAGGTTGCTTTATGCACCCTTTCAGCGGTAAACTTAGGTGCTCTAGATAGTCTCGATGAGTTAGAGGATATTACCGATATTATTGTTCGATCTCTAGATTCATTGTTAGATTATCAGGACTACCCTTTGAAATCTGCTGAAATTACAAGTAATAACAGAAGAACATTGGGCATCGGTATAACTAACTTAGCTTACTACTTGGCTAAGAATGATGTCAAATATTCAGACGGCTCAGGCAATGACTTGATTCATAAAACTTTTGAAGCACTTCAATACTATTCATTAAAGGCTTCCAATGAGATTGCTCAAGAGTTTGGCCCCTGCCCTCTTTTCTCAGAAACTCAGTATGCAAAAGGAATAATGCCAATTGATAGCTACAAAAAAGATATTGATGATTTTTGTGATACAAAGCTTGAACTAGACTGGGATACTTTGAGAAAAAATATTCAAGAAAAGGGCCTTAGAAACTCTACTTTAACAGCACTTATGCCTTGCGAAAGCTCGTCTCAAATCTCTAATTCTACTAACGGTATTGAGCCGCCAAGAGGCTTTATATCTGTCAAACAATCCAAAGATGGCATACTTAAACAAGTAGTCCCAGAGTATGAAAAGCTACATAAAAAATATGAGCTTCTTTGGGATATAAAGGACAACGAAGGCTATCTGCAATTGTGTGCAATTATGCAAAAATTTGTTGATCAGTCTATTTCGACTAATACTCACTATGACCCTTCTCAATACGATGGAAATAGAGTTCCAATGAAGCTCTTCCTTATGGACCTTCTAAAGGCTTATAAGTATGGCATCAAAACACTTTATTACCATACAACAAGAGATGGGGCTAGCGATGATCAGAGCGTTGAAAAGAAAGGGGATGATGATTGTGAAGATGGAGTTTGTAAACTTTAATTTATAACTAATTATGGCCTATAGTATATTTAATCAAGAAATAAATGACACTCTCAAAGAGCCTATGTTCTTTGGTGACTCAGTGAATGTTGCTCGCTTTGATCAACAGAAATTTGAAATGTTTGAAAAGCTTACTGAAAAACAGCTTTCATTTTTTTGGAGACCAGAAGAAATTGATGTATCAAAAGATAAGATTGATTTTGGCAAACTACTACCAAATGAAAAGCATATCTTTGTTTCCAACTTGCAATATCAAATTTTATTAGATTCTGTACAAGGCCGCTCGCCTAATATTGCTTTTCTCCCGATTGTATCTCTGCCTGAGCTAGAAAATTGGGTTGAGACTTGGGCTTTCTCAGAAACAATTCATTCTCGCTCATATACCCATATTATTAGGGCTATTGTTAATGAGCCTGGTGTTGTTTTTGATGAAATTATGAAAACTGAAGAAATTATTCAGAGAGCCACTAGCGTTTCAAAGCACTACGACAAGTTAATTAAGCATACTCAAGCATACCTCTTAAATGGTGAGGGTGAGCATAAAATCGATGGAAAAATTCTCACTATCAATATGTACTCTCTCAAGAGATTGCTTTATTTAACTTTAATGTCTGTGAATATACTAGAAGCAATCCGCTTCTATGTCAGCTTTGCCTGTTCATTCGCATTTGCAGAAAGAAAAGTGATGGAGGGTAATGCTAAGATTATTAAGCTAATTGCTAGAGATGAAGCACTTCATCTAACTGGTACTCAGCATATGCTCAATTTGATGCGTGATGGTAAGGATGATCCTGATATGCAAGCAATTGCTATTGAGTGCGAAGCAGAAGTTATTCAAATGTTCAAAGATGCAGCAGAACAAGAGAAGGAATGGGCTGAATACCTGTTTAAAGATGGCTCAATGATTGGTTTAAATGCTCAAATCTTAAAGCAATATCTTGAATACATTACAAATATTCGTATGTCCGCATTAAATATGCAGCCAATATTTGAACAGACCACTAACCCTCTGCCATGGCTGAATCATTGGCTTGATTCAGATAACGTTCAAGTTGCTCCACAAGAAACTGAAATTACCTCTTATCTGGTGAGTGCTATCGACAATACTATTGATTCTGAAGACGAAGATTTTAGTGATTTTAAGCTCTAGTTGCTTAGTGTCAAATGTTCAAGATTGATGTTGATAATATTAACGGTAAAACAGAGTCACTCTATGTGTATGGTGAAGCCTCTATTCTGAGCGAACTCGAAGCCAACAATGTACTGGTCAATCATAGCTGTAGACAGGGGCATTGTGGTAGTTGCATTTTAAAACTCGTCAAGGGAGATGTGATTCATCAGGAGTGTCTAGTGCCCTTATCTCAAGGGGAAATCCTGGCATGTCAATCGAGACCAGTCTCAGATATTGAGATAACAACTAAGATTTAAATTCCTTCAAAAAATTCGTAACTTCATCGAAGTTACCTTCATAGATAACTCTTTGTTTTTTATTACTAATTTGAAAGTCATACATTGGATCATAATAATCAACAAGGAGAGACTCAATCAGTGGGAAAAAGTCGCTTACATCATTATTTTCTTTACGATTTTTAAGCGCAATATTTAACTGACCTAACAGCAAAGTGTAGCGCACCCCACCAAGTCTTTTCTTGATTTTGAAAAGACTGCCAAGCCAGTAGTTTGAAAAATTATCAGCACCATTTGTTGGGTCTTCAGTGGTAAATTTTTTAAACATATCAATGACATAAGCCTTAAGACTAATTTGAATTCTCTCTTCAATTGAGGCTCTTAGAATAATAATTTTTGATTCCCTAGCTTTCACTTTAATAACTTCAGGTATAAAAATAGTTCCTATATTGTTACCCTCATCTTCTATCAATAAATTCTCGTAGTATTCTTTTTTTATCAAGTCTATGATCAGATGGTTCTCAAAATCAATTTGCTTTGGTTGCGGTGTTACATTGTTTCCAAAGGCGGATCCTCTGTGATTCGCATACCCCTCAAGGTCCAAACTATTATCAAACTTATTTAACAAAATGGTTTTGCCACAACCTGTTTGGCCTCCAATAACTAAGAAATTCATTTTGGAAGAAATACGTTCCATTTCGCTCAGAAGAAAAGTTCTAAGGGCTTTGTATCCTCCTTTAATTCTTGGGTAGGAAACACCAGAATGCTCATAAATCCACTCTTGAGATATTTTTGAACGTAGACCACCTCTAAAACAAAAAAGCGCTCCATTTGGATATTTTTTAACGAACTTAGACCATTGGTCAATTCTTTGCGCTTTAGTTTTTCCACTGACCAGCTCATGGCCAAGGCTAATTGCAGATTTTTGACCATGTTCTTTGTAGCAGATACCAATTTGATGTCTTTCACTATCACTCATTATTGGATAGTTGTAAGCATGGGGAAAGGAGCCCTCTTTGAACTCTATTGGTGCCCTTACATCAAGTAATGGAATATTTGACTTAAAGATTTCTGAAAAACTATCGATTTCTTCTAAATGATTCATTTAATAACAATAGTTGTATTTTCATCTGAATGATCTAAAATTTTTCCAATAGGTTGAAGATCAAGAGCGTTCGTTCTCATAAGGTCATAAAAGTCTTTCAAGCCTTCGCCAGAAACTGAAACAAGAAGCCCACCACTGGTCTGAGGATCACAAACAATAGATTTTTCAATTTCAGATAAATCGCCTAGATGACTTCCATAACTCTCAAAGTTTCTGACAGTGCCACCTGGAACGCAGTCTTTTTCAATATATTTAAGGATATTAGGCAATAAAGGTAAGCTTTCAAAATAAATCTCAGCAGAAACTTCACTCCCTTTACAAACCTCCAAAAGATGTCCAGCTAAGCCAAAACCTGTTACATCTGTGACCGCATTTACGTATTTCAGAGTGGAAAGCTTGGAGCCAATATCATTGAGTGCGCACATCTGATTTACTGCACGATTATGGTCACTTTGAGTGACAACTTTCTTTTTTTGTGCTGTGGATAGAACCCCTATGCCTAGGGGTTTTGTCAAGAATAAAGTATCGCCAGGCTGTGCACCAATATTTTTTTTAAGATTTTGTATTTCAACTATGCCAGAAACCGATAGGCCAAAAATCGGCTCTGGAGAATCAATGCTATGCCCTCCAGCAAGTGTAATGCCTGCATGAGAGCAAATTTCACGGCCTCCATCGATTACTTTAGCTCCAATTTCAGCCGAAAGCGTATTTATAGGCCATCCAAATATTGAGATCGCCATGAGTGGCTTTCCGCCCATTGCATATACATCACTTAGCGCATTACTGCCAGCTATCATTCCAAAGTGAAAGGGATCATCAACGATAGGCATAAAGAAATCTGTAGTACTGATCAGCGCCCTTCCATCTCCAAGGTCATAGACAGCAGCATCATCGCTCGACTCATGCCCCACCAGCAGTTTTGAATCAAAATTTTCATAACTACTTCCTAGAATTTCTTTTAAAACTTTAGGAGATATTTTGCATCCACAGCCAGCACCATGGCTAAATTCAGTTAATTTAATATCATTAATATTCATTAGATTTATTTAAGATTAGAGTACTCAGAGCTAAGTTCGCTGTATAAGTCTTCAGGAGAGATTCTAGGGTTGTTATCCATAATTTTAAAAGCAACTACATTATCTTCAACGCCGCCCCAATTCTTTCTGTAAGAGCCATCTTTATAGCCATTTTTCTGTCTGAAAGTGTTTAATTGATTCTTGACAACATATCGCTTATATAAATCTTCAACATCAATACCCAAATGAGAAATAATTTCAAAAAAGAGATCTGTGATTTGCCTAATATTACTGATCTCTGAATTAATGTTTGAGGTGACTGATAATTGGAGCATGTTTTCAAGCAATGAAACCAATATATCACTATCAAAGTCTCCCTTTGCAGTTATCTCAAGATGCTTATTTGCATAGCCTTGATCATCAATTCGAATGGACTCAGACATAATAAAATGCCAAATATCAACCAATTCAACTTTGATGTTATCCCAATCTGGCTGATCATTAATATTTTTCCAATGTTTCCAATTAAAGGAGTCAATGGCCTCAGCAACCTCCATATATATGCCTCTATACCATGAAATTTTTCTATTTTCCTTTGTGACTCCTGTTATCCAAATTACCCCATTAGTCTGGTCATTCAACTGCTTTTGGAGGGCAAACATTTGTTCAATTTGATTCATTTGATTATTTTTTTAAAGAAATTCAAAATTGTAGAGATAAAAAACCAGAAATAGAACTCAATATCTTTCAATAGAGTCATCTATCTCTATGGACCAGGCATCTATTCCACCACGCAAATTAAAAAGAGATTGAAAGCCGTTAGATAACAGGAAGTTTGCCACCTGCATCGAGCGCATTCCATGATGACAATAGATAGAATAGCTTGATTCTGGATCTAATTCAGAAAATGTTTCCATAATTGAGCTCATCGGCATATTGACTGCACCCTCAATTTTGCAGATGTCCAGCTCCCATTTTTCTCTAACATCAATCAGTGTGTTGCCATCTTTGGTTAAATTAACTTGAAATTCTTGAGGATTAAGGTCTTCTAACATCTTTTAAATTTGTAATTAAAAACTGTATTTTATTATTAACAATTGCTAATGAGTAAGTTTAATGGGTAAAATTTAGCTTGTGAGTGAAAGTAACGACGACATCTTCAAATTCCCCTGCGAATACCCAATAAAAGTTTTTGGTTTAAATCAACCCAAAATCGAGGAATCAGTCTGCTCAATCATAGAAAACTATTCGGGAAAACTTCACAAAAATCAGGTTTCAATCAAGAATAGCTCTAAAGGGAAATATGTCTCGATCACTATTAGAATAATTGCGACTAGTCGCCAACAACTAGACTCAATAAACTCCGATCTTCAAAAGTCCCCTCTTGTATCTTACCTTCTATAAGGCCTGATGATAAAAATAAAGGAAAAGGGCCTTCAAGATTACTACTCAACTTGGCAGGAGATGGTCTCTTTCACTGAGAACAGAAACAATCATACTGAAGATGAGTTATGGACTCTAGAACATAGAAGTGTTTTCACTCAGGGGCTTTGTGGAAAGCCAGAGCATCTTCTTAGAGAAACTGAGATAGAGGTGATTAAATCAGACAGAGGTGGTCAAATTACTTATCATGGCCCTGGCCAACTCATAGTGTATTGCTTAATTGATATCAAAAGAATTGGTATTGGAGTCAAACAAATGGTTAGTATTATTGAAAAGTCCATTATAGATCTATTGAGCGATTACTCGATCTCGTCTCATAAGATTCCTGGCGCGCCAGGGGTATATGTCGATGACTCTAAAATTGCCGCACTGGGACTAAAGGTCAAGCGAGGCAAAACCTATCACGGTCTGAGTCTCAATGTCGATATGAATCTTTCGCCTTATAGCCTCATTAACCCCTGTGGATACAAGGATTTAAAGATAACCCAAATATCTAATCTCACGGATAATAAGCCTGATTTAGATAAAATCAAAAAACAATTAACAAATAACCTTACTAAATATGTCTCAAGAAGTTGAAATAAAAGCGCTTAAAGGTGAATCTAAGGTTAGTCGACTCAAGATTAAGCCTGATTCAGAGAGAAAGCCAATAAAGAAACCCAGCTGGATTAGAATTAGGTATGCAAATTCAAGCAAGGTCAAAGAGTTAAAAAAAACACTTAGAAGTCAAGAGCTTTATACTGTTTGTGAAGAGGCGCAATGCCCTAACCTGAGCGAGTGCTTTAATCATGGAACTGCAACCTTTATGATTATGGGTCAAATCTGCACTCGAAGGTGTCCTTTTTGTGACGTAGCCCATGGCCGGCCAAAGCCTTTAGATAAAAACGAACCTGATCACTTAGCAGATACAATTTCAAAAATGGCGCTAAATTATGTTGTTATAACTTCAGTTGATCGCGATGATTTAAGAGATGGAGGTGCAAGCCATTTTAAAAACTGCATCGATAACATTAGAAAAAAAACTCCTCTTGTAAAAATTGAGATATTGACCCCTGATTTCAGAGGTCGAGTAGATAAAGCACTCAATATTTTTGATGATTGTGCGCCAGATGTTTTTAATCATAATTTAGAGACTGTGCCGAGCCTTTATGCTAAAGTGAGACCTGGCTCAGATTATGAGCAGTCCCTTGATTTGCTGAAAAGCTTCAAAGAAAGGCATCCTCATGTCAAAACTAAGTCTGGACTGATGCTTGGGGTTGGGGAGACGGATACTCAGGTAATTAATGTACTTAAAGATCTCAGAGAGCATAAAGTTGATATGCTAACTCTAGGGCAGTATTTACAGCCCAGTCGACACCATCTTGCAGTTGAAGAATACATCACTCCTGGGCAGTTTGAAAAATATAAGATGATTGCTATTGATCTAGGCTTTTCACAAGTTGCTAGCGGGCCAATGGTTAGGTCTTCTTACCACGCTGATCTTCAAGCCAAGGGTGAGCAAGTAAATTAAATCAAACTTTTAAAGTATCATAGATACAATATTCTCAAACAAAAATAAAAAAGGCATCCAAACGTTATGATTAAAACTTTCTTTATCGCCCTTCTATTCTTTTTCATTATTGATGTATTTTGGATTTATTTTGTAGCAACACCGATGTACAAGCAGGAGGTTGGCTCACTAATGGAGCTCAAAGTTCCACCAGCACTTATTTTCTATGTTGTTTTCTTGCTCGGACTAATCTTTTTTGTAATTAATCCTAACCAAAGCAATACCCTTTTTAACGTCTTTTTAATTGGCGCTTTTTTTGGTCTAGTGACCTATGGAACCTATGATTTAACTATTTATGCATCTATGAATATTTTTAGTTTAAAGCTGGTCATTGCTGACATACTTTGGGGCATGTTTCTCTCAGGAGCTGTAGCTGCTCTAACCGTATTCACCATTAATAGAATTAACTAAAAATTACTTTATGTCTATTGCATATACTTCTGGCGAACCATCTGGAATTGGTCCAGACATTGCAGTCATCTATGCACAGGAAGAAAGAACTAAAAATCTGAAAGTTTATTGCGATCCTGATATCTTAATAAATCGGGCTAAAATCCTAAACTTGCCTCTCACTTTAACTGAAAATCCAACAAAGAGCTCTGGCGAACTGTCAATCTTTCCTGTGAAAACCCCACACAAAGTAACGCCTGGAAAACTTAATCCAGACAATGCTGAATATGTACTGTCACTCTTAAAGAAAGCCACTAAACACAGTTTAGAAAATCGCGCAAAAGGTATTTTGACTGGCCCAATTAACAAATCGGTTATTAATGACGCTGGGATTGAATTTAGTGGACACACTGAATATTTTGCAGAACTATCAAAAAGCTCCAAAACTGTCATGGTGTTGGCAACCTCAGGTCTCAAGGTTGCTCTTGCTACAACCCACCTAGCGCTGAAAGATGTCCCTAAAAACATTAACAGAGAGTCTCTTATTGAGGTGATTTCAATTATCAATAATGACTTTGAATTTTTTGGCACTAAAAAACCAAATATTTTGGTTTGCGGGCTTAACCCTCATGCAGGTGAAAATGGATATCTTGGAGATGAGGAAATTACAACAATTGGTCCTGTGATTGATGATTTGAATCAAAATGGCTTTAGCCTCATTGGGCCAGTGCCTGCTGATACAGCATTTACCCCTGACTCTTTAGAGAATATTGACGTTGTTCTTGCTATGTATCACGACCAAGGTCTACCCGTTCTTAAAGCAAAAGGTTTTAAAAATGCTGCCAATATTACACTTGGCCTTCCATTCATTCGCACCTCTGTAGATCATGGTACTGCGCTTGAGCTAGCTGGAACAGGCAAAATTGATTTAGGCAGCTTTTACTGTGCGTTATCTTTTTTTGAAAAAATTAGTAAAAATGGCTCACACGCCTAGAAAGAGATTTGGTCAGAACTTTCTGATTGATGATCAAGTTATACATCAAATTATTTCTACTATAGCTCCAAAGAGTGATGATAGTATTGTTGAAATAGGTCCAGGAAAAGGTGCCTTGACTTTTCCACTTGCTGAATATCTCAATAATCTTAACGTGATTGAAATCGATCGTGATTTAATTTCAATTCTGAGCTCTGAGAACAATAAAAAAATTACTATTTTTAATGCTGACGCTCTAGAATTTGACTTTAATGGCTTTTCAAAAAAAATAAGAGTTGTTGGTAACCTGCCTTATAATATTTCATCACCTTTGCTATTTCATTTACTGAACTATAGAGAAAATATCATTGATATGACATTTATGCTTCAAAAAGAAGTTGTTGAGCGTATTGTGGCGTCACCAGGAACCAAGACATATGGGAGACTTAGCGTTGTGATTCAGGCTTTCTTTGATACTGAGCTCATGTTTATTGTTCCAAAGGAGTCTTTCGATCCTCAGCCTAAAATCGAATCTGCTATACTTTATTTGAAAACAAAAAGTAGGCCTTTAGTGCAAGATTTAAAGCCGCTTGAAGAAATAGTTAAATTAGCCTTTTCACAAAGAAGGAAAACATTAAAAAATTGTTTAAAGTCTGTGCTTGATCAATCACAAACCGATATTGATTTATCACAGCGAGCTGAGATGCTAAGTCTTGATAATTTTATAACCCTGATGAATGATTATGAAAAACAATATAGAAATTAATGTGAAGGTCACCTATCTGTCTGATCAATCAGACATTATTAACAAGCAATATGCTTTCGCCTATACTATTACGATAACCAACCAGGGTGACGTTGGAGCCCAACTAAGAACTAGGCGTTGGCTTATTCAAGATGAGTTTGGCCAAACTGAAGAAGTGATTGGAGAAGGAGTCATTGGGCAACAACCACACCTTTCGCCTGGTGAGAGTTTTCAGTATAGCTCAGGAGCAATCATTAATACTGAAACTGGGACCATGAAAGGTTCTTATGGAATGATTAGTGACTTAGGCCACAGATTCGATGCAGATATCCCAGAATTTACTCTGAGTGAGCCTCGCACTCTGCATTGATCAAACACGATGGATTATGCAATTGGTGACGTCCAGGGTTGCTTTAAAACTCTAGTAGCTTTACTCACAAAAATTAAGTTTAATCCTGACAGTGATCGTATTTATTTTCTTGGAGATGTTGTCAATCGAGGAAGTAATTCCCTTGAAGTTCTGAGATTAATCTACTCAAATAGAGATAACATGGGAATGGTTTTAGGAAACCATGATTTTCATCTTCTTGTTTGCGCTCTAACTGAAAGAAACCCAAACAAAAAAGATACCTTTCAAGATATACTAGAGGCCTCTGATAAAGTTGCAATGCTTGACTATCTTCTTCAAAGGCCACTTGCAATAAATTATAAAAATACTCTGCTTGTTCATGCTGGCGCTCCGCCGCAATGGTCCATGACTGATGTTTTAGAGAATAGTAAATTAGTTGAAAAGAATCTTCAGTCAGAAAATGCTTCTATTTTTTTATCTAAGATGTATGGAGATAGTCCTTATATTTGGGATAAAGAGCAATCAAATGAAGAAAAATCACGCTACGCTATCAATGCCTTAATGCGTATGCGTTTTTGCAAAGCAAATGGTGAGCTTGAATTTAATCACAAGCTTAATACTGACAAAAACCCCAATGGATATAGAGCATGGTTTTTACACTCGAAAAGAGAGATGGAAAATCAGAAGATTTTTTTTGGTCACTGGTCCACTCTTCAAAATATAAAAACGAAGAATATTTATCCCATGGATCATGGCTGCATCTGGGGAGGCAAGCTGTCAGCTTATAATTTAACCAAAAATGAGATTATCTCCCAGAGATCCTTGGAGTCCTAAGTAGAGCCACTCCTTAGATTCACAGAACCCTCATAAACAAATTCACCAGGCCCTGTTAAAAAAACACTATTACCATCATAGTCTACGACTGCATCACCGCCATTTAGATGGACAGTTACTTTGGAATCAAGATACCCTCTTTTGATACCATAAATTACTGCAGCGCATGCTCCAGAGCCACACGCGAGAGTTTCACCAACGCCCCTTTCAACTACCCTTAACTTGATTTCTTCTCTGTTTATTATTTGCATAAAACCAACATTCACCCCTTCAGGGAAGACATCACTGGACTGAATGTTTGAGGCAGTTTGCTCAATATCTTTGATTTCATCCTGCACTAAAATAGCGTGTGGATTTCCAATCGATAAAGAACCAACTTTATATTTTTCAACCAAATATTCTGATAACGATTTATCAAAATTCAACGGTATTTTTGAAGGCTCAAAATTAGGAGTTCCCATATCGACAGTCACTGAGTCATCACTATTGATATTTAGAATCAATACACCAGCATTAGTTTCAACAGTTAAAGTACTCTTGTATGAGAGATTTTTCTTTTGAATATAGAGTGCAAAGCATCTTGCTCCATTACCACATTGACTCACTTCTGAGCCATCTGCATTAAATATTACATAGCGGAAATCAGCCTCTTTAGAGTTTGCACTTTCAACCATCAATAATTGATCAAAACCAATACCAAAGCGACGATCCGAAAGTTTACGGATCTCATCAGTAGATAAAGAAATGTCTCCATCAATGTTATTCATGACAACAAAGTCATTGCCTAGCCCATGCATTTTCGTAAAATTAATCATATGTATATTTTAACCTTTAGTGTAAGGCTTTATCTAGTTACTGGTATGTTAAAATCTTCTCAATAAATAAATCTGAATTCTAAATGTCACCTCCAACAAATATAACATTAAGCAAAGACAAAAAATTACTCACAGTGTTATTTGAAAAAAATGACTTTGCTCTTAGCAGCGAATACTTGAGAGTTTATTCACCTTCAGCAGAAGTAAGAGGACATGGTCCCGGCCAGGAAACTCTTCAATTGAATAAACAAGACGTCACTATCAGCTCTCTTGTGCCAATGGGAAACTATGCTATTGCAATTCATTTTAGTGATGGCCATACTACTGGCATTTATTCTTGGAGTTATCTTCATCACCTAGGTAATGATAAAGAAGAGCTTTGGAGGGACTACTGTGATCGCGTAGAAAAAAATAATATCAATAATCAAAACTTTCATGAAGTTTCAATTTAAGTTAATTGATGTACATGCATTATTTATAGTTACTTCAACAACTAGTAAAGTTATTTTGTTAAAATTGGAACTAAACTTCCAATGATAAATTTTTTAATAGTTTTTTTTAAAAATAGAAAATTAACTACTTAAGGTAAAAAATGAAAAATAAATTAAGATTTTTAATTGCTACTCTTTTCTTCTTTTTTACAACCCAGTCAATCTCTAGTCCTGTTGAAAAAGTCAATTTTATAGGTCTTAATAACACTTCAGAAGAATCATTATTAAAAGTAATTTCTTTCCAACCTGGTCAAGAATTTAATGGAAGTGTAAGTAATTTAATGATTGAGTCTTTATTTAAAACTGGGCTATTCGAAGATATTAGTATTTCACAGAGTCAAGACAATTTAAACATCACTCTCAAAGAAAACCCAACAATCAAATATATTGATTTTGAACTTGATTCTGGCTCAGGATTATCAAACTGGCTAAAAGGTGAAAAAAATCTTTTTACGAGTGAAATTCTTGATGAAGAGTTAGCTAATAACGTTCTTTCTGCTGGAAAACCTTTTACCCAAAGAAAGCTTGATGAATTTGTGTTGTTTTTGCAATCTAAGTATTCTGAGTCAGGTTATTACAATTCAATAATTACACCTAGTGTCTCTATCGACTCTCAGCACCGAGCTGGAATTGAAATAACTATTGACCAAGGAGAAAGAGTAAAAATTGATACTTTCTCAATTTTAGGTGCTGAAAAAGTTAGTGAAGAGTCATTATTAAAGCTATTCAGAATTGGTGAAGCGGATATGCTCATTGTAAATTATTTCACCAATAAAGATTTATTTACAGAAACTGAATTTAGACAAGGCATAGATTCACTGAATAACTTCTATTTCGATCAAGGGTATATGGATTTTGAAATTCTAAATATTAACTCAACACTTGATGAGAAAAAAGAAAAAATATCAATAGATATTCAAATTTCAGAAGGGATTCAGTACAAGTTAGGAAAAATTTCTTTCGAAGGTGGATCAGAAATCTTTAATGAAAATGAACTTTTTCAATCAATTTCTCTTAAAGAGGGTGATATTTTTAACAGAAATTTAATTGTTAAAGATATTCAAACATTGACCGACATGTTTGCGGACAAAGGTTATGCATATGTTGATATCAACCCAATAACTTCTGACTTTATCGATAGTATCAACATAGACTTTAAAATTTCAACAAATAAAAAAGTCTTTATAAACAGAATAACTGTTTCTGGAAATACCCGCACTCAAGATGAAGTCATTAGAAGAGAAATTGGAATAGCTGAAGGCGGGCAGTATTCAAGAAGTATTTTAAGAGATTCAATTGTAAGCCTAAGACGTTTAGGTTATTTTTCTGATGTTCAAGTCTCTACAGAGGAGGTAGAGGGCATGCCAGATAAAATTAATATTGCTTTAATGGTTGAAGAAACACAAACGGGCTCTGTAAGTTTTTCAATGTCTCATAGTAACAATTATGGTATTTCTTTTGGAGCAGGAATTGAAGAAAAAAATATTTTTGGCTCAGGAAATACTCTAAACACTAACTTTAAAATTTCAGAATCATTCAATGAAATAAGTTTTTATTTTATGAACCCTAATTTTAATGATGAAAATCATAGCATAAGTATTGGAGCCTTTAAGAGAGAGATCAATGATGATGATGTTGCAAAAAACTCATATGAAATTAATACTCAAGGTTTGAGTTTAGGTTATGGAGTTCCGCTAAGCGATTCAACAAGAGTCAATTCAAGCATAGAGTACTCAAATAATGAAATTAAGTGTAGTTCTCTTTTTGCAGGCTCTGGTTATGAATCTAGTCAGTGTAATTTAAACAAAAATGATGAACTTAAAACCAACATCAATTGGAGTAATAACACCCTTAATAACTATCTTTACCCAACAGATGGAATTAAAAATTCAATAAATATTGGTTTATCACTTCCTCCAAGTGATTATAAATACTATAGCATTTCTGGAAGCCATTTAAGCTATAGACCTATAACTGATATAACTTCTTTAAAACTTACCGGAGATTTAAATATTGCCAGTGGTTACAGCAATGACAGCTTACCATTCTATAAGCGTTACTTTGGAGGTGGAAGTGGCTCTATTAGAGGCTTTGGAAATAAAACACTTGGCCCACAGTATCCAAATGGAAGCGCCAAGGGCGGTGAAGTTTCAATTCTTGGAAGCGCTAACTTGATAACTCCAGCATTCTTTTTTGATAACAATGAAAACATGCGAATGAGTGCCTTCATTGATGCTGGCAATGTTTTTGATAAAACTACAAATATTGATTTAGGTGATATCAGAATGTCTGCTGGATTTGGATTTGCCTATCTAAGCCCAATTGGTCCAATTGGTGCGTTTATCAGCACTCCAATTCTCAAGAAAGATGGTGATGATATTGAAGAGTTCGGCTTTTCATTAGGAACTGGCTTCTAAAAACACTATGAAGGTTTTAGCAATAGTGTTTTTATGTTTGCTGAGCTTTTCGACAAATGCTGATAATATTAAAATTGGCTTCATCGATACTAGTCAAGTTGTAACTAGCTTAACTCAATATAAAACAAGTATTAATGAGATTTCTAGTGAGTTTGAACCAAAAAAACAAGAGCTTTTGAATTTGTATAATCACATTGAATTAGTTAGAACAAAAATTGATGAAATTCTAAAATCTGATTCTAACAAATCTATTGAGGATGAATTAGCAAAACTTTCAAACTTAGAGCAAAGCTTTAGGAAGGAAACTGAGTTTTGGCAAAAAAACATGAACAATAAAAAAATTGATTTACTTAAAGAAATTGAAATCCTTGTAAACCAAACTGTTAATGAATATGCGAAGAGAGAGAATTATGATCTCATTCTTTATGAAAACGTAGCTTTTGTAAGTGATAAGGTAGATATATCAGAAGAAATAATTGCTGAAATTGAAAAACTATGAAACTTACACTTCAAGAAATTGCTAATTTGATTGATGGCTATATCGAAGGAGATATCACTAAAGAAATCTATGGACTTAACTCTCTAGTAAATGCAGATTTCAATCAGATTTCCTATGCAGTCAGTCTGAAGTATAAACAGGCCTTGATAGACTCAAAAGCGGGTGCAATTATCGTAAATGATGGTCTTAAAGAGCACTGTAATGCAAATGCAATTGTTGTTAAGGATGTTTATCTTGCCTACTCAATACTTTCTCATAAATTTAAGCAAAGCCAAAGTGTTAATAATTTAAGTTTTGGAAATGAGGTTAATTTTCCTAATACTCAAATTTCCTCAAGCTCTTTAATTGGCAAAAATGTTGAGATTGGTGCTGAAACAACAATTCATCATAATTGTGTAATAGAAGATAATACTTCAATAGGTGAAGGCTGTTTGATTGAATCAAATGTCACAATTCAACAAGGCAGCTTAATTGGAGACAACTGCATCATATCTCCAGGAGCAGTAATTGGTTCAGAAGGTTTTGGGAACGCTATAGATATAAATAAAAAATGGAATCCTATTGCACATTTAGGAAATGTATCCATTGGAAATAATGTATCAATTGGCGCCAATACAACTATTGACCGAGGTTCGATGTCTAATACTGAGATTCATGATGGCGTAAAGATTGACAACCTGATACATATTGCTCACAATGTGATTATTGGAGAAGATACGGCTATTGCAGCAAAAACAGGTATTGCTGGTTCAACAAAAATTGGTAAACGATGCATGATTGGAGGCGCTGTAGGGATTGTGGGCCATCTAGATATTGTCGACGATGTTGTCATTAACGCAACAAGCACGGTGAATCGGAATATTTCAAAACCTGGTGTTTATACTGGCTTTATGCCAATCATGCCTCACTCTGAATGGAAAAAGGTCGGAATGTGGATATCAAAACTTGATAAAATTGCCAGTTTCCTGAAGATTAAATTGAAAAACATTAGGTAAACTTATGGAAATGAATATTAACGAGGTAAAGAACTTTCTTCCTCATCGCTACCCTTTTTTACTCATTGACAGGGTAATTAGCTTTGAGTCAGGCAAGAATTTAACGGCCATTAAAAATGTCTCTTTTAATGAGCCCCAATTCACAGGTCACTTTCCTGATCAGCCCATTATGCCTGGAGTCCTTATTATTGAGGCAATGGCTCAAGCAACTGGCATATTAGCCTTTAAATCAGAAGTTGGTCGCCCTGAAATTGGGCAGATTTATATGTTAGTTGGTGTTGATAAAGTTCGCTTCAAAAGAATCGTTGAACCTGGCGACCAGCTTGAAATTTATGCTGAAGTTATTACAGTAAAACGTGGAATGTGGAAGTTTAGCTGCACTGCTAAAGTTGAAGGTGAACTTGTGACTTCTGCTGAGATTCTATGTACACAAAAAAGAGCGGATAGCTAACCATGTCTATTGATCCATCGGCGATAGTTCATGAGAGCGCTAAGATTCACAAAAGTGTAGTTATTGCAGCCTATGCGATGATTGGTGCAAACGTTGAAATTGGCCCAGGTACCGTCGTTGATTCTCATGCAGTCATTGAAGGACCAACAAAGATCGGTAAAAATAATCACATTTATTCTTTTGCTTCAATTGGAGGTGACCCACAAGACATAACCTACCAGGATGGTCAAGAGAGTAATCTTGTGATTGGTGATGACAACCTTATTAGAGAGTTTTGCACAATCAATAGAGGTACTGAAAAGGAGAACTCTTTAACTCGAATTGGTTCCAACAACATGCTTATGTCTTATGTTCATATTGCACATGATTGCCAGCTTGGGGACCATATCATTATGTCAAATAATGCCTCACTTGCTGGACACGTAAGAATTTCTGACTGGGCCATATTAAATGGTTTTGTTCTGGTTAAACAGTTTTGCAGCATCGGAAGGCATGCCTATGCGGCAATGGGATGTCAAATCAATAAAGATATACCGGACTATATGGTTGCTGCTGGCATTAACCCAAGAATTAGAAGTATTAATACAGTAGGCTTGAAACGAAGAGGTTTCAGTGCTAGCTCAATTTCTTCTATCAAGCGCGCATTTAAAGTGGTTTATAGAGACTCTCAAGGTAGGCTACTAGATCAGGCTCTCAAGGAACTTGAAGCATCAGAATCCGATAGCGCCGAGGTAATGCAATTTGTCAAATGTATTCGAAATTCAAGAGTGGGTATTATGCGCGGCCCAGTAGATGAGTAGATAATTTCAATTAAGTCATGTCCAAGTCATTTATAAGGTCAAGCAGTATTGTATCTGCAATGACCTTTATTTCAAGGATATTAGGTTTAATTAGAGACTTCATCATTGCTCGTTTATTTGGAGCCAATGAGCTTACTGACGCCTTTTTGGTAGCATTCAGAATCCCAAATTTCTTTAGGCGCTTATTTGCTGAAGGTGCCTTTTCTCAGGCTTTTCTTCCTATCCTAGCTGAAACCAAGGCGAATGAGAACGACATAGAAGTTCAGTTAGTGATTAATCACATTGCGACCAAACTCTTAAGTGTACTAATGATTATTACACTTATTGCAGTTGTGGCTGCCCCTTTAGTCATCTTTATTTTTGCATGGGGTTTTTACTTTAAAGCTGATTCCACTCAATTTCATTTGGCTTCAGATATGCTAAGAATAACCTTTCCATATCTGTTATTAATATCACTAACAGCATTGTCAGGATCAATACTGAACACTTTTGATAACTTTACTGTTCCAGCATTCACACCGGTTCTTCTTAATATTTCATTAATTTTAAGTGCCATTTTTTTATCACAATTTCTCAATAATCCTATTATGGCTCTAGCATGGGGAGTTTTGATTGGAGGCATACTTCAGCTTGCTTTTCAGATTCCTTTTTTAAGAAAAATAAAAAAATTACCAAAATTACAATTTGGACATCACAAAACGATTGATACTCTAAAAAAGAGAATGCTGCCAGCCCTTTTTGGAGTATCAGTTTCTCAAATTAACCTTCTTGTAGACACTATGATTGCCTCCACTCTAATTGCTGGAAGTGTTTCATGGCTATATTACTCAGATAGACTCCTAGAATTACCCTTAGCCCTCATAGGAATAGCTCTTGCTACAGTAGCACTTGCTAAACTCAGTAATTATCATGCACTTAAAGATAATGAGAACTTTGTTAAAACTATCAATAAAGCTCTATTAATAGCTTTGATTTTGGGACTTCCAGCTTGTCTAGGCCTTATTCTCTTCTCTAAAGAGCTAATTATTACCCTTTTTCAATATGGCGAATTTAGTGTGGATTCTGCCATTAAAACCTCATTGAGTCTTCAGGCATATGGCTCAGGGCTAATGGCATTTATTGCAATTAAGATTTTTGCTCCTGTATTCCTATCAAGAGGTGATACAAAAACCCCTGTTAAAGCTGGAATTGTTGCAATGGTATCAAATATTGTTTTAAACCTAATACTCGTTCAATTTTATGGTCATATTGGGCTTGCAGCAGCTACCTCACTATCTGCATTATTGAACGCTTCAATACTGTACTTTTACTTGATTAAACAATCAATCTTTAAGTTTGATGCTGCTTTCTATAAAATGCTAACTAGGGTGATATTCGCTGTTATTGTGATGTCATCATATATTTTGTTTTTTGATACAAATATTGAAGCTTATTTTGATTCTTCAATATTTGATAGATGCTGGTTATTATTCAAGTCAATAGCTATATCAGCGTCTATTTATTTTTTATCGTTATTTATTTTTGGAGTAAGGTTTAAAGATTTATGAATACAGTCAACTGCATCAAATTGAATAAAAAACTTGAGGGTTTAGATAGAGCACCCTACCCTGGAGAACTTGGAAAAAGAATATTAGAATCAGTCTCAAAAGAAGCTTGGCAACAATGGCTTGATTATCAAACAATGCTAATCAATGAAAATAGTTTAAATCTTTTTGATGAGTCCTCACAAAGCTACCTCAAGCAACAAATGGAAAATTACTTTTTCTCTGAGGGAGGTAATGTCGATAAGATTGAAGGTTACACGCCTAAATAACTTAACTAAAATAAACTAATATGGCTAATCTTTTCATTATTGCTGCCCCCTCTGGTTGTGGAAAAACATCCTTAGTGAAGGCGCTGCTTGAAAGCTTAAGCAACCTCTCAGTTTCCGTTTCTCATACCACCAGAAAACCTAGAAAAGCGGAAATTGATGGTGAAAACTACCATTTTGTCTCAAAAGAGAGATTTGGTGAGATGATTTCCAAT
>Ga0228672_1000504_pt1 | contig 19539 bp, 18 predicted proteins | sample 90DmetaG_FD_182788 | JGI IMG/M metagenome (GOLD analysis project Ga0228672, IMG submission 182788) | Seawater microbial communities from Monterey Bay, California, United States - 90D | ecosystem: Environmental > Aquatic > Marine > Coastal | place: USA: California | collected 2016-11-08 | reverse complement strand
TGTTATATTTATGGAGCTAATGGAAAACTTAGCCTTAATATCCCCGTTCATTATTCGCAAAAAAACAGGAAAAACACCAAAGAAGTAAAAATTGAGAACAGTTCAAAATGGCAATCTATACACTGGAAATCTATTGAAAGCGCCTATAAAACCTCTCCATTTTTCGAATTTTACGAGGATGAGTTTAAACAACTCTTTGAAACTCCAAAAGAATTACTTTTAGATTTTAATTTAGAATGTATTAGAGTCATTAATAGCTGTATAGACTATCAACCTGTAATATCATATTCAAAACAATTTTCAAAAACCACTTCAGAAACAGATTACCGATTTTTGGTCAATGCTCGTAAAGAATCTAAAATTGAAACAAAACCCTATATCCAAGTATTTCAAGACAAACATGGGGCTTTAAGTAATTTAAGCATCCTAGATTTATTATATAACGAAGGTCCAAATACCCTAAATTATTTAAAAAATCACCCACTCAACTATTAAAATTAGAAAAATCTGGCATTCATATTCTTGCAGGTTGATGCTATTGTTTAAGGATTCAGTGAAAATTCAGAGCGAATCGGAAAGTGGTCGGAATAAGGAATTCTATAGTTTTTAAAATTCACAGGAATGAAGCTTTGATCTGCTAAAATAAAATCTATTCGAAATGGAAAATATTTAAAATCAAAGGTCTTGCCAAATCCAGATCCCGAAGCCTCAAAAGCATCCATTAAATCTCCTTTCAAAATTCGATACACATAAGAATAAATGGTATTGTTAAAATCTCCGCAGATCAAAACTTTGTAAGGAGATTTTGCCACATGATTAGCTACCAATTCCGCTTGGTATTGTTGAGCTTTAAAAGTGATTCCAAGACGATTTAGGAGCTTGTTAGATTGCTCAGAATCAAGAGTTTCAACATCCATATTGGCATCAATCCCAGTCGATTGAAGGTGGGCGTTATAAACGCGAATGGTATCAGATTTAATGAGGATATCGGCAAAAATGGCACTGTTTGCAGAGTTAGGGAAATCAATAAAACCAGACTTCAAAATTTTATAGGTGGAAAATATCGCGAGTTCTGACTTTTTATTTTTAGATGCGTTAGTTTGATGTTGATAAGTATAGGATTTAAAATCCAAATCCGAACTTGAATCGTATTCTTGAAAACACAAAATATTAGGAGATTCTTTAGTTATAAATTCCTGAATTTTAATCGTAATGGTTTTGTCATCAATCCAATTATATAGATTAAACAACCGCACATTATAGCTCATTACCGAAAAAGTGTCTTTTGACTTTGAAACGGATTCTGATGGAAACTTGTAAAATGATATAACTTGGTTGTATCCTACAATGAGAACTAACAGTGAGAGCATGACTTGTTTTTTTAATTTGATAAGCCAATATATCACAAAAAGAATATTCAAAACAATCAAAAAAGGAACAGTTAAACTAAGGGTAGATAACAATGCAAAGGATTTAGGAGGGACATAAGATAATCCAAAGGATAAAAGCAATAAGAGTGCAAGAACTGAATTAATCAGAAATATCAGTTTATTAAAAAGGGTTAAGTTTTTCAAATCACTCTATTTACCAGCTCGGAATAAAAAATCCTTTTCTGCTTGTGTTAAACTATCGTAGCCACTTTTACTAATTTTATCTAAAATAAGATCAATTTGTTTTTGATGGGTAAACTTTTCAAACTCTTCTTTTTTCTTTCCAGCAAAAGAATCCCTTTTTTCCCTCTTATAAGCTGTTTTTAGTGGCGTTGTCGGTTTTGAAAAATAAGAAAGGATACGATCAATAAACTCTCCAATATCTGTTCCTTTATTAAATTGTATTGCATAACAATACCCTAATAAATACCCTCCAAAATGAGCTATGGAACCACCCGAGTTCGTAGAAAATAAACCAGGAATATCAAATAAAACAATTGCAATACCGATGTATTTTAATGGAAACTGAAAGGTTAAAAATCGTATTTCTTTGTTGGGTAAATAGGCACATAAAAAAATGATAATCGCACGAACTCCAGCAGAAGCTCCAACTAAAGGTCCTGCGGAATTTAAAATACCAGAAGGGAAAAAATTATATACCAATACGAATGCAAAACCACCTGACAGAATGCCTAATACATACACTTTTACAGAGATGCTCGCCTTGAATAAATTTGAAAACGAACGTCCAAAGAAATACAAGACAACCATATTAAAAAACAAATGGATAAAACTATAGTGTGTAAAACCATAGGTTAGCAGTGTCCATGGTTTTGAAAGCACTTCGGAAGCTGATTTAGAAAGTGAAAGCCATTCTATATTTGCTTCACCCCCCTGAAACCTTAAGACGATAAAACTAAATAAGAAAATAATACCATTTATCAATATGATTTTTTCAAATACATTGAGTCTTGATAATTTTTCTCTAATATCTTGATTTAAACTGGTCATTAGTTCCAACGGTATTTATCAAATTGATTTTTTTTCCAGAAATACATCAGTAAAAAGCCTGTAACTGCTCCTCCAATATGTGCAATATAAGCCGTATTGCTCGGACTAAAAATTGATACCCCAGTAAAGGCAGAGAATAAATCTAAAGCAATAATTCCAGGTATAAAATATTTTGCTTTGATTGGAATCGGCAAAAATAACATCATCAATTCTGCGTTTGGATTCAGCATACCAAACGCAACTAAAACTCCCATAATAGCCCCTGAAGCTCCAACCATAGAACCATAACTTTTAACGTTTAAGTCAAAAAGCATTCGAAACGATTCAGAATTGAGTTGGTTCATACTGTAGTTATAACTAGACATCAAAGGTTCTAATTTAGAGGCTAAAATTTCACCTCTAAACATTTGATCACTTAAAATATTTAAACTGCTGGCTTGTCTAATAAAATCAAAAGAAAACCCTAATCCTTTTAACTCACTTAGTAGCGGGCATATCTGAATATAATAGACCAAAAATGTTAAGGCCACGGCTCCCAAACCTGATGAAAGATAAAAAATTAAAAATTTTCGCTGACCAAAAACACGCTCTACAGCGGTTCCAAACATCCATAACGCAAACATATTAAATAATAAATGCTGAAAACTACCATGCATAAACATATGGGTAAACACTTGCCATGGCATAAAATTAGACCCAAGCGGATAAAAAAGTGCTAATAGCCCATAAAACAAATCTTTATTGCCTAGTAGATAAGTCCCTACAAACACAATTATATTGATAATCAAAAGGTGTTTAACGATAGGAGATATTTGACGCATATTAATTAAATTTTTTATCGAGATCTTCGACTTTTAAGGTCGTAAAAACTGTTTTATGAGCAGGTGAAATTGACGGATCTTTACAAGAAAATAAGGTATTAATGATGTATTCCTGTTCTTCGCGTTCTAATTTTTTTCCATTTTTTATTGCCAAACTTTTAGCGAGTGACTTTGATAATAAATCACTAACACTAAAATTCACATCTGGAACTTCGTGTTCAATATCGTGAATAAGTTGTTCGAAAACAATATGAACTTCAGATTCTTTGACACTTACGGGAACTCCCGTGAGCTCAATACTTTCATCTGTAAAACTAGAAAACACAAAGCCAGTCGTTTCTAAAGCCTGCTGAAGGTTTTTTAATATGGTGTTATCAGATTTTGAAAACTTTAGCTGCAAGGGGAATAATAATTGTTGGCTGACAGCTTCATTAACAGTGGTTTTACGAAGAAATTCTTCGTACAAAATACGTTCATGAGCTCTATTCTGATCAATAACAAGCATCCCAGACTTAATCGTATTGATAATGTATTTGTTATGTAATTGAAAGGTTTTCTGAGTCTTCTGTTCTGTGGAATCGTCAAAAATAGATGAAGTCATTTCATCAGACTCATAATTTAGTTGACTAAAATGATCTGAATTTGATTTGGATTCTAGCCCAACATACAACCCTTCCCAGGATTCGCCGGTAGATTTTGAATTTGAAGGTGGGTTTTGACTGGAATTTGAAAAAGGATTAAACGTTCTATCGACTTCAACTTTTGGAAATGACGCTGGTACACTACTCTCAGATCCATAAGGAGTGTCTAAATTTTTATCACGATCAAAATCAAGTACCGGTGCAATACTAAATTGTCCTAAACTGTGTTTAACGGCTGCTCTAAGAATTGCATAAATTGTTTGTTCGTCATCAAATTTAATTTCCGTTTTTGTGGGATGAATATTGATGTCTATACTTTTTGGATTGACTTCAAGATTTAAAAAATAACTTGGATGTTTTCCGGGCTGAAGTAAACCCTCAAAAGCAGCAGATATGGCATGATTAAGGTAAGGGCTTTTTATAAAACGGTTGTTTACAAAAAAGAACTGCTCCCCTCTTGATTTCTTTGCATACTCGGGTTTGCCTACAAATCCTGAAACTCCTAAAACTTCTGTTGTTTCTTCAACAGGAACTAATTTTTCTTTGGTTTTACCTCCAAGTGAACTTACAATACGTTGTCTAAAATTTCCTTTTGATAAATTAAAAAGAGCACTCCCATTGTGGTACATAGAAAAACTGATTGAGGGATGTGCTAATACAACTCTATGAAATTCATCGATAATATGCCGTAATTCTACAGTATCGGACTTTAAAAAATTACGTCTAGCAGGTATATTAAAAAATAAGTTTTTAACCGCGATTGATGAACCATTGGGAGTTGCAACTACATCTTGAGACTTAAAAACACTACCTTCTACAAGTAAGTGTGTTCCTAATTCGTCTGAGGCTTGTTTAGTTTTCATTTCAACATGAGCAATCGCTGCAATACTTGCTAAGGCTTCGCCTCTAAACCCTTTTGTATGGAGGTTGAATAAATCGTCTGCAACTCTTATTTTTGAGGTCGCATGTCGCTCAAAACTCAAACGCGCATCGGTCACACTCATACCTTTTCCGTCGTCAATAACTTGAATCAACGTCTTACCCGCATTTTTAACGAGAAGTTTGACCGTGGTTGCTCCAGCATCAATGGCATTTTCCAGGAGTTCTTTCACTACAGAAGCTGGGCGTTGTACAACTTCTCCTGCTGCAATTTGATTTGCCACGTGATCGGGTAACAATTGAATTATATCTGCCATGTATTAGAAAAATATACTTAAATCAAAGTCTATAATCCACAAAAACACAAAAATCAAAATTAAAATTATAATTAAAACTCTTTTGTTTGCTATGGAATTTGGGTTGGTTTTAAAATCGTTTAGAGCATTGGTAAACTTACCTTTTAAATTTGTTTTTTCAATAGTAACACGTTGGTCATCAAATTTATGTTTGATCTCAAAAGGGCTTCGCTCGCTTTTATAAAAACGAGGCGTATAACTGAATCTTTTATTTTTTTTGGTTTTAAATATACCCATGTCTTAACATTATATGGTGTCCAATACGTAAATTGCAATACACAAAAGGACAAATACAATTAACAGCCAAGTTAATGAAAAACCGCGTGATTTTCTAGTAGATCTCAAACGAAAACGTTCCTTTTTTACAGTAGAGCTATCTGAAGAGCCTATAATGGTAGAGGGTCTTAATTTAAATTTTCTGGTTGTTTTTGACATCAATTGCTTTGTATTATGAGACGATTAAAATAATTAAATCTGTAGCGTCTTAAACAAATCACTTGAAAAATTATCAACAGGTGTTGATTTTAAAAGATATGTCTTAAATGTGCCATCTTAATTGCAGTGATTGCAGCTTCAACTCCTTTATTTCCATGAACACCACCCGAGCGATCTATGGATTGTTGATGGTTATTATCTGTTAACACACAAAATATAACAGGAACATCATAAAGAATATTTAAATCTTTAATACCTTGTGTTACTCCGTCACACACAAAATCAAAGTGTTGAGTTTCTCCTTTGATTACGCTTCCAATAGTGATTACAGCATCCACTAGCAGTTGTTGCATTTTCTTGGCGCCATAAATAAGTTCAAAACTTCCTGGTACATGAGTGATTCGAATGTTTGATTCCTCTACACCACAATCTAATAACGTATCCAAAGCACCTTTAAGCAGACCTTCTGTAATTGCTGGGTTCCACTCTGAAACAACAATCCCAAACCGAAAGTTTGTCGCATCTGGGAGTGTCGATGAATCGTAGTTAGATAAATTAGTGTTTTCTGTAGCCATAATTAGTTTGTGGCGGCCTCGGCTTTACCGATAAAGACATCAATATCTTTAGCCTCTGTACTGTCTGGATAATCAGATTTAATTTGATTAAAGAATGCTAATGCTTTTGCATTATTTCCTAATTTCAAACCAATAACCCCAGCCTTATAAAGGTACATTGGAGTAGTATAATTATTAGATTTAAGTTGAGCAGCTTGAACATAGTAGTCATAGGCATCTTCTAATTGCTCTAACTGAACAAATGCATCACCTATACCCCCTTTTGCAATAGGTCCAAGAACATCATCTTCAGATGAAAATGCATTCAAATAAGTTACAGCATTGGTGTAATCTTTCATGTTTAGGTATGCCATTCCAGCGTAATAATTAGATAGATTCCCAGCTTTAGTTCCGCTATACACTTCAGCAATATCTAAAAATCCATATTTACCATCCACGCCATTAAGAGCTAATGTAAATAGAGAATCTTTAGAACTTCCATTTACAGCTTGATCAAAATATTGTTGAGATTGAAACATGTCGTTTGTTGCCTCACTTTCTTTTGGTTCCTGTATGAATTTATCATATCCTAAAAAGCCAAGCACCAAAGTTGCTGCTAGACCTACGATGATAAAAATATATTTTTGATTTTTTATAACCCATTCCTCGGTGCGGGACGCCGATTGGTCAAGGGTATTAAAAACTTCAGCGGTTGTTGAACCCTCTTCAATTGAAGTCTCTTTTTGTGCCTTCGTTGACGGTTTTCCGCCTCTTTTCTTATATGTTGCCATGCTTGTTTTATTATTGAGGTTCAAAAATATAATTTTTATTCGTAAAAAAAAGGCAAATTATTTGTTATTTTTCAATAATTTGCAGCATCTTTTTAAAGCCCTCATAAGAAGATAATTTTAATACAGAGACCAATTTCACATGATTTTAAAATCATTAAACTTATTAAATTACAAAAATTTCGATGCCTTGACGCTAAAATTCGACGCTAAAATTAATTGTTTCGTTGGCGCTAACGGGGTAGGAAAAACTAATATTTTAGACGCAATATACCATCTCTCTTTTGGGAAAAGCTATTTTAATCCGATTGCTTCTCAAAATATCCGTCATAAAGAAGATTTTTTTGTTGTTGATGGGTTATATGAAAAGAAAAACCGAGAAGAAAAAATAATCGTTTCTCTTAAACGAGGTCAAAAGAAAATTATTAAACGAAATGGAAAAGCATACGATCGTTTTAGTGATCATATTGGATTTTTGCCTTTAGTGATTATATCTCCTGCCGATCGTGACTTGATTATTGAAGGAAGTGATACCCGAAGAAAATTTATGGATGGTGTGATTTCTCAGAGTGACAAAAGTTACCTAGAAGCCTTATTGAATTATTCTAAAATACTTGCACAAAGAAATGCATTACTAAAATATTTCGCCTTAAATAATAACTTCAATAAAGATTCTTTAGATGTTTATAATGAGCAACTTAACGATTTTGGTAATATAATTCACGAGAAAAGAAAATCGTTTTTAAACACCTTCACACCGATCTTTAAAAAACGATATGAAACCATAAGCAACAACAGTGAGAGTATTGATTTACAATACAACAGTCAGTTAAATGATTCCAATTTAATGGAATTATTTGATACCCACATCAATAAAGATCGAATGCTACAATACACAAGCGTAGGAATTCACAAAGATGATTTAGATTTTTCGATAAAAGGCTACCCGATTAAAAAATTTGGAAGTCAAGGGCAGCAAAAATCATTTTTGATTGCCTTAAAACTGGCGCAATTTGATTTTATCAAAGCACAAAGTGGAGAAACCCCACTACTCTTATTAGATGATGTTTTTGATAAATTGGACGAACAACGCGTTGCTCAAATTATCAAGTTGGTTAATGACGAAGATTTTGGGCAGTTATTTATTTCGGACACCCATGCCGATCGTACCGAGAAGGCTATCAAAAGTGTACATCAATCCTATCAAATATTTCAATTGTGAAACTACACTTAGCTCTTATTTTTTTCATCGTACTGAACAGTTGTAAATCGGAAGTTTCGACCTATATCCCATTTATTGAAGGGTATTGGGAAATTGTAAGTGTTACCAAAAACCAAAAGGAAGTTAAAACTTATAAAATGAGTGGAACTGTTGATTACTTTAAATTGAATCCTGATTTATCAGGATATCGGAAAAAAGTGGTTCCAAGAGTTGATGGTACTTTTGAAATGTCTCAGCATAAATCAGAATTTACACTTTCTATAGAAGGCGACATTTTATGGATTACCTACGCAAATAATGACGTTACTTACAGAGAAGAAATCACACGAGCAAACAATTCTAGCTTGATCCTATCCAATTCGGATGGATTCGTATATACATACAAACCTTATGAACCTTTAATTTTTGAATAATGAGCAAACGCAGCAACGATTCGTTTAAAATAGAAGATTTAATGAAGTCATTTGTTAAGGAAAATAAACTCGAAAAGGGCTTAGATAAAGTGAACGTGGAAGCGGCTTGGATAGAACTAATGGGTAATGGTGTCAATACGTATACAAACAATGTTAAACTTCACAAAAACACATTATATGTAGAACTAAGTTCTTCAGTTTTAAGAGAAGAATTAAGCTATGGAAAGGATAAAATCATCAGCATGCTAAATGAGTCTCTAGGAAAAGACCTCATCACAAAGTTAATTTTGAGGTAATTTAAAGCACAAAAAAAGCCACAATAGAATTGTAACTTTTGTAATGTTTTACTGAAAACCCTTTAGAACATCTCTCTTCCAGAAAAATGAAACGCACCTTCAATCGCTGCATTTTCATCACTATCGCTTCCATGAACAGCATTTTCACTGATAGAATCTGCAAACATATTTCGAATGGTGCCTTCTGCAGCTTCAGCAGGATTTGTTGCGCCAATTAAAGTTCTAAAATCTTCTACGGCATTATCCTTTTCAAGAATCGCAGCCACAATGGGACCACGCGTCATATAGGTTACCAAATCACCATAAAATGGACGCTCGCTGTGAACAGCATAAAAAGCTTCGGCATCGGCTTTGGTTAATTGTGTTAATTTCATTGCAACGATTCTAAAACCTGAAGCAGTAATTTTTTCTAAGATTCCACCAATATTCCCTTTCTCAACAGAATCAGGCTTAAGCATTGTAAACGTTTTGTTAGTTATCATGGTCTTCGTATAAATTTTGTGCAAAAATAAGGTTTTTATACAAATAAAACAGCTTCCAACTATTTTAAAAAATTGTATCTTAGCACGCTATGAATACAGCAGAAGTTTTAAACTTAAAAAAATTACTTTCCACCCCTAAAAAGGTGGTTATTGTCCCTCACAAAAACCCGGATGGAGATGCTATGGGATCTACCTTAGGTTTGTACCATTACCTCAAAAAACTTGGGCATTCAGCACTTGTAATTGCCCCTAATGATTACCCAGAGTTTCTTAAATGGATTGCTGGAAGTAATGACGTTATAATCTATGAACAAGACACAGCAGCTGCAGAAGCACACATTTCTCAAGCAGATCTCATTTTTACATTAGATTTTAATGCGTTACACCGTTGTGGTGCAATGGAATCCCCTATTGAAAAGGCAATGGCTACTAAAGTCATGATTGATCATCACCAACAACCAGAAGATTATGCAACTTACGTTTATTCTGATGTGAACATGTGTTCAACTTGCGAAATGGTATATCATTTTATCGAAATGATGGGAGATTTAGAACAAATTGATATCTCTATCGGAGAGGCACTTTACACAGGTATTATGACTGATACAGCTTCGTTTCGGTTTCCGCTTACATCAAGCACTACTCATCGTGTAATCGCACATTTGATCGATATCGGAGTTGAGAAGTCACACATTCACAATGCAGTTTATGACAACAATAGTTTTGGTCGACTTCAGCTTATGGGGTGTGCGTTGAACAATTTAAAGGTTTTAGAACCCTTTAATACCGCTTTCACAAGTTTAACAACAAGGGACTTAGATGCTAATAATTTCCAAAAAGGAGATACTGAAGGATTGGTAAATTATGGTTTATCACTCAAGGGTGTGAAATTTGCGGCCATATTTATTGAACACAAACAAGAAGGAATCATTAAAATTTCATTTCGTTCTAAGGGAGATTTTAATGTCAATACGTTTGCAAGAACTTATTTTGATGGCGGTGGTCACAATAACGCATCTGGAGGACGAAGTAATCTAAGTCTTGAAGATACTATTGCAAAATTTATCAGTATATTGTCTGATCATAAATTGGAACTTAATTCATGAATCAATCTCTGTTATCTTTATTAATTTTTTTGTTATTTATGAGTTGTAAACCTTCAGAGGCAAGGCTTCCTGTCTCTAATAATTCAGGAACATTTATAGATGCCTCTGTACAACGCAGCAAACAATTGAATAAGAAAGAGTATGCTCAAATTGATGCTTTTATTCAAGGTTCTGATCAAACTTTTCAATCTTCAGAATATGGATTTTGGTATGCTTATAATACCAAAATAGAAGCCAATACAATAACCCCTAAGTTTGGCGATTTAGTACAGTACGAGTACGTCCTTAAAACCTTAGCTGATCAAGTCATTTACCCTGCAAATGATTTAAAAATACAAAATTATTACATCGATCAACAAGAACTGTTTTCAGGATTAAGAGAAGGCTTGAAACTCATGAAAGAAGGCGAATCGATTACTTTTATTTTCCCCTCTCAAAAAGCATATGGATACTATGGCGATGAAAAAAAGATTGGCAGTAACGTTCCCCTCGTGTGTGACGTTTCTTTATTAAAAATCTCTAATAATTAATACACTCAATACTATTTAAAACCTAAAAAAAATCAAAAAAAATGAAATTCACAAAAGTATTTATCCAATTATTTGCAACAGCACTACTTGTTAGCTCCACTGGGTGTCAAGAGCAATATCCTGATTTAGGTAATGGTGTTTTTGCCGAATTTGTAACTTCTAAGGACACAATTATCGTAAAATTGTTTTATGACAAAGTCCCTTTAACAGTTGCTAATTTTGTAGGACTTGCAGAAGGTTCACATCCTCTTTTGGCGGACTCTTTAAAAGGAAAACCTTACTATAATGGAACAGTTTTTCACAGAGTAATAGATCAATTTATGATTCAAGGCGGTGACCCCACTGCAACGGGTTCTGGAAATCCAGGATTTAAATTTGGAGATGAATTTGACGAAAGTCTAAAACACGATAAACCAGGGATTTTATCTATGGCTAACTCTGGACCAGCCACAAACGGAAGTCAGTTTTTTATTACTGAGAAACCAACTCCATACCTTGACAATAAACATTCTGTTTTTGGTGAAGTTGTTAAAGGTTTCGCTGTTGTAGATACAATTTCAAATGTTAAAGTAGCTCCTAGATCTAATAAACCTCTCGAAGATGTAAAAATATTAGAACTAAACATCATCCGTCAAGGCATGAGTGCTAGAGGGTTTGACGCTGAGGATACTTGGAACACAGAATTTCCTTTATTTGAAGAAAAACGTTTGAAAAAACTTGAAGAAGCCAGACTTAAAGCCGAAGAAGATAAACGAATTGCGGATGAAAAGATGGAAGCAGCTGCTCAAGAAACAGCTCCTATATTAGAGGATTATAAGAGCAAAGCTACTAAGCAAACTTCTGGATTACTGGTTTACAATATTGTAAAAGGCAGTGGACCTAAACCTCGTACTGGTGCTACTGTTAAGCTAAACTATGAAGGCTATTTCACCGATGGTAAATTATTTGGAAGCAACGTTAAATCAGTAGATGAAAAATATGGAACTTATAACCCGCGAAAAGAACAACAAGGTGGATATGGCGGGATGCCAATGAAAATTGACCCAGCAGCACAAATGATTCCAGGATTTAAAGAAGGGGTGCTTGATATGTCTGTAGGCGATAAAACGTTTTTGTACCTCCCTTCTCATCTTGGGTATGGAGAAAAAGGAGCTGGACCAATTAAACCCAATACCGATTTAGTGTTTATTGTAGAAATGCTTGGAGTCGCAAAATAAACAACCTTAATCCGCAAAATAAAAAAAGCAGCCTATTGGCTGCTTTTTTATTGAAATTAACTTAACTCTTATGCTTTTGGAATATGCTTTAAAATTTCCAAAACAAAAATCCAAAATTTCTGAACAGAAGAAATTTGAGCTCGCTCATCAGGAGAGTGTGCTCCTTTGATGTTGGGTCCAAAACTAATCATTTCCATTTCTGGGTAATGTGTTCCTAAAATTCCACACTCCAAACCGGCATGACAGGCCGCTACGTGTGGTTTTTCATTATATAAGGTTTCGTATAAGGAGCTTAACACTTTTAAGATCGAAGAATCCATATCTGGAGCCCACCCTGGATAATCCCCAGAAAGTTCCACTTCGCAACCAATAAGCTCAAAAGTTGCACGCAACTGCATTGCTAAATCCATTTTAGAAGATTCTACAGAAGAGCGCGTCAAACACCCTATTTTCACGTTTCCACCTTTGATTACAACACGTGCAATATTATTAGAGGTTTCAACCAGTTCAGGGATGTCAGGACTCATTCGGTAAACTCCGTTCCACGCTGCATATATAGCACGTGTCAATCCTTCTTGAACTCCCAAATCCATAATAACTTTTGGTGTGTCTATTTTGGTTAAAACTATGATTAAGTCTGGTTCTAATGTTTTTAATTCGGATTGTATCGCTTCTATTTGAAGTCCCATTTCATATTTAAAAGCTTCTTCCTTTGTGCTGTCAATGGCTACAACCGCTCTACTCTCTCTTGGAATTGCATTACGTAAACTCCCTCCATCAATTTCTGAAATTCGCAATCCAAAAGCTTCAAAGGCATCAAACAACAAACGGTTCATAATTTTATTAGCATTTCCAAATCCTTTATGGATATCCATTCCGGAATGCCCACCTTGTAACCCTTTGACTTCAATCGAATAGCCGATTTTATTTTCTGGTGTGGGTTCTTCGTTGTAAGTTCCTACGGCGGTAACATCAATTCCTCCGGCACAACCGACTCCAATTTCGTCATCTTCCTCCGTATCTAGATTTAAAAGAATATCACCTTTCAATAGCCCACCTTCAAGACCCATTGCTCCTGTCATCCCTGTTTCTTCATCAATGGTAAACAGTGCTTCAATAGCAGGGTGTGGAATATCTGTGCTTTCTAAGATTGCCATAATAGTGGCTACTCCAAGACCATTATCGGCACCAAGAGTTGTTCCTTTTGCCTTGACCCAATCGCCATCCACAACCATTTCAATGCCTTGAGTTAAAAAATCAAAATTAGTATCACTATTTTTTTGATGCACCATATCTAAATGCGATTGCATGACAATAGCTTTTCGATCCTCCATACCCTCAGTCGCTGGTTTTCTGATGATAACATTTCCTACTATATCTTCAATGGTTTCTAGGTTTAATTGTTTGCCAAAATCTTTCATAAACGCAATTACACGTTCTTCTTTTTTAGAAGGACGTGGAACGGCATTCAAATCTGCAAACTTATTCCAAACTGCTTTTGGTTCTAATTGACGTATATCTTGACTCATAATAGCTGTGTTTATTTAGTGACACAAAGGTACGGTTTTCATCCCGTTCATAAATTAAAATTATTACTTTTGAGTGATGTCAAAAACAGGAAAAATTATAGTTAGTTTAAGTTTACTGCCTCAATACTCTTTCATAAAAGTAATGGCACAGCACCCTGAATTTGTGGAAACGTATTACAGCAAGGGCATTTTTCCTATAATTTCTAAATTTCTAAACGCTGTTTTTAAATGGATTCCGTTTTCCGTGGGCGACCTCTTATATATAACCTTAATTATTTTTGCAGGGTATTGGGGAGTCAAAAACTTTAAACGACTTCGGACTCACCCCCTAGCCTTGGCATTGGATGTATTGTCTTTTGTATCTGTTCTCTATTTTATGTTTCATTTGTGTTGGGGTTACAATTATTACCGTTTGCCTTTACACACCTCTCTTAATTTGAATCCAAAATACAGTACAGTGCAATTAAAATTGGTAACTGATCAACTTATTTTGAAAACAAATGAATTGCATGTTGCGATTACAAAAGATCCGTTACTAAAAACATCCCCACCCTATACATTTAATGAATTGACCCATCTGAGTCAAGTCAGCTATTCTGAATTGGAAAGAGCGTATCCTCGTTTTAAGCACGATGGACAAAACAGTAAAAAGTCGTTGTTTAGCACGCCTTTAACGTATATGGGTTTTAGTGGCTACGTGAATCCACTAACTTTAGAAGCTCAAATTAATGCATTGATGCCTCTAAATTCTATGCCAACTACTATCGCACATGAACAAGCACATCAGCTGGGCTATGCCGCAGAAAACGAAGCTAATTTTATTGGTTTTTTGGCTAGCATCCATAGCAAAGATTTGTATTTTAAGTATTCTGGAAATAAATTTGCCTTGCGTTATTGTTTACGTGAATTGTCAAAAAGAGATTCGGATGCCTACGCCTCAACATTATGCACTATCAACCCTGGGGTGTTAGAAGATTTCCAAGAGACCTTTGAGTTTTGGAGTGCTTATAATAACCCCCTAGAACCTTTATTCAAAGCGTTTTATAATCATTTCTTAAAAGTAAACAACCAGGACAAAGGCCTTGAGAGTTATAGCTATGTTGTGGCGCTTTTGGTAGATTATTTGCAAGAATAACCCGCTTAGGATTAACTTTCTTTTCTTTCGGATATGAATACTATCACAGAAAGAGAAAAAATAGCTTTGGTTTGAATCTAGCTTATGTTTAATTTAATTGGGTTATAAGATCAATCGTAAAAAAAAATAACAAATTTTAAGATTTCTATAGAACTTTATAAGTAAATTGTGATGCTAATTAAATTTTTATAACCCAATGAAAAAATTAATCTTCCTTTGGAGTTTTCTGGGAGCATTGTCTGTTTTTGCTCAAGACTACTTTCCAAAAAACGATGGTGTAAAAACTAAAAACACAAATTTTACAGCCATCACCAATGCAAAAATTTTTATAACGCCTAGGCAACAAATAGATAATGGAACGTTGTTAGTTAAAGAAGGTAAAGTCGTAAAGGTTGGAACCAATCTCGATTTCCCTAAAAACACAGTTGTAATCGATGTAAAGGGAAAATTTATATACCCTTCATTTATCGACCTTTACTCCGATTTTGGAATTGAAAAACCCAAACGTGAAAGTAACGCAGGACGTTCTCCTCAATACAAAGCCAGTCGTGAGGGCTTTTATTGGAACGATCATATACGTTCAGAACAAAATGCCATTAACCATTTTAAATACGATCAAAAAGCAGCCAAATCCTTATTAGAAGCTGGATTTGGAGTGGTTAACACACATTTGCAAGACGGAATTGTTCGCGGAACGGGAGCATTAGTCGCTTTAGATTCCAACGGCAGTAATTCACAACGTATTCTATCGGATCAATCGGCTCAATATATCTCATTTACAAAAAGTGTACGTTCGCATCAGTCCTACCCCTCTTCTATTATGGGAACAATGGCATTATTAAGACAACTTAGTTATGATGCTGATTGGTATGCTAAAGGATATGTTTCTACGAAAGACCGCTCAATTGAAGCCTACAATAAAAACAAAAATCAAGTCCAAATTATTGAAGCTGGCAGCAGAGCTAATGCGTTAAGAGCGGACAAAGTTGGAGATGAAATAGGCGTGCAATATGTTATTTTGGGTGGTGGTGATGAATATGAACGGATCAATGAAATTAAAAACACAAATGCAACATTTATCCTTCCATTAAATTTCCCAAAACCTTATGATGTCGAAAACACCTTTTTAACCAATTCTCTTGAGTTAGAAGCGATGAAAGAATGGAATCAACGCCCTGCTAATCCAATGCTATTGGATAACAATGGGGTGTCTTTTGCATTTACAACCAAAGAACTAAAGTCAATGAAAGACTTTAAAACAAATCTTCAAAAAGCAATTGAATATGGCTTAGACACAACCACTGTTTTAGAAGCCTTGACCACACAACCCGCTAAGATTTTAGGAAACTCAAAACTTGGAAATTTAAACTCAGGGAGTTATGCAAATTTTTTGATAACTTCAGGTGACATTTTTGACCCTAAAACAACACTTTATGAAAATTGGGTAAATGGTTCAAGAACCGTATTTGAAGATCTCACAAAGAAAGATATTAGAGGTGACTACAATTTTACTTTAAATAAAGACAACTATACCCTCAAAATATCAGGATCTCTGAACAAACTCAACACTGAAATAACTTCCGATTCATTAAAGTTGAGCAGTAGTTTGAAATATAAAAATGATTGGATGCATTTAATGTTTTCTACAAAAGATACAACCCAACAAAAGTTTATCAGAGTAAATGCAAAAATTGTTTCAAGTACAGAAAACATCTCCGGAACCGCAACCTTGGTGGATGGAACTACGACTACTATAAAACTCAACAAGAATACCTCAACAAAAGACGATAAATCAAAAGCAGAAAAAAAATCAAAAACTCCAAAATTATTTCCGGTGAGTTATCCTAACGGAGCGTATGGATTTGAAGAACTTCCAGCGGTAGAAACCATATTATTTAAAAATGCTACAGTGTGGACGAATGAAACTGAAGGAATTCTCCAAAACACAGATGTTCTTGTTAAAGATGGTCGAATCTCAAAAATTGGAGTCAACCTAAAAAACTCAAAAGCCACTATAATAGATGCTACTGGAAAACACCTGACTGCTGGAATTGTAGATGAGCATTCGCATATCGCAGCCGCAAGCATCAACGAGAGTGGGCAAAACTCTTCAGCAGAAGTAAGTATTGAAGACGTTATTGATGCGGACGATGTGGATATTTACAGAAATTTAGCAGGTGGTGTAACAACGATTCAAATTTTACATGGCTCCGCTAATCCAATTGGAGGACGTTCTGCAATCCTAAAATTAAAATGGGGCGATACTGCAGAACATTTAATTTACAAAAACACTCCAAAGTTTATAAAATTCGCTCTTGGCGAAAACGTCAAACAATCCAACTGGGGGAGTTACAATCGTTTTCCTCAAACACGTATGGGAGTTGAACAGCTTTATATCGATTATTTTACAAGAGCAAAAACCTATGACGCTCTAAAGAAAAGCGGAAAACCGTATCGAAAAGACACCGAAATGGAAGTACTTGCAGAAATTCTAAACAAAGAACGTTTTATAAGTTGCCATTCCTACATTCAAAGTGAAATTAATATGTTGATGAAAGTCGCAGAGAAGTTTGATTTTAATATTAACACTTTTACACATATTTTAGAAGGTTATAAAGTTGCCGATAAGATGAAAGCACACGGAGTTGGTGCTTCGACTTTTAGTGACTGGTGGGCCTATAAATATGAAGTAAATGACGCCATTCCTTATAACGCCGCTATTTTAAACACAATGGGAGTAGTCACCGCAATTAATAGTGATGATGCTGAAATGTCCAGACGACTTAATCAAGAAGCTGCAAAAGCGGTAAAATACGGAGGTACATCAGAAGAAGAAGCGTGGAAGATGGTAACTCTGAATCCTGCAAAATTACTTCATATTGACGATAAGGTAGGAAGTATTAAAGTTGGAAAAGATGCCGATTTGGTCCTTTGGAGCGACCATCCTTTATCTGTATATTCAAAAGCTGAAAAAACACTAATTGAAGGAGTGACTTATTTTGATATTCAGAGAGATTCAAAACTAAGAGCTTCAATTCAAAACGAAAGAAATGAACTCATTCTTATGATGCTAAAAGAAAAAAATAAAGGAATGAAAACACAGCCAATAAAGAAAAAGGACAAGCAACTTTTACATTGTGACTCCATAGATACAGATCAACTTTAAATACAGAGCAGATGAAACTTATAAAATTAATCATACTATCAATCGTTGTTGTATGTATTGGAAATGCACAACAAACCCCTGCAGATGCACAATCAAGGGCTATGGCAATTGTGGGTGGCACTGCCCATTTAGGAAATGGCACTGTCATTCAAAACAGCCTGATCACTTTTGACAATGGAATTTTGCAATCCGTATCTGAATACGATAAAACAAAAGATCTTTCTAAAATGGAAGTTATTGATGCTAAAAACCAACATATATACCCTGGGTTTATTGTTCCAAATTCAACATTAGGACTTATAGAAATTGATGCGGTTAGGGCGACTGATGATGATGAGGAACTGGGTACATGGAACCCACATATTAGGAGTTTAATTGCCTACAATGCCGAATCTAGAGTCGTGGAGAGTATGCGTCCAAACGGAGTGCTTATAGCTCAAATCACACCAAGAGGTGGACGTATTTCAGGCACCTCCTCTATTGTACAACTCGATGCTTGGAATTGGGAAGATGCCGTGCTCAAAGCTGATGATGGAATTCACTTAAACTGGCCAAACACATTTAGTCGTGGACGTTGGTGGTTAGGCGAAGACCCTGGTCTAAAAAGCAATCCAAAATATAAAAATCAAACGGCTCAAATTGAAGCTTATTTTAATAGTGCCAAAGCAAATATAAACAGCCCTAAAGCCAACTTAAATTTACCTTTTAATGCTATGCATGGACTTTTTGACCAATCCAAAACGCTTTATATTCATGTTAATGACGAAAAAGGAATTGTAGATGCCGTTGAATTCTCAAAATCTCAAGGGCTGTCAAAAGTCGTTATTGTTGGTGGATATGAGGCTTACAAACTCGCAAACTATTTGAAAGATAATAAAATTTCTGTATTACTTAGACGCGTACACTCTCGCCCAAACCATGATGACCATGATTATGATTTACCCTTTAAAATGGCACACCTTTTGCTGAAATCAGGGGTTACTGTTGGTTTAGAAACGAGCGGCGATATGGAACGTATGAACTCTAGAAACCTTCCGTTTTATGCAGGAACTACAGTAGCGCATGGACTCTCTAAAGAAAATGCCTTGCAATTAATAACTTTAAATACTGCTAAAATTCTGGGTATCGATACGCAATATGGTTCTTTAGAAGTGGGGAAAAGTGCAACCCTATTTATTAGTCGTGGAGATGCTTTGGACATGCGAACAAACAATTTGACGAATGCATTTATAGATGGTCGAAAAATTAGTTTAGAAAGCCATCAAACACAACTCTGGAAACGCTATTCTAAAAAGTACGAGAACAACTAAAACGTCATATTCGTTAAAAACAAAAAAAATCCAAGTATTATGCTTGGTTTTTTTTTGTTTGAGCTTAAAAATTAAACACTATTTTTGTTGTATGGTCAAAACAATAAGCAGTCTTCAAAATCCTTTTATAAAACAACTAGTTCAGCTCAAAGAAAAGTCGAAACTAAGAAAACAAACAGGGCTGTTTGTTATTGAAGGAAAACGCGAATTGTCCCTTG
>Ga0228672_1000503_pt1 | contig 19599 bp, 19 predicted proteins | sample 90DmetaG_FD_182788 | JGI IMG/M metagenome (GOLD analysis project Ga0228672, IMG submission 182788) | Seawater microbial communities from Monterey Bay, California, United States - 90D | ecosystem: Environmental > Aquatic > Marine > Coastal | place: USA: California | collected 2016-11-08 | reverse complement strand
TACCGTGGTGTTGATCCAGAAACTAACCTTTCGGGTGCAACTAATAGTCAAGGTGCAGATTACTTCAACATGCCTAATACAATGGGTGTTATCTTCAACTTGAAGGCTAACCTCTAAAAATCATAGTATTATGAAAATAAAATCATTATTAATAGTAGCCGTTGCCGCTATAGGTTTCACGGCTTGTTCTGACACTTGGTTAGAGGATTATAAGCTCGACCAAAACCGTCCTTCTGAAGTTACGATGGCTGTATTACTGCCATCGGCTCAGGCTGGATGTGGAATGCTTCAAGGAGATGTCTTACCCCGTTTGACCAGTATCTTCATGCAGCAAATGACAGGAACGGATCGCCAATCTTTGGCACATAACCGTTATGCACAAATCGGAGAAGGCGATTTCAATACACCATGGAATGGTTCTTACGCAGGGTCGCTTTACGATTTGCAGTTAATTATGGATATGGCCGAGGAACAAGATGCTCCTGCCTACAGTGGTGTGGCGAAAGTCATGACTGCCAAAGCTTTGGGTATCCTAACGGATCATTTTGGGGATATTCCTTATTCGGAAGCATTCCAAGGTGCGGGTAATTTGAAGCCTGCTTTCGATTCGCAAGAGGATATTTACACGAGTATCTTCACTTTACTCGATGAAGCACAAGCAGATCTAGCATCTCCAAGTACTTTATCACCAGGATCTGATGACCTTATTCATGGCGGAGACTTAGCTGCTTGGTCGGCAATGGCTGACGCGCTTAGAGCACGTTATCTAAATCACTTGAGTAAGACTTCGTTATATAATGCAGCAGACGTTATTGCTGCTTGTGATGATGCTTTGAATGCAGGTGCATATTCGACAATCGGATTTGACGCAGCATTGAACCAGAATCCGTGGTATCAATTTACAGTGATCGATCGTGCTGGGTACATTTCGCAATTTGGAACTATGTACGACATGATGGAGGGATCTTCTGACCCTCGTATCGATCTTTACCGTTCTGCAGATAGCTTAACGCTACCTGTTTATGGTGCAGCGACTTCACCTCTTCCAATTGTAACACCTTATGAATTACATTTCATTAAGGCGGAGGCTCAAATGAGGAATGGTGATGCTACTGCTGCGAGATCTTCATTAGAAGATGCAATTGAATCGCACATGACTTGGCTAGGCGTTGATGCTGCATCCATTACTACATATGTAGATTCGCTTTCAGCTACGACTGATCTTGAATTGATTATGAATGAAAAGTATGTCGCAATGTTCACTCTTACGGAGTCCTGGACGGACTGGAGAAGAACGGGTTTCCCTACTCTCAGCGCTCCTGCTGATGCAAACTTAAGCGCGATACCACGTAGATTGCCTTATCCTGAAGGTGAGTATTTATACAATGCCGATAATGTTCCTATGCCACTTGACGCAACCCCTGATGAGAAGTTTGGCGCAACGTCAACTTATCGTTTATGGTGGGACATGTAATTCGTAACCGAATTCTATACATAAGAAACCCGCGCTGAAAGGCGCGGGTTTTTTTATTCAAAATTGTAGAATCATTCAAACATCTTTTCATGCAACTAAATAGTCAGCTGTATCGTTCTGTTGGGATTATATTTGCTTTATGAATAACGATATCCTTATAAAGTTGCAGCACGCCTTTAATGACAGCGCCATAACTCGTCTAGAGTTGGAATCATTTGAAAAGGAGCACAGTGTAGTGTTGAAAGAGGATTGGTTGGAATATGATGAGACAGGAGAGTGTTATTTCCTTTCGCCAGAAGTATTAGAATACGACTTTACTCCTAAGCAGTCGCAAGAAGCGCTCGGTTTGGGTGAACTCGAAGATCGCATAGTAGATGTATTAGAACAGGGAAAATCTATCCCTTGGGGGAGAGTGGCTATTGCTATGTGGATTTTTTTCTTGTTTATTGTGGCATACACTGTTATAGAAACTAGTACTAAATAAAAAACCACCGCTTGCGGTGGTTTTCTGTTTTCGCGAGTGAGCTTGAGATTTATTTAGCGCGCTCCTTGTAAGAACCGTCCTCAGTATTGATAACGATTTCTTCATCAGTTTTAATAAAAAGAGGTACCGCTACCTGTGCTCCACCTTCAACAGTTACAGTTTTCATAGCGTTAGAAGAGGTATTGCCTTTAACGGTTGGTTCAGAGTAAGTGACTTTCAGATTTACTGTACGTGGTAGTTCAACAGCCATGGCTCTATCTTCACTTGCATGGAAAAGAACATAGCACATCATGCCGTCTACTAAGAAATCTGGGGCGTTGATTAGTTCCTTTGCAAAAGTCAGTTGCTCGTAATTTTCGGTATTCATAAAGTGGTAATCGGAACCGTCATTGTAAAGGAACTGGTATTGACGGTTTTCTACATCGATGGTCTCAATCTTGGCACCGGCTGGGAATGTGTTGTCTAGTACTCTACCCGTTTCAAGGTTTTTAATTTTTGTGCGTACGAATGCCGCACCCTTACCTGGTTTAACGTGAAGGAACTCTATGATTTGGTACGGTTGACCATTAAAGTCAATACACATGCCGTTTTTAATATCTGAAGTACTTGCCATGATTAAATATGTTTTGTGTAAATATAGCGCAAATTGGCGGCGCCAAGGTTTAGTAATGTTTCTCTAAAAGGAGCTCGTCAGTACAATAAGAGTATTCGTCTTTTTGGTAATTACTGCCGACGATGATGGTTTTTGAAAGCGCGAATGAAGTGATCAATTCAGTATAAAATTGGACCCCTTCCGCATCTAGATTACTTAGTGGCTCATCTAATAGCAGTAGCGGCCTGTCGTTAGCCACAGCCAGTAGTAAACGTACGCGCTGCAGCATACCTGAGCTGAATGTGGAGAGTCGCTTGTCCTCATGTGCTGCTAATCCTGCCTTATACAGCCAGTCGGTTAATTTGAAACCTTCGGGGAATGGACAAAACTGCTCGTGAAAGGCTAGGGTTTCTTTCAAACTAAACATGGGATTCAAAGCAACATAAGGTGCCGCTATTCCTACGTGTAGACCTGCGGATTTTGCCGTGACATTGCTACCCTCAAACGTGTAGACCGGCGATCCCTCCGTAGCCTCGAGTGAACCGCTTAGTATTTTAATAAGTGTTGATTTACCGGAGCCGTTTGAACCAAGAATAACAGTTTTTGAACCCGTTTGAAACGTATAGGAGACATCTTGTAAAATGTGCTGCTTACCAAACTTTTTCTGTAACCCTTCTAATACGATCATGGCGCTGGAATTACTTTCTGATCAGTCCACGATCGCTCTGCTCAATAAAGCTTAAGATTAAATCTGCTAAAGGCCGATTCGGGTACTGTTCTTTAATACGATTCACCGCTTGTGATACGTTCATACCGCTCTGGTACAGGGTGCGATAAAGGGTTTGAATTTCATTAATATCTTCTTGCGAGAAGTTGCGTCGTTTTAATCCTACGCTGTTTACTCCTGCATAAGCCAGAGGCTCACCTGCTGCGGTAATGAATGGAGGGACATCTTTACGGACCATTGCGCCACCGCCTATCATAACGTGCGCGCCAATTTTCACAAATTGGTGTACAGCAGATAGACCTGAAACGATACCGTAATCTCCAATCTCTACGTGGCCGGCAAGGGCAACACTATTCACGAGAATAACATGGTCGCCGATGATACAGTCGTGTGCAATATGAACATATGCCATGATAAGACAGTCTTTCCCTACTACAGTTTTACCATAGGCTTTAGTTCCCCTATTAATGGTGACACATTCACGAATGGTGGAACGGTCTCCTATTTCAACGGTAGTGCGTTCGCCTTGGAATTTAAGATCTTGAGGGATGGCTGATAGCACGGCGCCTGAAAAAATCCGACAATCGGTCCCTATCCGAGCTCCGTCCATTATGGTCACATTTGGACCGATCCAAGTACCGTTGCCTACTTCTACATCTGCGCCAATAGTAGTAAAGGGGCCAATTTCAACTTGATCACCAATGCGCGCATCTGGATGAATGGAGGCAAGAGGACTGATCATCTATTTCGTAATCTGAGCCATTAATTCAGCTTCACTAACAAGCGTATTTCCTACGAAAGCACGTCCACGCATGTGAACAATGCCTCGTCGAATCGGCGTAATAAGGGAAAGATCGAAAATGAGCGTGTCTCCTGGAACCACTTTTGCTTTGAATTTCACGTTGTCCAATTTCATGAAGAACGTTAAATAATTCTCAGGGTCTGGAACGGAACTCAACGCTAAAATACCACCACATTGTGCCATAGCCTCTATTTGAAGTACGCCTGGCATCACAGGGGAACCTGGGAAGTGGCCGACAAAAAACGGCTCGTTCATGGTAACGGCTTTCACGCCTACAACGCGGTCTTCTGTGAGTTCAATAATTTTATCGACCAGTAAAAATGGAGAGCGGTGTGGGATCAGTCCCATAATTTCCTCAACATTTTTTACCGGTACGGCATTTGGGTCGTATTTCGGGGGTCTCGGTCGGCTTTCCTCCTTGCGGATTTTAGCAGCTAATGCCTTTGTGAATTCAGCGTTTACACCGTGACCGGGCTTTGTAGCGATAATACGTGCCTTAAGCGGGCGCCCTAAAAGCGCCAAATCGCCTACCACGTCTAAAAGTTTGTGCCGCGCAGCCTCGTTTGAGAACCGGAGATTAATATTGTTTAATGTACCGCGCTGAGTAACCTCAACATCATCGCGACCAAAGGCCGTCTTTAATTTATCGAGAGTAGAGGGGGCTATGTCTTGATCTACATAAACGATGGCATTGTTCAAGTCGCCACCTTTAATTAATCCAGCATCGAGTAAGGGCTCGAGCTCACGAAGGAAGGAAAACGTACGCGCACTTGCGATATCGTCGCGGAAATTAACCATCTTATCAAGATGTGCATGTTGCGGTCCTAAAACGCTGCTTCCGTAATCAATCAATGCGCTAACTTCAAATTCATCGCTCGGTAGCGCCATGATTTCCGAACCGTCCTCATCTTTAAAAGTGAACGTCTCTTCAAGAACATAGAAGTTCTTTTCAATGCTTTGCTCTTCAATCCCTGCCTCAAGTATGAGGTCGACAAGCGGTGCTGCCGAACCGTCTAAAATAGGAATCTCGCTTCCGTTCAATTTTATGCGCAGGTTGTCAATCCCTAAAGCATATAAACTGGCCATGAGATGTTCAACGGTTCCTACACTTGCTTCGCCTTTTTGCAAGATCGTTTGGCGATCCGTGCGGTTCACATATTTTGCTAGTGCTGGAATTTCAGCACATTCGAGGTCTTCGCGAACAAAAACAATACCCGTGTTTTCTGCGCTAGGGATCAATTTGACTTTAACAACTTCACCAGTGTGAAGAGCATTGCCTTGAAAGGAAATTTCTTTAGAAAGTGTCTTCTGCATCATAGTTTATTTGCCTTGTCGTTTAAAGGCAGCAAAGGATTTCAGGAAGTGCCTGTGCTCCAGCGCAGGCGAGCCAAAGATAGTCTTATTCGATGGAACATCATTCATGACGCCACTCTGAGCGTAAATCTTGACATTATCACCAAGAGTGAGGTGGCCTATTATGCCAACCTGACCGCCGATCATACAGTGGTTTCCTATAGTTGTTGAACCCGCTACGCCACTTTGAGCGGCAATGACGTTATGCTTACCGATGACCACATTATGTGCGATCATACAGAGATTATCGATTTTTGTCCCTTCACCAATTCGTGTAGATCCTAGTGCAGCTCTATCAACAGTAGTGTTTGCACCAATACTCACATAATCGTCAATGATTACATTTCCCAATTGCGGAATGCGATGGTATTTACCTTCTGCATCTGGCGCAAATCCAAAACCTTCAGAGCCTATAACCACACCGGCTTCAATGTTTACGTGCGCCCCAATTTTACTTCCTTTCAAAATTTTCGTACCTACTCCGATGTAGGTATGCGGTCCAATTTCCACATCCGCCTCGATAATCGCTGCAGTTGCAATAATCGCTGTTGGATCAATCTTAGCTCCAGGGTCAATGATAGCGGCGGGGCTTTGACCTGAACGGGGCTTGAATTGAGACTCTAAACCGCGTAAATGCAAGGCGAATCTCAAATAAGGGTCGTCACATTCGATTAAAACAGCCTTAGTGTTAATCACAGTTCCTGCTTTTATAAAAATGGCACTGGCTGCAGTTTTCTCAGCCTGAGCGGCATATTTCATGTTGCTCAAGAAGCATAAATCCCCAGCAACAGCCTCTTCGAGTGTTGCGACGCCTGAAATTTTGATATTTGCGTGTTCATGTGGACATTGAAGCTCCAGCTTCGCGCACAGTTTACCTAAAGTGATTGCCTGATGCTTCATAATAAATCTTTGAGTTCACGTGGGAAGCAAATAAAGTGCCGTTCTACCGGTTCACTCAAAGCTTTTATCGTCATTTGATCTGCTGCTTGACTGATATCGCTGATATGACCGTCTTTGTACAACAGATTAATATGTCCTTTTTTATTGTTGTAGGCGTGGTTTTTGACTTTTGCCTCGATATACATGTACTGCTCTTCGCCGTGTGAGAAGCCGTACTGAGATTTGATAGCCTCGCCAATACGTGCTGAAACTTCAGGGGCAAAAGGTGTGGCTTGTAGTCTTATTTTAAGAAGATTTCTATCGGTAACGCGCTTACTCAATTCGCTTAAGATGGTATCTGAATGGTTCGTCCAATCTTTTATGGCGCTCATGACATCGTAATCATCGAGCAGTACAAATTTCTCAAGTACAGCGGGATTTTCCTCGAATTCATTCCAGGAATAGTCTGCATTCAGGAAATGTTTTAGCGCAATTGTTCCCGGTAAAGTAATGCCTTGACTTGCCAGGTGCTTCGCACGTTTCAGAATATTGACCAGCATGAATTCTGCGCTAAGTACCGTTTTGTGCATGTAAACCTGCCAGTACATTAGACGACGTGCTACAAGGAACTTCTCCACGCTATAGATGCCCTTGGCGTCAACCACTAATTGGTCGTCTTTGACGTTCAGCATGGTGAGCAGACGCTCGCTATTTACACTACCTTCAGTAACGCCGCTGTAAAAAGAATCGCGTCGTAAATAATCAAGCCTGTCCATATCCAATTGCGAGGAAATGAGTTGGTGCAAGAAGGATTTCGGGTAGTTATTGGTGAAGATATCAATGGCTAAAGTGAGCGCCCCTTGATGAGTAACGTTTAGCTCCTCCATGATTTTCAAGCTTAACGCTTCATGGCTCACTCCTGGAATTAACGTGTGTTCGAGCGCATGAGAAAAAGGACCGTGACCTACATCGTGGAGCAGAATAGCAATTTTAACGCCCTGTTCCTCTTCTGCTGTGATTTCATGTCCTTTTTGACGTAACGTGTAGATGGCACGACCCATGAGGTGCATCGCCCCTATGGCATGGTGAAAGCGCGTGTGATAGGCACCAGGATAGACCAGGTAAGTGAGTCCCAACTGCGAGATACGACGCAGACGTTGGAAGTAGGGGTGGTTGATCAGCTTGTAAATAAGCGGATCTTTTATGGTAATAAACCCGTAGATCGGATCGTTAATGATTTTGTTCTTATTGTTCAAAATGCTCGGTTTTGCCAGTATGGTAAAAATAGCACAGGTTAGGGGCTATTTGGGGCAGGAATCGCATTACTTTTAACAAGACTAAAACGCTGAATTATGCCAAATATTTTATGGGTCGATGATGAAATAGAAATGCTCAAAGGACATTTATTGTTTTTGGAGGGAAAAGGCTATTCTGTTGCGACCTGTAATAATGGTGCCGATGCACTTGATTTGGTTCAAGAAACAGGGTTTGACGCCGTCTTTCTCGATGAGAATATGCCCGGTTTATCGGGCTTAGAGACCTTAGAAAAAATTAAGGACCTTCTTCCGGAATTACCTGTAGTGATGATCACGAAAAGTGAGGAAGAGCAGATCATGGAAATGGCCATTGGGTCAAAGATTGCGGATTACCTCATCAAGCCGGTGAACCCAAATCAGGTGTTACTGAGTTTAAAGAAGATCTTAGACGGTAAACAGTTGGTTTCCCAAGCTGCAACGAGAGGCTACCAGCAGGAGTTTGGTCGATTGACGCTGGACATGCAACAACTACGAACGTGGGAGGAATGGGCGAATTTTTACAAAAAACTCTTGCAGTGGGAGCTCAAATTGGACGAAAGTCCGGAGGAGGGTTTAAAAGGAGTATTGGCAACTCAAAAGAAGGAGGCAAACGAGCTTTTTGCCCGATTTATCGCCAACCATTACGAGCAGTGGTTTTCAGAGAGTGAGCGTCCCATGCTTTCTCATGAATTGGTAGGTAAAGTGCTCGCACCACAATTGCGCGATGGTAAAAAGGTATTCTTCCTTGTCATGGATAACCTGCGTTACGACCAGTGGCTGGCCATCAAACCGCTACTTTCCCCATATTTTCATCAAAAAGAGGAGGGACTGTACAACAGTATTTTACCCTCTGCAACGCAATATGCGCGCAATGCGCTTTTTGCAGGTATGATGCCTGCAAATATTAAAGCGACGTTGCCGCAGTATTGGGTGGAGGAACACGAGCAAGGCTCAAAAAACCAATACGAAGGTGAATTAATGGAAGCTCAACTGGAAAGATTGGGCTTGGGTGATAAAAAATCGGTCTACCAAAAAGTGACGAATCTTCGAGGCGCAAATAAATTATACGACGCCATTCATCAGCATAAGAATGCAGATGTACTTACCGTAGTGTATAATTTCGTGGATGCGCTGAGTCATGCGAAAACAGATACTGAGGTCGTGCGGGAATTGGCCAGTGATGATGGCGCCTACCGCCGTTTAGTGAAAACTTGGCTTGAGGGTTCGCCGCTCCTAAAAATGCTTCAATGGGCCAGCCAGCAAGGATTTACCGTTGTATTGACCACCGATCATGGAACGGTCAACGTACACCGACCTTCGAAAGTTGTGGGAACGAAGCACCTAACGACTAACCTCCGCTACAAAACGGGTAATGGAATGAGCTATCAATCCAAACACAGTTTTGTGGTGAAAGATCCTAGTGCCATCGGCCTCCCAAAGCAGCACATTGCGGATGAATACATCTTCGCTTTGAGCGATCTATTTTACGTGTATCCCAACCGGTACAATCATTTTGTGCAGTACTACCGCAATACGTATCAGCACGGTGGGGTATCTTTGGAGGAACTGATTATTCCTTATGCAGTCCTTGCCTCTAAATAACGGATACCGCTTTTCGCAGGTTGAACTGAAACACCTTCCAGAATTGGCCCAATTCATTTTGGCGCATAGGGAAAGTGCTGTTACCCTATTAGAGGCGCCTATGGGCAGTGGTAAAACCACACTATGTAATGCCATTTTACAGGCTTGGGGCAGTGAGCAGTCGGGGTCTTCGCCTACGTTTGCTTTGATTGAGGAATACCATGGAATTCAGGGAAAGTGTTATCATTTAGATGCCTATCGTATTGAGGATGAAGCCGAAGCCTATGATATGGGTTTAGAAGAATATTTAGAAGAAGGTTGCCCCATGTGGATTGAATGGGGAGGAAATGTACGATCTTTATTACCGTACGAATTGGGTGTCGTTTACATCCGTGCGGAAAGCGAAGCGTACAGAACGGTTGAGTTTTACCCCCGACTTGCTGTGAACGAAATACAATGGAACCATGAGTGAGTACATTAGTTGGTCAGAGACGGCTTGGGAAACCCAGGAGGAACGTTTGGCGGTGGATGCTAAAAGCGCGCAATTGCAAATAGGCTTGCCGAAGGAGCACGCAATGAATGAGCACCGGTTGTTACTCACACCGGAGAGCGTTCAAATTTTAGTTGCTCAGGGTCATGAAATAGTGGTTGAGACGGGTGCGGGAACCCTTGCTGGTTTCCCCGATGCACGCTATGCAAATGCAGGTGCCACAATAGCTTTAGGGCCTGAAGAGGTTTTTCAATGTGCCATAATTGCGAAAGTTGCACCTCCCACTGCGGCTGAAATTGCAATGATGCGGGGCGGTCAAACCTTGATCAGCGCACTGCAACTGCGTACGCGCAATAGAGATTATTTTAAGTCACTTGCGGATAAAAAAATCACGGCCTTGGCACTGGAAGAAGTACGCAATTCAGAAGATCAAAGTGCACTTCGAATGGCCATGAGTGAAATCGCGGGCCAAATGGCAGCGCGCGTAGGTGCTAGCCTACTCGCGGACGGCGCCCATGGCTCCCGTAAAGGAAAATTAATGGCTCCTATACCCGGTGTTGCACCCGCCAGAGTGGTGGTGTTTGGCGCCGGCGTCGCCGGCCTTTCGGCCGTGCGCGCTGCCCACGGCATGGGTTCCCAGGTGGTTTTAATGGACAGCAACATCAACCGTCTTCGTGCAGCACAAGAGCTGAACCCTGCGTTAATTACGGAGGTGATTCAGGAATTAGTGGTGGCGAAAAGATTGAAAAAGGCGGACCTTGTGATAGGAGCATTGTATCCAGTGAATGGTCGCACACCCGTAGTCGTTTCGGAAGATGCCATTGCAGCGATGGAGCCGAACAGTGTAATTATAGATATCAGTATCGACAGTGGCGGTTGTTTTGAATCATCAGAACTGACCTCTCACGAAAACCCCACGTACGAAAAGCACGGTGTGATTCATTACTGCATTCCTAACATGGCTAGTGCTGTAGGTCATACGGCCACCATAGCCTTGAGTAATTTTGTGGCGCCCATGTTATCGACACTATCAGAATTGGGCGGTGTAGAAGATTGCCTGCATTACGATCTCAACATGCGTGCGGGTTTGTATTTATACAAAGGCCTGTTGACAAAACGTCATCTGGGAGAGCATTTTGACTTGCCTTTCTCAAACGATGCCCTGTTATTTGGCAACCTCTAATTGACCTAACACCCCCTGCACGACATGGCATTTCTCAAGCGATTACTTTTTTACATTTTAGGAATAGGATTGGGCACTTTAATCGTTTTAGCCTTCTTTGGTGAACGCGATTTCGATTATGCCTACGGTCCCAATGCGCGCGTTCGTAAGACTTTCAGAACAAAAGCAGTAGATTCAACCCAAATGAATTGGCCTGAGCTTAACCTGGCAAAAGACAGCGCTTATTTTCATGCGGTAGTAGAGGGCCGCGTAAAATTCGGTGAAAGTGAGCCGCGTAAAGAGCCTTGCGGGAGCTACACCTTATACTTTTCATGGGAAGCAGAACCCTATAGAATGGTTTTAGAAAACTGCCCGGATACAGTTCACATTATGGAGCTTATCCGAGTGAAGAACTAAGCGTTTTTTCTACGGTCCAATTCCTTCGTAATTAACCCCAATTCACGTCCTGTCTGTCCTTCAACCGAAGTGTTCTCTTCAGCGCGTCTAAACAAATAGGGCAGCACATCCTTTACAGGACCAAAGGGCAAGTATTTCGCTACGTTCAGTCCTGAATTTGCTGCATTGAATGAAATGTGATCACTCATCCCAAAGAGTTGTGCTACATATACCTTACGCGAGTCAAAGGCGATGCCATGCTTTCTCATCAGTGTTGCGGTAAGAGCAATACTGTCTTCATTGTGTGTCCCTACTACTACGGTCATGTGATCTGTATGAGATAGAATCAATTCCAATGCGGCATTGTAGTCGCGGTCGGTCGCTGCCTTGTTCGGTTGGATCGGATCGTCGTAGCCATTAGCTGCAGCTCTTTTGCGCTCTTTTTCCATGTAGGCTCCACGCACAATTTTAACGCCATAAATAAAGCCTTCTGCAGTAGCACGAGAGAGGGCCATTTTTAATTGGTCCAAACGGTCGTGACGATAGAGCTGTGCGGTATTGTAGACGATAGGTGTTTCCTTGTTGTAGCGAGCCATAAAGCCAAAAGCGAGCTCATCAACAGCGGGCTGAATCCAACTTTCCTCCGCATCGATCATGACCGGAACATTCAATGTATTTGCCAATTCAAAAATCCGGTCCCAACGTCCCAAAACTCGTGACCAAGCTTCTGCTTCTTTTTCGCTTAATTCTTTTCCAAGCGCTACTTTTTCATACCACTCGATGGCACCAACCCCCGTCGGTTTAAAAACCCCAAAGGGTACCCCTGGATTATTCTGGGCAAATCGGATGGTCTCTAACGTAGTTTCCAGTGTCCGGTCAAAATCTACTTCTTCCGCTTTTCCTTCTACACTGTAATCTAATATGGCTTGCACTTTCCCTTCAGCCAAACGATCAATTTGCGGCTGACACTCATCCACACTTTCACCTCCACAGAACTGTCTAAAGACTGTGGCTTTAACAATCCCTTTGATTGGGAGCCTCAATCGGAGGGAGGCTAAAGTGAGTCCCTTAAGGGTCTGAACGATCTGAGGCGAGCTTAATGTGGCAAACAATAATTTGCTTTGGCGCAAATCATTTTTGGTCTTCATTTTAAACGCGACCTCAGTATTGGCGAAATCGATCATGGTCTGTGAATTGGAATTCAAATATAGTGCTCAGAAACCGTACTTTTGAAGTGTGAAAACTTCTCATTCATATCCTTTTTTTGGTCCTGACGGTTACGACGGTTTGGATGCCTTACTTCAGGAATTGGCGCCTTCAAAGACGTTTCTTCTAGTTGATAGTAACACTGTGAATTGCCTTTCGGTTTTTGTTCCAAAATTGGCACACCTAGATGCGGAGTTTGAAGTCTTAGAAGTATCGCCCGGTGAAGCGAGTAAATCACTCGAAATCGCTGCAAACCTGTGGTCGGTGCTCCTAGAATACGGGGCGGATCGCAACAGCCTCATCATCAATGTAGGAGGTGGCGTAGTCTGTGATTTGGGTGCCTTTATTGCCTCTACGTATAAGCGCGGCATTTCTTTTGTAAATGTACCCACCTCTCTTTTAGCGATGGTGGATGCGTCCGTAGGAGGAAAGAACGGCATCAACTTTGAGGGTTTGAAGAACCAACTAGGCACTTTTACCCAACCTAATTTCGTCCTCGTTGACCCAGATTTTTTAGCCTCTTTACCGCAAGAGGAGTGGGAGAGTGGCCATGCGGAAATGCTGAAACATACGCTTCTTTCAGGCAATCGATGGACGGAATTATTAGCGCTCGAACCTGCGGCACTTGCGCTTAACGATATTGAGCAAAGTGTAGCTTTTAAAGCGGATATAGTTCAGGAAGATTTTAAAGAAAACGGCAAAAGAAAGATTCTAAACTTAGGTCATACGACGGGTCATGCTTGGGAAAGCTATTGCGCAGCAAGCGGTAATCCCTGTACACACGGTACAGCTGTAATTCAGGGTTTACATGTCGCTTTATTTCTCAGTGGTTTACACGACGAGCAAAGTGCACTGGCCCAAAGATATCCCTGGCAAGTGGTTGAAGAACAGGCATTCGAGCCGCTTTGGGAGCTTCAACTACAGGATAAGAAAAATAGCAATGGTGAAGTGCGTTATGTACTCCTTGAACAATTAGGTCTTCCAGTCTGGGACGTTCAAATCTCCTTAGAGGTTTGGACTGCGGCGGTATTGGCATTGAATAGCGCATCCTAGTATGAAGATGGAACTCTCGAAGATTGTCCGACCCATACAGGCCAAATTTGAATTGCCACTCAGTAAGAGTATGGCTAATCGTGGTTTATTATTAGCCGCGTTATATCCCGAAATAACGCTGACAGGAATCAGTACGGCTAAAGATTCTGTGTTTTTAAGAGAAACGTTGGATGCGTATGCGCACGGAGAAGTGCATGTAGGGGCCGGCGGCACAACCTTGCGCTTTGCAACCGCTTATTGGGCAACACGTGAAGGATCGTCGATCACCTTAAGCGGAACGCCAGAATTGAACCAACGATCCATCGCACCATTGGTAGATGCATTGAATGCGTTAGGAGGAGACATCACCTTTATAAATGTACCTAAGCAGGCGCCGTTACTTATAAAAGGCAGGAATCTTAAAGGCGGTTCCCTTCATTTAGGACATGTGAAAAGCTCGCAATTTGTTACCGCTTTAATGCTTATTGCGCCAACAATGCGTGATGGACTGCATCTTGAATGGGATAGTGTAGTTTCACAACCGTATATCGTGATGACGGCTGCCCTTCTTCGGAGTGCTGGAATCCCGGTGACCTTAACAAAAAACGGAGCAACGATACCCTATGTCGACGCTGTGAATCCAGTACAATTAGTGATTGAACGCGACTGGTCCGCTGTGGCTTTTTGGTGTGAAGCACTCGCCTTAAGCGAAGGCGGAAGTCTAGCCCTGCCAGGATTTATAGATCCGAGTAATCAGGGCGACTCTAAAGTCGTTCACTATTTTGAACCGCTTGGCATCGGGCATAAGTTCACGGAAGACGGCCTCGTCCTTTCAAAAAAATCGGTACTCACCCCGGGACATCTCCATTACAATTTACAAGGTGAGCCCGATCTAGCACAGCCGCTTATAATGACATTACTTCTTAAAAAGATTCCTTTTGAAGTGCACGGTTTAGAGACTCTTCGCGGTAAAGAATGCGATCGAATTGCTGCTATTGCTGAGGTTGCAGGGACTTTGGGTATTGAAGTTATTACGGGAGAAGCGCATATTAAATGCAGTAGTTATCCGGATGAATTTACGCCTCCGACAGCGCCGTTGGATACGCACAAAGACCACCGTGTTGCAATGTCGTTGGCGCCTTTAGCGTTTCAATTTCCAATCACTCTTGTGCATCCTTCGGTAGTTGAAAAAAGCTATCCTGATTTTTGGAACCATTGGAAGCAATTGGTTTAAGGTAGTCGCGTACCGCCATTCCACACTAAAGCTCTCTTTAAACCGTTTGGTAAAATCGCAGGAAAAACTGGTACTCCATTGGCTTGAATGGGCTTTAAAATGATATCCAAAAAAATCGTCATACACACTTTTAGCACCTATAAAACCAGTGGCAACAGGTACCGATAGCCATATTGGTGCAGTTTCCGCATGGACCCAGCCCATGGAGCTTTGAAGTTGCCAATTTCTTACTCTTTTGGAGCAGCGAATCGAACCGCCGTACGTCCCATCGTGGAAATGCAGGTCTACAGAACGGTCCTTCCAGGGTACAGTCAACCGGTGACGTAGGGTGCCTTGATTTGAGGCTACACATTGGTACCGTAAAAATTCCCCTTGCCAATTTCCTTTAAACCGATCCTCAAACAACTGCAAGTACCACTGGCCTCGGGCATCCCGCCAATGCATACTTATCGTAGAATGTATGCGCTCTTCTTTTCGGTGCAGATAGCTTTCAAATAATAAGTCGTCTCGCCACCAATTCCATCCTAGAGCCTGCTCATGTTCAGTGAATTCGCCAAACCAACGATGTGACTTCCATTGCCTTTTAAAATAGGCGGTACCCGAACCATTTACTTGGCCCAGACCTAAAGTGCTTTGGTGTCCAATGTATTCAGCAGCGCCACTTACTCCCGTAGCTTCATCAAGACTGATATAAACGCGTCCATTTTTGAATTGACTGGATGCGCCAAATCCATTTCTTTTCGCTCCATATGTGCTGATAGTGCCACGTAACCCATGTGTGAACTGTTCTTGAGTACCACTGGACCCAAAGCCATTGCTACCGCTTAGCAAGCCTTCTCCAAATAGCAAGGTATGACTACCTATAATCCACTTTGATTTTATTATACCGTTATGTTTTACACCGAAAAAGGCTGTAGGCTTGGATGGGTTGAGTTGTCCGTTTGTTATATGCAACTCTTTTAGTCCACCCCATTCAAAACGACCCCGATTTCCGGTGCACTTTGTCTTCATTCTGAGTCCGTTGCGAAGGCTACCACTAAAAATCAGTTGGCTCTTATTTTTTTTAGGCCTTTCGCGTGAGAAGGGCAATTTTTCCGCTAAATCCCTAATTTCCTGTTTCGTTAATCCTGTTAATCCAACGAGTTCGATGGGGTCAATAATGTGACCCATGTATTCCCTATATTCAACAATAGCGTACACCGATTCCTTACTCAATCCAAACCACTGCCACAGCCATTCCGGTGGACAATTATTTACGGTCAATGTATCAAGAACAGTGGTTCTTGCTGGCGTCCATTCTTCTAAAAAGGACTGGCCACAGAGTATGTTACAACAGAACAGATACCACCACCACTTCACGGTACATAGTTTAATGTCGAACTTCCCAGTAGCTGTGTATTCCCTATTAGGACACTAACAGTATAACGGTCTTTCATCCAGTGGAAGCCCATTGCGGTATAGGCACCTTGTTGTACCCAAAACACGCCAACCTGCTTGTGTATATAACTGACCTGAGCGTAAAGCGCAGTTGGGAGATTATTGTCTAGGCACCACCCAGCGGCAACGGACCATTCTTTGGATATAAAATAAAACTGTTCTGCGCGGGCAATGAATTGCCCGCGGTCGTACCCGGAGGTCACTCGTAAAACACTTTGCGCATCGGGTACATAGGAAACGACCGTATGGACAACGGGATCAAAGTATGAGCTTAGGTTTTTAAGTGATGTATATCTACCACCCAAACTGCTTTCAAGCGTAATGTTTTGAGATAGTCTAATAGGTGTGCCTATGAGCAGACTATATTGCGTGTAGGCATCTAAATGGGCGATTTCAATAATCGCTTTTCCCTTGTCGTGAAAGATTCCTGCGGCTGTGCCGTGTTGCGGAAGCCCGAAACTGCGCATAGCGACATGCGTTTGAGCTTCACACGGCCAAAACTGGATCGGCGTATAGATGAGATAGTAGTAAAGGGCAATGTTCGTAAGCATCGTAGGGTACATTTCCCATTAAGATGCTTCTGCGGGTGGCTTAAATCAAATTTTGTCGGAAACTAAAAGTTGCGAACGATTTAATAGTAATTGACCAATTTCAATCTAAAAATCAACGGCGAATATTCAGGAACCGTACTTGCACCTTTTTCCCCGTAACCTAGGGTTGATGGAAAAACTACAACAGCTGTTCCGCCCTCTCCCGCAATCTGAAGTCCTTGCTGAAATCCTTGAACTAACATTGGCATGGATACATGGCTCGATGCGTACCAACCGTTTGAAAATATTGTGCTATCGAGCAGATATCCAACGTGTTTGAAACTAACTTCATTCGTACTATCTGGTATACGATTCACATTTCCGGAGTCAAGAACGTGATAAAACAATCCCGAAGGCGTCTCTGTAAAATCAAGTCCGGTTGTCGCTATATAATTTTCGATTTCTGCAATCTCGCGATTTAATCGTGCCTCGTCAGTGGTGCAAGCCACAAACAGAACCAGCATAAGTAAGAAGGGTATGGTTTTTTTCATTCTCCAAAAGTAATGTAGTTTTTCGTGAATACCATTCCATCTCCTTTCGCTAACATTGTGTTATGAAAGGATTCTTTTTTTCAATAAGCTTTTTAATTGCAGTTTCTTCAAATGCCCAGATCCTGCAGCGTTCTCAAGGATTCCCTGCAGATCCAGTTACTGCACTTTCTTGGTGCGAGGACACCTTGTATATTGGTACGCAGGGTTCCGGTGTCTTCGTATTGGTGGAGCAGCGTATTCTACCTTCTAAACGCTTTAATGAATTTTCGAGATCTATCATTTACGATTTCGAAAATTGCGAACCCGTTACTCGTGGTTCATTACAAGCCTATCCTATAATAGCTTCTTCACCTGATGGAACTACCTATACTGCTGAAGATGGATTTTTGCGTATTCAGTTTACCGACGAAGGATCTCGAATGGATGAACGGCCGTCAGGAATCTGGCATTTCCCCGATCTCCAAATGGCTCCCTACGAGACCGGCCTCACTTTTATTCGCAATGGATCTGAGCTCAGTGCTTATGCGCAAAATGATTTGATAGATGTATTTATTGCAAAAGGGCTGATTTTCGATGTTGCATCGACGCCTTTTGGTCTGCTTTTAAGCACAGAGGCGGGATTGTACCGTTGGGAAAAAGGCTGGCGATTGCGCTACGAAGGCCTACCTATTTTTGCTTTTGATGGTCCAACTGTTCGTACACCACTGGGAGTCATCGCGCTCGAAAAACTATTGGATGGAAACTGGGCGATGGATGATTTTTCCTCCCCTTCAGAGCGCACTCCCGCGCCGGAACCTTATTTCGATGTAGATACGATCGGTAATACGTATTATGGTTTTGGACCTAATGGCCTTGAAGTCTTTGACAGTACTGGAGCTTTATTTAGCATTACTTCTGCTCGAGGCTTACCGGCTATGGGACCAGGCAGTTATGATGTTGCGCTCAATAATGAAAATTTATACGTTGCTACACCAAAGGGATTATGGGTGTTCCTCAACGAAGGAAAGCCCAACGATTTACGCGATATAGGAGTTCTTTTTTGGCAAAATGGACTGCGAATTGATTCATTTGAAGGTCTAGAGGTGTCACCAACAACCATAGGGTTTACTGTGCAGCAGCGTAAGGTGTCCGCCGGTGAAGTATATGGTAGATACCGTCTGAATGCCGGAGCATGGCAATCTTTTTCTGTAGGTGAACGTATTATTCTGGAGCGCCCAGCGCCACAAAATTATAACCTTGAAATTCAAACCAGTACCCGATTAGATTTTGCTCAGGGAATGAATGCTGAATATGCGTTTACCGTGCGCGCACCTTGGTACAAACGTATTTGGCCCTGGGTGGCTATTGTTTTGGGTGTGGCATCCATTTTATTTTGGCGTCAGCGAAAGACTAAAATTCGCTTGCAAGAACGGTTGCAGTTGCAAGAGCGTTTAGCAGATGCGGAATTGGCCAGTAAACGACTTCAAATGAATCCCCATTTTTTGTTCAACGCGCTTGATGCGATTTCGAATTTCATCTTCAAAAATCAGCCTAAAGATGCAGTGAAATTCATGGGGAAATTGGCAAAAATGATGCGATTGACGCTCGATAGTTCTCGAAGTGAAGCAATGGTATTGGCGGATGAAATAGAACTGATTAACCAATATTTAGACCTGTGTAAATTGCGATATGGCAACTTCGAGGTCCAGTGGAAGGTAGATGAAGATTTAGATACCTTCGACCATTACGTTCCTCCCATGTTGTTGCAGCCGATTGTTGAAAATGCAGTGCAACACGCCTTGAGACCCGTTATGGCAATGGAAAAAGTCGCAGCATTACGTATTGAGGTCATCCTGAATCAAGAGAATCTATGTGTTTCAGTAGAAGACAATGGTCCTGGTATGCCTGCTGAAGTAACATCCTCTGGGAGTCACGGATTAGCGATCATAGAGGAACGACTGGATTTATTGAGTAAAAAGTATGGTCAGACTTTTGGAAAACACATTGAACCGCTTGCTGAATCGACTTCATCTACCGGAATACGTGTTTCACTCATTATACCTTCCGATTTTGGGCATTAAATAGTAAGTTAGAAGTATAATACGCCCCCATGAAAGCACTCTTATTAGATGATGAACGTCCTGTTTTGGAATCCCTTCAAGGAAAACTCAATCTATTCTGTCCAGAGGTAGAGGTGATAGCGGCTTGCCAAAGTGTTGATGAGGCGATCGCTGTACTGAACGACGAGGAGGTTGATCTGCTCTTTTTGGACGTAAACTTAAACGGTGAGTCCGGCTTCGATTTATTAGAGAGAGCGAAAGGGGCCGATTTTCCTTCGCTGATCTTTACAACCGCCCACGATGAATTTGCCATTCAAGCCATCAAGCATGCCGCG
>Ga0228672_1000500_pt1 | contig 19630 bp, 17 predicted proteins | sample 90DmetaG_FD_182788 | JGI IMG/M metagenome (GOLD analysis project Ga0228672, IMG submission 182788) | Seawater microbial communities from Monterey Bay, California, United States - 90D | ecosystem: Environmental > Aquatic > Marine > Coastal | place: USA: California | collected 2016-11-08 | reverse complement strand
GTTGCGGCCTATAGAAAAAACACAGATATCGCAATGGCAAATATTATTGGATCTAACATCTTTAACTTATTGTGGGTTTTAGGCATTAGTGCTATAATAAAGCCTATGAGTTTTGATTCAAGCCTCAACGCTGATATACTGATACTGCTTGGTGCAAGCTGTTTAATATTGTTTAGTCTTGTTACTGGAAAAGTTAAAAACCAAATTGGTAAACCAACGGGTACGCTTTTTTTACTTTTATATCTAACCTATGTTGTCTTTTTGATCTACAGGGGCTAAATGTCTACAAGTCCATAACTACTTTAAAAACTGTTTCACCTACGGCTTTTAACGATTCTCGATCAATCGATTCCATATTGTCTTTATGAGTGTGCCAAAATTCTCCAAAACCTGTATTTTGACGAATGTCATAATGAATGATATCCAAAGTAGGGATTCCAATGATTTGATTGATAAATAAGTGATCATCCACCAGCTGTCCTCCTTGGTAGTTAACAAAGTTTTGTCCATGACCCAGCTTTTGAGCTGTATTCCAAACTTTTTTTACATACGGTTGAGCGTATAGCCATGAATTACCCTCTATTGCAAAAACAGCATCTTTAGGCCCAACCATGTCTAAGAGTATTCCAAATCGAGCAACATAGTTTTTTTTGTGAGGAGACCTAGACCAAAATTGAGATCCTAAACACCATGTGTTAGGAGCTCCTTGTGAATCGCCCATATCCTCTGCGTCAAAAAATATAATATCAACCCCAGCATCTGGTCTTTGTAACTGTAACTGACGAGCAATTTCTATAAGCACCCCCACACCACTCGCTCCGTCATTTGCTCCGTCTGATGGTTGATTAGGTCGCTCTGAATCCTGGTCAGCCATAGGTCTTGTATCCCAATGAGCACAAAGCAATATTCTTTTTTTCTGAGACAGGTTAAAGCTTCCTATAATGTTTTTAATGTCAATTTTTTGGTTTAAATAATTTTTAACAGACCCATACTGAATAAAAGCTGTATCGCAAAATTCTGTTAATTTACCTTGTAAGTAGGTGGCTGTTGTACCATGGGCAATGCTACCAGGAACACGCGGACCAAAATCTACCTGCTCTTGTATATATCGGTAAGCACTGTCTGGGTTAAACTGTACGCTTACCTTTGGTTTTTGTACTTTATTCGTTTTTGAATTAGTGTCATTGCTTTCACAGCTCCAAAAAAATAACGCGATTAAAAAAGAAAGAGTAATAACGGGTAATAATCTTTTCATTTTAGTCAATTTTAAAACTGCTTCCGTCTTTTCCATCCATTATCTCTATACCCAACTCTTTTAACTGGTTTCTTATTTTGTCTGCGGTGTCCCAATCTTTATTTTGCTTTGCACTGTTTCGGATATCAAAGACAAGACTCATTACGCCATCTAAAATTTGATCATGGTTGTTTTTTTCTGATACGAAGCCCAGAATTTCAAAAACAAAAAGTTTAAAGGTTTTTTCAAGAGTTTCTAGATCCTCTTTTGAGATTTTTAATCGATTTGAATTAAGTTCATTAATCCATTTTACTGCCTCAAATAGGGTTGCTATCACTTGGGGTGTTGACAGATCGTCATTAAGCTGGGCGTATAATTTTTCACACCAATCATTTATATTAATTTCACTATTTAGCGAAGGAGATATTCCCTCTAAATTTTTCACACCACTCATCAAACGTTGAAAACCTTTTTCTGCGGCCTTAAGTGCTTCGTTACTAAAATCTAACGTACTTCTATAATGAGCCTGTAAAAGAAAAAATCTTAACGTCATTGGAGAATATGCTTGATCTAATAATCTGTGGTTCCCGCTAAATAATTCTTTTATAAGTATTCCGTTATCTAGACTTTTTGCCATTTTCTGACCATTAACCGTAATCATGTTATTGTGTAGCCAATATTTTGCAGGATTAGTGTGGTTACAAGCCTTGCTCTGGGCTATTTCACTTTCATGGTGGGGAAACAAAAGATCCATTCCGCCAGCATGGATATCAAATTCCTTGCCCAAATATTTTTCACTCATCGCACTACACTCGATGTGCCAACCTGGAAAACCTTTACTCCATGGGCTATTCCATTTCATAATGTGTTCAGGAGAAGCTTTTTTCCATAAAGCAAAATCGTTCGAGTTTTTCTTTTCACTTTGTCCTTCAAGGGATCTTCGGTTCTCTCCAGCTCCAGCTATTAGGTCTTCAATTTTTCGGCCACTTAATTCACCATAATCATGCGTTTTGGCATATTTAATCACATCAAAATACACTGAACCATTTTTCTCGTAGGCAAACCCATTATTCATAATTTCTTGAATCATTTCAATTTGCTCAATAATATGTCCACTTGCTCTTGGCTCAATACTTGGAGGAATGATGTTTAGACTTTTCAAAGCATCGTGATACGAATTTGTATATCGCTGAACAACCTCCATGGGTTCTATGTTTTCTAACTTAGCCTTTTTGCCAATTTTATCCTCTCCCTCATCGGCATCGTTAAGCAGATGACCGACATCTGTAACATTACGAACATACCTTACCCGATAGTCTAAATGATTGAGATATCGAAATAAAATGTCCATGGTTAAGGCACCTCTACTGTGACCTAAGTGAGGGTCGCCATAAACTGTAGGACCACACAAATACATGCCAACGAATGGAGGGTTCAGTGGCTCAAACTTCTCACTTTTGTGTGTCAGTGTGTTATGCAAATGCAGGCTTGAAGGCATAGCACAAATATAGGAGGGTTATGGTTATAAAGTATATGAGGAATGAATTTACGAGATCTAAATAAATTCTACTTTTTCACGCCAATTTGATCTGTTACCTTTGGGTAACTCAACATTCTTTTTTAACTCTCCAACGTAAAATAGGCCTAAAAACTTTTCGTCATTATTTAGGTTTAAGTAACTATCAAAATCTTCATTCATTAAATATTGTGGTGTACTCCAGTATCCTCCATATCTATTAGTATTTGAAAGATAAAGCCACATATTTTGAACGGCCATTGCTGTAGCTGCCATCTCTTCAAATTCTGGCACCTTACCGCTTCTTTTAACTACAATAGCAACTATATGACTGACCAAGCTTTTATTTTTTTCAAACCTATCTAACTTGGTGTTGTTAAATTTCTGAGCTGAAACATTTTTCACATACAAGCTTTTACATTGGTCTAATAACGAAACCATGGCTGTTTTACCAAAGACTTTAAATCGCCAAGGCTCAGTTCTTAAATGGGTTGGAGCCCAATTAGCCAATTCAAGCATTTTTTCTATAGTAAATTCAGGTACAGGGCTACCCGAAAAACTAACTGGATAAACTGTCCTTCTTAATTTTATTATCTCTTCTAAGTTGCTATAGATCATTTTTATACCCTTATTTATTAAACAAATTTATTATTATGAAAACGGACCTATACATTTGTAATCATAATTTATATAAAAATATGTCATTTGAATTACCACAATTACCATACGCATATGATGCACTTGAGCCTCATATAGATGCCAGAACAATGGAGATACACCACGGAAAACACCATGCCGGATATACCAATAAGTTGAATGCGGCCATTACTGGCACTGAAAACGAAGGGAAAAGTATAGAGGAGATTCTAAAAAATTTAGACATGAATAACGCTGCTGTAAGAAATAATGGTGGCGGTTTTTATAACCATTCTCTTTTTTGGAGAGTTATGTCACCAAATGGTGGCGGTTCGCCTACTGGTGAACTTGCCGATGCAATCAATGTAGCCTTTGGAAGCTTCGAGTCATTCCGAGATCAATTTAGCAATGCAGCTGCAACTAGGTTTGGTAGTGGTTGGGCTTGGCTTTGTTCAACTAATGGTAAATTAGGTGTGTGCTCTTCGGCCAACCAAGATAACCCATTAATGCCCACCATCGGATGTGGGGGGGTTCCGATTCTTGGAATTGATGTTTGGGAACACGCTTACTACCTTAACTATCAAAATAAACGACCCGATTATGTTTCTGCATTTTTTAATGTAATCAACTGGGATGAAGTTGCATCTAGATATGCTGCTTCCAAATAAAACTTCCTAAAGAGGTTTTCGTGTTGGAAACCTCTTTTTTTAACTCTTTGATTCTAGGTTTTTGATTCTTAAAATTTTTCAGTGGTTGTTATATCTCATCTCTTTGAGTCTATTCGTTTGGTTTATTTTCTTTAAACCTAGAAACTTTGAATTGCAGTACCTTTTCGACACCGCAAAAACAAAATCTGAAAATATTGCTCGTGTGGACACGCTGACAAAACTCATTAAAAAAGTACCTAAAAAAATAAAAATCGACTCAACTCTTCTCGTTGCACAACAAGAAGAACAAGATGATAATCCCTCCAAAGTTTCAGAAATTACAATTAATACAAATAACTCTTACTTGGTTCTCGTTGGTAGCTTTGGTCAACTAACTAATGCTCAGAAAATGCTCAGAAAAGTTGAGATAGCAGGTCTAAATGGAGTTGTCAAAAAGATTGGACGTCTTCACCGGGTAATTATTGCCTCGTCAATGAAAGAAAAGGATGCTATTATTGTTAAAAATCGACACGAAAAGACATTTGGTGAAGTACCATATGTTTTAAAACAATAAGTTCTTTTCTGCTAAAATTGAGTAGATAAGGTAAATCTTAACCCGCTAAAGGCTGGCTCTAAACGACAAATCCCTCCCGTACAATTAATTCCCTCAACTTGCTTTACATAAGATGCTGTAAATGAGGTTGTTTTGACATTGTATTTTACGAAAACACCAGGATAATAAAGAACTTGATTTGCAAGTGTAGGGTTAACAACCCTAACCGGATTCGTGTTAATCATGTTGCTTATTGCAACGGTATACTTGGGAGAGCTATTCCACTCCAAAATTCCGTGGTAAAAGCTTCCTAAATCTTGTTCAGTATTAAGCATTTGAGACTCTAATCTGATGCTATTCTTGCGATTAATTTTATACGTAACCTCTCCGAAAGGGGTAAACGTTTTGACATTATCAATTTTTTTAGGGTCTTTACCCTCGTATACTGATTGGTTATAAGTAACCATTTGAAGACCTAGCTTCCCTTTCCACTTTCGATTAAACTTATGTTCAAGCTGAAAAAATTGCTCATTAAAAAGTTGTAAACCACTTAAATCTCTAATATCTGAATAATTCAGCGATACGTTCGTATTCTTATTTAATGAATAAATCAATTCACCTTGATAAGCTTGTTCACCAACAGCTTGGGCTGGAGCTTGGTACCTAGCAAGCATTCTGTAGCTTGCCTGTCTAGTCATTGAGGGCTGATAAGAAATAATTCCGTTTAATAAGTTTGAATATGGGGAAACTCTAAGTGGGAAGTTTTCAATTCTACGATACTGGACGTTAACTCCTATTGCCTGTTTTTTATTGGTCCCTATTTTTCTTTTAGAATAACTTATACCACCAATAATTAAAGAACCATCGCTATTGTATAGGTTGCCCAGGTTGTCTCTTATTGCTTCTGAAGTTTTGTAGTTGTATTCGCCATTAAACCCAAAGTCTTTGATGCTTGCATTAAAATAGCCATTAAGTGCATATACGTTATACTTTGGAAAAAAACGCTCTTCAAGTGGCAATCCATTAATTTCTGTCACTAAAGAGCTCATTGTATTTTCATCCAACGTTCTGTTCACGGCTGAAGCTCCAATGTTTAAAATACTGCCGTCATTAAAGCTAATTCCTTTCTCAGAATTTATTCCTTTAATTATTTGGGGAGATGTTTCAAAACGATTGGATTGAGCTCCTTTTTGCTTTCCTGTAAAGGCTTTAATATAAAAATTGTTTCCAAAATCATACTTTGCCTTAACTCCTTCTACAGCATAGTCTATTCCAATTAGTCTATTTTCAAAAGCTCTAAAAACAGCACCTGAACCAAATTGATCATAAAAAGACCCCGCTGTTAATTCTAAATTTCCAATACTCTTCTTAATCTGCCAAAAACCCAACCCCTGTCCTGTAAAACTCTCCGAAGGATTAAGTAGATTGCTGTTGTTAAAAAGATCATATCGTGCCGCAAAATGAAAACCCTTAATGTCATAGTTCAAAAAAAGCCATGCCTCCGAGGAGCTAATTTGTCTACCATACTGTGGCGATGCAGCTTCAGTAGCTCCTATCAACGAATCTTCTAAGAAAACCGAAAAATTTGATTGAAAATTACCGCTAAAAACCCCTTTATCTTGTCCGAATGCTGAAAAATTCAAACCAATAACTATTAACCCAAACAATATGTCCCTTTTCATAAATAGTTTGTAAAAGTAAATAATTCTGAAAATCCACAGAATTTTTAGTTTTTTTTGAAGTGTGGATAGCCAAGAATTAAGACAAATAATTAAATTAAAACAGAGCTACTTGTGTGTTGGATTAGACACAGATATTACACGATTACCTGATGGGTTTTCTAAAGACTATAGCGGAATCATTAATTTTAATAAAGAAATTATAGAAGCTACAAAAGATTATGCTGTTGCATACAAAATGAATACTGCGTTCTATGAGCAACTTGGAAGTGATGGGTGGAAAGCCCTTGAGAAAACTAGGGATTTATTGCCAACCAATGTACTAAGCATTGCTGATGCTAAACGAGGCGATATAGGCAACACTAGTAGAATGTATGCTAAAGCATTCTTTGAGACACTCTCCTTTGATGCTGTTACTGTAGCCCCATACATGGGTATAGATAGTGTTGAACCATTTCTTGAGTTTGATAATAAGTACACCATTGTTTTGGGTTTAACTTCAAACAAAGGATCACAAAATTTTCAGACGAACCCGATTTACGAGCCACACCTTTACAAGACTGTACTTAAAACTATCAAAGACTGGGGAAGTGTTGACAACCTTATGTTCGTTGTTGGTGCTACTAAGGCTAATTCTTTGAAAGAAATCCGAAAGATTATTCCTAATCATTTTCTCTTAATCCCAGGCGTGGGTGCACAGGGAGGAAACGCTATAGAGGTATGTCAGAATGGAAAAAATTCTAATGGCGGATTGCTGATAAATTCATCTCGTGGAATCATTTATGCGTCAAGTGATAAAAATTTTGCTGAAACTGCTAGACAAAAAGCGAAAGAATTAGCGTTAGAAACTAAACCATACACGCAACATTTGTGACCTTTAAATTCAATGAAAACTTATTACAATACATTTGGGAGAATCAATTATTTGATAAAACAGAGCTAAAAACCGCCAAAGGTGAACCTCTTCAGGTAATTAACCCCGGTCTTCTTAACACCAATGATGGACCTGATTTCCAAAATGCTAAAATAAAAATTGGTAAAATATATCATCACGGATCCGTTGAAATACATATTAACAGTAAAGATTGGAACACCCATGGACACCAAAACAACAAAAACTACAATGGTGTAATTCTTCATGTGTGTTATAGTGTAACTCATCAAAGCTACAGAAATGATGGAACTCCCGTTCCGTCTCTCAGTATTGGCAAACGACTTAATGAAGTCCTGTTGGTAAAATACCAAAACATGATGAAAAATCAAGCCTTTATTCCTTGCGACAAATTCGTTAAAACACTTAGCTCTATTAGTAGAACTAATTGGATTGAAAGAGTGGCTGTTGAACGCATTGAAACCAGATGTAAAGAGTTCTCTGTGCTATTGGAAAAATATGATGGAGACTGGAATCAAACGTTTTATACAGTTTTACTTCGTTCATTTGGAATGCCACTAAATCAATTGGCTTTTGAGGAAATTGCTAAAAAAATTCCATATAAAATCTTAAAGCAAAACCATGAATCCATAAATCGAGTAGAGGGGCTCTTATTTGGTGTTTCTGGACTTTTGAACGAAGACTTGGAAAATTCATATTACAACCTATTAAAAAGAGAGTGGCATTTTCTAAAATCAAAATACCAACTCGACCCCATATCAACCCCATTGAGGTTTGGAAGAACTAGGCCCGGAAACCTTCCCCAAATCAGGATTGCACAATTTTGCTCACTGATTCACCATTCGCCCGAAATTTTTGAGTACGCACTTACACTTCCAAAAATTAACGATTTAGAAAAACTGTTCTTTTTTGATCTCCCCTCTTTTTGGGACACACATTATACGTTTAATAAAAAATCTGTAATCAGAAAAAAAGTGATTTCTAAAACCTTTATTAACCACTTAATTATAAATGCAATTTCACCATTCACTTTCTATTATGAAAAAACTAAGGTTTCAGAGAAAACAAGTGTTGCAATTTCATACCTAACACAAATAAAAGCTGAACAAAATTCCAAAATAAAACAATGGGAGTTGGTTGGAATAAAGTGTTCAAATGCTCTAACTTCACAAGGTTTATTACATTTGTATAAGAACTATTGCAAGAACAAAAAATGTTTAAATTGCAACTGGGGAAAAAAGTTTCTATCTCGAAACAATGAAATTAATTAGAAATATTGAGCGTTATGCATTTGGAATCTGTTCTGTTCTAGGAGAAAAGTTTGGAATCAGGGCCAGCACTATACGGCTATATTTTGTCTATGTTTCCTTTTTTACGTTTGGAAGCCCTGTTGTTTTATATCTAGCCATTGCATTTTGGTTAAATATCAAACACTACATGGTAGCACGCAAACATACGCTATGGGACTTATAGTTTAAAAAGTGTACTATTTCTTAAGCACTAAAAGGTTTTAGCGTTAATAAACGTTAAGCACTTGCTGTCTAAATTTGGACTATGCAACAACAAATAGCGTTATTTAGAACTACAAAAGGATTCCAACAAAACCATAAAACCACAGCACTCAAGTGTGCTAATTGCAAACAAGATTTCTTAGCAAATAGAAAAACAGCTAAGTTTTGTAGCAGTTCTTGTAGATCTCAATTTTGGATGACTAAAAACCAAAAAAAGGTTATAACCATTGCTGTTCCTATTGATATTGACGATGCATACTTAGAAAAAATTAAAGGAATGTTGGAAAACTACAAAGCAACTCCAGATAGCGAAAAAACTTCTCCTTTAAGATCACACCACGAAGAGGTGTTCTCTTCTGAAAAAGAATTAAGAGAGTTTATGGCTCAAGCAGGATTTTCAGACTATAAAGTTCCAAAACACGACATGGGTATCTATTATGATGAAGGTTTAACTATCAAAAAGAATGAAGATTCGTTTGAGGTAAGAATATCTGCCTAAACTTTATTCAAAGACTAAATCAATATCATCTGTTAATGGGTGGGCTTGACAGGTTAACACGAAACCTTCTTCAATTTCTGAGTCACTCAGGCCTTCTCTCTCGTCCATGCTAGCTTTACCTGACCTTAATCTAGCCCTACACGTAGTGCAAACACCCACGGTGCAACTATAAGGTGGGTCCATGCCAGCATCTTGAGCTGCCTCCAATATGGTTTGATCGGTCTTTACTGTAACTTCTTTCTTTTGACCAAAAACCTCAATTTGTATTGTTCTTTCTGAAATTTCTTGATTTTCGGCAGGGTGCTCTTCCTCAGCAGCTTGACTCTTTGGTGTTGCCGTGAAGTACTCTGTGTGAATATTGTCGTGTCTTACACCAATTGATTTTAACCCTTCAACAACGATATCCATCATCGGTCGAGGACCACAAGTGTAGTAGTGGGCTGTTGGGTAATTCAAACCCAATTCTTTACGGGTGATTTCAGACACAGATTCATGAGTTAGGTAACCAGACATTCCTTGCCAATCCGTTTTGGGATTATCTAAAGAATAAATAACTGAAAATCGCCCACCGTAGGTTTCTACTAATGAATCTAATTCTTTATTAAAGATGATGTTGTCCTCGTCACGGTTTGCATATATCAACAAGCATTTACAGTCTGGCAATTTAACCAATGCTGTTTTAATGATGCTTATTAAAGGAGTTATGCCGCTTCCTCCCCCCCAAAGAACGATGTTTTTTGCTTTTAGAGCATCTTCGTCTAACACAAAAGAGCCCAATGGTGGCATTACTTCAAGTTTATCCCCGACACTAACTTCGTTATTTAAGTAGTTGCTCATTCTGCCCCCATCTACTTTTTTGATTGCTATGGTGATTTTTTCACCTGTAATGGGTGATGAGCACATCGAATAAGACCTTCTAATTTCCTCGTTGTTAACCACAGCACTTACAGTAAGGTACTGCCCAGCATCATAAGAAAATAATGGTGCCATTAACGGAGGAACATCAAGTGTTATGCTAACTGCATGATCTGTCTGTTTCGTTATTTGAGCTATGGGTATTGAATAAAAACCAGTAGGCATAATTTATTTTTTTAAAAGTCCTTCTAATATTTCTACTGCATTTGTAGCAGCACCTTTACGAAGGTTGTCTGCAACAACCCACATGTTTAATGCTTTTGGTTGAGACTCGTCTCTTCTGAGTCTTCCCACCATAACATCATCCTTATCTTTTGCAAATAGTGGCATAGGGTATTGGTTTTCCTCTTGATTATCTATCAAAACTAAGCCCTCTGTTTCATCCAAAATTCTTCTAACATCACTCATCTCAAAATCGTTTTCAAACTCCACATTTATCGATTCAGAATGACCTCCCACCACAGGTACCCTTACTGCTGTCGCGGTAATTTGTATTTGAGGAGCATTTAATATTTTTCGTGTCTCATGAACAAGCTTCATTTCTTCTTTAGTGTAGCCGTTACTTAAAAAAACGTCGCAATGGGGTATACAGTTTTGATCTATGGGGTACAAATATGCCATGCTAGATGAAACACCTTTGGTTCGTTCGTCTTCCATTTGTTGGACTGCGTCCTTACCTGTTCCACTTACCGATTGGTAAGTAGATATCACCAATCTTTTAATTTTGTATATTTTGTGTAAACCCGAAAGGGCTAAAACCATCTGAATGGTTGAGCAATTAGGGTTAGCTATTATTTTGTTCTCTCCAACAGTATTTTGATTAATCTGAGGAACAACCAATGGACAGTTTTCATCCATTCTCCAAGCTGAAGAATTGTCGATTACTACCGTGTTGTTTTGAGCGAATTTTGGTGCCCATTCGGTTGATATTTGTCCACCAGCTGAAAAAAGTGCATAGTCTAAATCTAGCTTTATGACATCTTCAAGCGTTATAAGCGAGTACTCTTTTCCTTGGAAGTTTAAGGTTTTTCCTCTGTTTGAAGCACTAGCAACAAGATGAAGTTCATCAAAGTCTATATTCCTTTCGTTAATCACTTCAAGCATAGTTCGGCCTACCATACCTGTCGCCCCTACAATAGCTAGTTTCATACGGTTTGAGTAAGGGTGTTTAAGTTTAATGTTCGATTAGACAGCTTAGCTTGTTTTCTAATTTTTTCTGTGAACTCCTTCATCGAATTTAGGTACATACTCTGGAATCCATCGGACAACGCCTCCTCTGGTTCGTGATGAACCTCAATCATAAGGCCATCAGCTCCTGCAGCAATTGAGGCTAAGGAAAGGGGGGTGACGAGACTTCGTTTACCCGTTCCTTGACTTGGATCTGCTATCACGGGTAAATGACTTAATTCTTTTACCAGAGGAATAGCAGCTATATCCATTGTGTTTCTTAAAGAGGTGTCAAATGTTCGAATTCCTCGCTCGCATAGTATAACATTTTCATTACCTCCCAATAATATATATTCTGCCGCCAATAACCATTCATTAACCGTACTTGACATTCCTCTTTTTAGTAAAATTGGTTTGTCCGTTTTTCCCAATTCTTTTAAAAACTGATAGTTCTTGGCATTTCTTGAGCCTACTTGAAAAACATCAGCATAAGGATATGCTTCTTCAATTAACGTTGTGTCTAAAACTTCTGTTACTATTTTTAAATCGTACTTTTTAGAGGCTTCTTTTAACAGTTTTAAACCCTCCTTTTTTAAACCTTGGAATGCATATGGAGAGGTTCTAGGCTTATAAGCTCCTCCTCGCATAAATTTAATTCCCAGGTCTGAAATACCTTTAGCTATTTCGTCTAACTGTTTTTCTGACTCCACAGCACATGGACCAGCAATCAGACACAATTCTTCTTTACCCACATACTCGTCTCCTATTTTGACGATAGTTTTGTGGTTGCTGTGTTGTTTGGATGCAAGTTTTATATCAAACATGACTAAATCTTAAACGAATAATAACTAATTCAGTTTTGTATACTTTACACTTAATTTTACTGATCCAGACATCGTGTCAGAATCTACTATAACTCGATGAGGTGTAATAGGATAGTCATTGGGTACACTTAAGTAAAACCAATTAAACTCATTTCTCCCTGTTGAACGATAGGTTTGCTTTAATTGTTGCAAATACCTGTTAAAATAAAACGTGTAACTGTTTGAGCCCGCATCATAGTATGATTCCGAAAACCGTACGTCATTAAAATCCAAAAATGAGGTCATTGATTGGTTTAGGTTTGATGTGTCGGGTGTCAACAACCAAAGCCTTGGTGCTGGTTCAAAATTTCCATTGAAATCTAACGACGTGTCTATTGAAACTTCTAGTTTAGCTTCATTAATCACAATACCTTCATCCAGCTCAATTATAGAATCTAGTTGCGGTGCTTCTATTCTTACCTTAGTTCCGCCAAGTGACTGAACATAAGTGATATCAAAATGCCCAACCCCCCCCATCTTCTGCTCTTCAATAACTGGTGTGTGTGTTGTTTCAAAGAAGTTAACTCGTTTTGAGCTCACCCCTAAAGGAATTGCTAGTTGAAGAGAGTCTGAATAAAACAAATCTAAACTGGATCGAGTATTTATCGCCTCCACGGCAACTATTGCACCGTCACCTGAAACAATAGATCGAGGAATTAACACCAACCCTTTCATTATTTCAATAAAGTTATCATTAGAGCTAAGTGTTGTCTCATCGTAATCTAAAATTTCTTGACCAAATGTATTGTCAAGTTTTACAGTCATTCTAGGGGAAAGTGTAACAACCTCTCCGTCAACTTCTCTTTTTACACTATCCAAATTAAATTTACCGCTATACTCGCCTATTTTGGGTCCAAGACTGGGGGTATAGTTACTAAAATAAACGTCGTCCGATAGGTCTTCACCTAACTTATATATGTCAAAAACCAACTCACTCTCAACATCACCATAATTTAACCCATAATTCGTAATTCTGGTTCCTTCGTCAACTGTTTGATACAGGTCAAAGACTAAATTAAGCTGAGTAGAATCTATAGTGTTTCCATTTAAATTGATACCTGTTTCAGTCAATTGGGGCTGAATAACCAAGCTTGCCTTACTCTCTCCAAAAACAGGGTCATTAATTATTCCCAGTAAGCTAGAACTTAAACTATTAACTATAAAAGTATCGTCTGCAACAGTTCGAAAAGATAGGTTTCGATACTCAACGTTGATGGCGTTTGCCAAAGACTCATCACCAATCAAATCTAAGCCAATGTCTGTTGATTCTTTTTTGCAAGAAAAAAGAAATAACAAAAGAAAAAGGGGTAAACACCCCCTAGTTCTCATATTTATAAAAAAATTCTTCACGGAAATATTACTCTTCTGATAACAGGGAGTTGTAAAAGTCTAGATAATTATCTGCTATTTGATCATTAGAATGATTCAAGATTGGTTTCTTGCACGAATCTAATTTTTGATTCACTTCATCATCCACAGAATCGCACTTGACAACAGCATCTGCGTGCATTATCCCTCCGATGTGCATGCTTGAACAGTCTGCCTTCGAAAAAGGCTCTAACTTATCATCTTCGATATAATTTAAGCTCGCTTTTCTCATAAAGTCCTCTCCAAGGTCCTCTTTAAAGTCATTCTCATAAACAGAATAAATAACTTTAGAGTTAGAAAAAACAGGCTCGTCTTTGTATAGTGTCTTTAAATAAAGTGGAATCAAACTGGTCATCCAACCTTGACAGTGAATAATGTCCGGATACCACCCTAGTTTTTTAACTGTTTCTAGTGCTCCTTTGCAAAAGAAGATTGTACGCTCATCGTTGTCAGAGAAAAACTCTTCATTTTCGTCGTTATAAACAAATTTTCGTTGAAAAAAGTCTTCATTATCCAAAAAATACACTTGCATTTTCGTGTTTGGAATAGAGGCAACTTTTATGGTTAGGGGATTGTCGTTATCGTCAATGGTGATGTTCATGCCAGACAACCTAACAACTTCATGCAATCTGTTTCTTCGTTCGTTAATAACACCAAATCGAGGAACTAATATTCTAACCTCATTATCTTTTTCTTGAATTTTTTGTGGAAGATATCGAGCAATTTCTGCTAACGGGGTGTCTCCATCTAAGAAAGGTCTCATTTCTGAAGAAATGAATAGTATTTTTTTTCTTTCCTGTGTGTTATCCATAAAATGATTTATTTTTTTACAATTGCAAAGATACAGTGGCTTTGCATTAATTTTATAACGCAGAACTATTGTATATTTAGTATTTTTTTTGTATATAGATGCATATAATTAAACGCTTTATTGACCTTAAAAGGCTTCTTGATAACAACCAAAAAAGAAGTCCTAATCAAATTGTTGGTTTTGTGCCAACAATGGGTGCACTCCACGAGGGTCACATCTCGTTAATCAACGAGAGTTGCACTAATTGCGATGTGAGCATCTGTAGCATATTTGTAAACCCCACACAATTCGGGGAGTCAAACGACCTAGAAAAATACCCCAAACCCATTGAAAAAGACGTCGAACTATTAATTGATAGTGGTTGTGATGTTTTGTTTTTACCCACTGTTGAAGAAGTATATCCGGCAACCTACACACATCAAAACTTTAATCTAGGAGGAATTGATTTAGTTTTTGAAGGAAAAAGTAGGGTTGGTCACTTTCAGGGAGTATGCAATGTAATTTATCGGTTCTTTGATCAGATAAAACCCCACAGGGCTTATTTTGGTCAGAAGGATTTTCAACAAACAGTTGTTGTTAAAAAACTAGTTAATATCACATCACTAAACACTAAAATTTGTGTTGTTCCCATAAAGCGTGAACCTAGCGGATTAGCAATGAGTTCTCGAAATGTTCGGCTATCAAACAGCGGAAGAAAAAAAGCCGCGTTTATAAATGAATCTTTAAGGTTAATTAAAAACAACTTTCGCGAAATTGGTCTCAGCAAAAGCATTGATTTGGCTAAAAAACATATTCTTAAGTATGATAATGCAAAACTAGACTATCTAGTTGTAGCAGAAACCGACACATTAAGAGGGGTTGAAACTTACGAAAACAAAAAATTAGTTGCCCTAACTGCAGTAAACTATGAAGGCGTTCGCCTTCTTGACAATATGATTCTTACTTAAAATAGGTTTGTCAGGTATTTTTATTGTGCTTATCTTTGCATTCAATTAGCGCGGGATGGAGCAGTGGTAGCTCGTCGGGCTCATAACCCGAAGGTCACAGGTTCGAGTCCTGTTCCCGCAACTAAAACAATAAAAGAGTCTCGCTTAACGGCGGGACTTTTTTGTTTAACCTCTACACGTTTCATATGTTTTTTGGGCTGACGTGTATTTTGTTTAAAAAACTCTGCAAAACTGTGTGTTAAAACATTTAGACTCTTGCTATTGCTTTATGATTGTTTTAAAAGTTACATCATTGCCGTCACTCAATTTGATAAAATAAGTGCCTTTAGATAGGTTGCTTAAATCTATTACATCTTCCGTAACTTGTATTGACAAAACTTGACCCAGATAATTACAAATAGAGACTTTTAACTTATTTGTGTTTCCTTTCACTACTGTAGTTTCCATTGCAGGGTTGGGGTAAACAGAAATGTTTAGATTGTTTTTTTCTCCAACACTTGCCGCTGAACAATCAAGACCAGCATCTACAACGTTCCAATTATAATTATTTATCAAATAATCCCTGGCTGCCAAGCTGTTACAATAATTAATAGTTTCTGCTCCTATTTCAACATTCATTTGCAAAGGTTGTTGTGCCCAGCCATTTAAAATGTTGTCGTAATTGTCTGTTGAAAGACCTGAACTGTGAAACATCATATACATATTGGTCACGTTGCTAATATCCCAGCTACTAAGGTCAGAATCAAAATCAGTATTTTCATGAAATAGCTGACTCATATTAGTCACATTGCTTACGTCCCAATCGGTAATATTTCCATAGGTGCTTTCGACAGGATTGGGAGATGAAAACCAAGAATTAACAACATTCTGAACATTCGTATTTGAGATGGGGTCATCATATTTAATAAGACTAAACGAACCCTCATCGTTTTCCCAGTATGCTATTCGATTTGTACTACCCCAATCCTCGGTAATTATATACTGTGGCATAATATCAAAATCACCATCGTTATCAATGTCTAAAACTCTTAATTCATAGGAGATGCTCAAATCACCTATTTTTTGAGTTGTAAATGGTCCCGATAATTCTGAATATAGTTGAACCGGATCAACAACAATATCGTTTGTTACCTCAACAAGACTATCTCCCTTAACATTTTTAAAAACATTAATACCGACACCCGAATAGTTATAAGTGCCGATAGTAACTAAGTCAAAATACCCGTCGTTGTTATAATCAATGAAATTACCACCAAATAGCGTTAAATCACATCCTTGGCAATTTTTAAAATTTGGGGTTGTAAAATCAAAAGTCATTGCATTTTGCAGAGAAAAGTCGCCTGTCCCATCTCCATACATTACATACAAGAGCTCAGGGTTATAGCCTATACTATCATACATTTCAACTAAAGATTCGGGGATTTGTTGATCATCTGTAAAACCCGCAATTAGATCTAAATAACCATCGTTGTTCATGTCAAATAAATCCATGTAAGTAAAAGCCATATCTGAACAGCCGCCGCTGCGTAAGTAGGTTTTACTTTCAATTAAATTGGATTTTGAAACCGTGAAATTACCCACACCATCGTTTATATAAAATTTTGGGGTTGAAATATGTTCACAGCTTCCGTATTGCCATTCCGCCTCCACAATATCAATATCTCCATCATTGTCGATATCACCAGTAGCCAAGCTGTGTGAGCCGGTTGGTTGACCAACGAGGCGTTCAGTCATGCCAGAAGAGGAAAATTCAAGAACCACCAACGGATAGTGTTCGTCAGTATAATAACCCCCCTCTCCATTGTCGTGATGATTTTCGTTTTCAAACACCACATCTAAAACACCATCACCATTAAAATCTCCTGCTTCAAGCCGAGCTGAATACCAAATACCGCTTTTGTAATATGTTGGTTTTGTGTATTCATTAAAATAATCTTCCCACCAAACCCATTTACCGTATCCAGTAACATAACCGTCACAGTCGTCACATGGAGTTACATTTTGTAACCAGCCCACAAGATCCATCTTGTCATCGTTGTTATAATCAAACAGCAAATAGGCTTGGTCTCCCAAAACATACCTTTCTTGCTCATTTTCAATATTAATTCTTTGAGCTGCTTCTTTATATGAGATAATATAAGCCGGAGAGGACTGGTCTTGAACTATTGTTCCAACAGTGTTGTTTATGGCAGAATGTGTAGGTGTTCCATAATTAGCTAAATCTTGTGAATACAAAAAAATGTGCGTAATTAAAAAGGTCAAGGTAAACAAATATGAAAACTTCATAAGTACTAGTAATTATTTTTAAAATTAACTTAAAATTAGAAAAAAACAAAACAACGACAATTCATTTTCTTGAATTTTGTCAGCTACTGAAAAGGAGAGAAAAGATAAATCAATATTTTGTTTTCAAAGCAACTTACTCCTAAACAATTACCCAAAATTAAGACAATGCTTTTTCGACATAAATAAAAAGGGAAGGCTAGTGCCTTCCCTTTTTATAAAACAGTTTGTTTTATATCATCTAACAACCATAAATCGAGCTGTTCCTACTTTATCAGCAGAACGCATTCGAATGATATAATTACCTGAATCTAGATTAGCAACTGAAAGGTTGTTGTTGACAAACGAACCCTCAGAAACCCTGATTCCTGTGACAGAATAAACTTCATATAAATCCCACTTATCAGTTCCGATTACAGTAAGGTTTTCAGCTGTAGGGTTAGGATATACTTTACAAATTACTGTAAGCTCAGAAATAGATGAACGATCAACCCAAGCTGCTACATCGCTTAACCTTCTCGGGAAAATCTGATATCCACTGTTATAGGGTGCGTCTCTATCATACTGCCCCCCTATACCTGTGATTATCATCGTATCTGCAATAACCGCCTCACCTTGCATGTCAATGATGTCCTTGTCTATTCTTAATTGAAACGTATCTCCTTTTTCATTGGTAAGCTCTATGTTGCCAAAGTTGGGACTTTCATTGTTTGGCCAAACCGTAGTGGTGTCATTTGTTATCCAAACTTTTGCTAACTGAATAAATTCAGACTCTGTTTCTTCAGATGGAGCGTCTACAACAGTAGGAGAAGCTAGCGTGTTTCCTTGGCTATTTAGTTTAATACTATCAGCTTTTAGTTCTAAAAGGCCCCTAAAAAAATCGATTTCACCCCTAACTGTAATCTCATCTCCTTCAGTAACAACATAATCGCTTACATCGTTAAAGTTAAAAATATTGATTCCGCTAGTTGCATCTATTGCAGTGAATGAAAGCCCTGCATTTCCATCGTAATCAATTCCATATACTACTCCGGTAATCTCATATTTCACTCCTTTGTTGGTTGGAGCTAGGTCACCATCTAATTGAACAACATCTACAATATCTGAAACAATATAGTCGTCGTTAAGTATAACAACCTCTGATGTTGTGTCAGATCCCCAAACAGCATTACTGCTAAGATTTCTTAATGCAAGTGTAATGTTTTTGTTTAAGCCACCGTCTGTATTATCAGTGATGTCCATTGTAACCTTTTGGTTGGTGTCGTCACCAGGGTTGAAAGTAACCATTGTTGATGAGGTAATGGTGTAATCTGTTCCGTTAACTGCTGTTCCGCCAGTTACAAAAACCTCAACCTTAGTGGTATCTTTTGATGTAGCAGCAATTGAAACCTCAACAAATGCTGTACCCGCATTTTCGTCTACAAAATATTTTGTTTTGGCAAATTTTACTTCTGGTGTAACCGCTGGATGACAATCTGAAGTTGTGCTTCCTAAATAGCTCCATGTATTTTGTGGATATACATCCCACTGACCAACACTTTTTGTCCAATCTGTCTCACCTGCCGAAACACTTGCTTTTCTTACCAAGGTATACTCGTTAGTTGCCCCATCTCCTACAACCCATCCTTTTCCTGGATCTACACCTGGCACCCCAATGATGTCTATTCGTGTAGAATTCTTAATGTTTGTAAGTATTAGTGCGTCATCACCATTGTAATACGTCGCGGTACCTGTGGTGTCAGCCTTTGCTTTAATCAACGAATCTGCACTTGGATTTGCTATTACATATACAGCATCAGAAGCCAGCATTCCGTTTAACGAAAACGTGTCTGGTCTTGTTGTGTCACCATTATTCATTCTAATCACAGCATAACTAGAAAGGTCTATCTCAGAACTAGATGGATTGTAAATTTCCAAATACTTGTTATTGCTTGACCCCTCTGAGTATTCACTGAAAAATAAGTCTGAACATGCCTCGGGAGCACTTTTTTGACAGTCCGAAGTTGTGCTTCCTAAATAGCTCCATGTATTTTGTGGATATACATCCCACTGACCAACACTTTTTGTCCAATCTGTCTCACCTGCCGAAACACTTGCTTTTCTTACCAA
>Ga0228672_1000498_pt1 | contig 19758 bp, 12 predicted proteins | sample 90DmetaG_FD_182788 | JGI IMG/M metagenome (GOLD analysis project Ga0228672, IMG submission 182788) | Seawater microbial communities from Monterey Bay, California, United States - 90D | ecosystem: Environmental > Aquatic > Marine > Coastal | place: USA: California | collected 2016-11-08 | reverse complement strand
GATATATCATGTAGTTTTGAACTTTTATAGGGTTTTGAACCTTTGTTTTCAAGCTTAAAATTAATTTTAATTTGTTCTATAAACGCCGTACTACTTAAACCATTTAAATCTGTAATAACTCTGTTGTAATCGTATATTTTGAGCTGACTTTCTGGAATTAAATAGCTTAAAAAATAATTGTATGGAGCTTTAGTTATTTGCTTTTGTTCCAGTTTGAGTTCACGTGCTAAAAGCGCCGATGATGCGGAACGGTGATGGCCATCAGCGATGTAAAGTACTGGAATATTCTGAAACGCGTTATGAATACATTGCACAGTGTCTTGATCGTCAACACACCAAAGTTTGTGGGTTTCATTTTCAGTGATCCAAGAATTAAACTCTGTTGCCTTTTTTTTGGCGTTTTGAATCTCTTTTTCCAAAGTCAAATCGTTTGGGTATGTGAGTAATACCGGAGCAGCATTGAACCGAACGGTTTTTAAATAATTTTTAAAAGTAGTTTCACGTTTTGCAATTGTTGCTTCGTGTTTGAGGATCTGAGTGTCATAATCCTCAACACTAGCGGTTGCAATGATACCACAAAACAAGTGTCCATTAGCTTGTACGGTTTCATAAATATAATAGGAGGGGGTTGTATCTTTTATTAAAACATTTGAGGCTTTGAACGCTTCATATCGTTCTTTGACTAATTCATATCGCTTTGATTTTTCAGGCGAAAAAGAGGGGTCTTTTTTGATGTTTATAATGCTCAAAAAAGAAGTAGGGTTTTCTTTTAATTCTTTATTTAGTTCGATCTTAGAATACGCTTTGTAAGATCTTGAACTAAAATTTTGAATTTTGTTTTTTGTAGGACGAACCGCTTTAAATGGATTGATTTTTGCCATTGATTTATAGGGTTGGGTGGGGGATGTTTAAGAAAATTGAGCAGCAACATTAACTGCTTTTTGTTCTTTTGAATAGTCGTAAAACCCTTCTCCTGATTTGACCCCGTGCTTTCCAGCTCGCACCATATTTACTAAAAGTGGGTTTGGAGCATATTTTGGGTTTTTAAAGCCGTCATACATCACTTCCAAAATAGATAAACACACATCAAGTCCTATAAAATCAGCCAGCTCTAAGGGGCCCATTGGATGGCCCATTCCAAGTTTCATGATTGTATCAATTTCTTTAACCCCTGCAACTCCTGTAAACAACGTTTCAATAGCTTCATTAAGCATGGGCATTAAAATCCGATTGGCTACAAACCCAGGGTAATCATTAACAATAACCGGAGTTTTTTGAATTTTAGTTGTCAGATTTACAATAAATTCCTCAACCTCTTTTGAGGTGCTGTAACCTGTAATAATCTCAACTAATTTCATGATCGGAACAGGGTTCATAAAATGCATTCCAATGACGCGATCTGGTCTAGAGGTTTGTGCAGCGATTTGTGTAATGGAAATAGAAGAAGTGTTGGTGGCGAGTATGGTGTCTTCTGGACAATCTTGATCCAATTGTTTAAAAATTTTTAGTTTTAAATCTATATTTTCGGTCGCAGCTTCAACCACAAGACTGGCATATTCTACCCCTTCAGTAATATTTGTAAAGATTGAAATATTGGCTAATGTTTCAGTTTTTTTCCTTTCGTCTATTCTATCTTTAGCGACTAAGCGGTCTAAATTGTTAGTAATTGTTGCAATCGCTTTTGTGAGTGCTGTTGTATTTACGTCTATTAATTGAACTTTGAATCCGGCTTGTGCAAAAGTATGAGCGATCCCATTTCCCATAGTTCCGGCTCCAATAACTGCAATATTTTTCATATGTCTCTATTTTTTAATACTTATGGGGCGATTTATATTAATCTGTTTTTCGAATTGGAATTTAGTCATATCTTGCTTTAAAAACAAGATATGATTTGATGAGCAACTCTCAGTGCTTCTGTTCCATCTCTGAGTGTTACAACAGGTTTAGTGTTGGTATTGATTGCGTCAGCAAAACTTTCGAGTTCGTCTAAAATGGCATTATTAGGAGCGATTTCAGGATTTTCAAAATAGATTTGTTTTTTGACACCCTCTGCATTTTGTAATACCATATCAAAATCTCCGGGTGTTTCTGGAGCATCTTTCATTTTTACCACTTCCACTTGTTTTTCTAAAAAGTCCACACTGATGTAAGCATCTTTCTGGAAAAAACGACTTTTTCGCATATTTTTCATAGAAATACGACTCGCCGTAAGGTTGGCAACACATCCATTTTCAAACTCAATACGTGCGTTGGCAATGTCTGGAGTTTCACTTATTACAGATACGCCACTTGCAGTAATGATTTTGACAGGAGATTTTACAACACTTAATATAATGTCAATATCATGAATCATTAAATCTAATACAACAGGAACATCAGTTCCACGAGGATTAAATTCCGCCAAACGATGCGTTTCAATAAACATCGGTGATTGGATGTCGTTTTTAACAGCTTTAAATGCGGGGTTAAAACGTTCTACATGTCCAACCTGTCCTCTGAGATTGTTTTCAGAAATCAACAAACGAATTTGTTCGGCTTCTTCAACAGTATTGGTAATTGGTTTTTCAATAAAAATATGTTTCCCTTTAGTGATAGCTTTGAGGGCACATGCAAAATGAGAAAGTGTTGGAGTGACAATATCCACCACATCCACAGCGTCTATAAGTGCTTCCAAGGAATTGAAAAAGAGGTATCCAAACTCGTTTTCTACTTTTTTTCCATTGGATGCATCAGGATCATAAAATCCTATGAGGTCGAATTTTTCAGATTGTTGAAGTAGTTTAAGATGTATTTTCCCGAGATGGCCAGCCCCTAAGACTCCTGCTTTTAGCTTCATGATGTGTTTTTTTTTGTAAAACTATGATTTTTTTATTCCATTTTGAATATCGGAACAAAATTTTATTGAAAATATGATGCCTTACTATGTCGTTAATTGATTTAAATAGTTTTTGAAGTTTGTACAGACCTTTTTTTTGAGATTTACAAGGATACTTTAGAAGTTTAATATCTAAAAATAATTATTACAAAAGTCAATTATTAATTTGACATCATTTAGTGTTTAGTTTATCTTTACATTTTAAAGATGAAGTCTATTCTTCATTTTATTCATGACTTTGAAAGATACATTCAAACATAAAGGACTTCGAAAACAATTAGTCAATACGTTAGTTGATAAAGGCATCAAAAATCAAGCAGTCCTTGATGCTATTGGGTCTATTCCACGTCACCTATTTATAGATTCTGGTTTTTTAGAGCATGCTTACCAAGACAAGGCTTTTCCAATTGGAGCTAGTCAAACCATTTCTCAACCCTATACCGTTGCATTTCAATCGGAGTTGTTAGAAGTTAAGCAGGGAGATAAAATTCTCGAAATTGGTACAGGAAGTGGCTACCAAACGGCGGTATTGTGTGTGTTGGGTGCTCATGTATATAGTATTGAACGTCAACTAGAGTTATTTAAAAAAACCAGCCAGTTTTTACCAAAAATAGGCTATGTGGCAAAACGTTTAATTTTTGGAGATGGGTATAAAGGATTAAAAGAAGAAGCACCTTTTGACAGTATTATTGTCACCGCAGGAGCACCTTATGTTCCTAAACCTTTGCTTTCTCAACTCAAGGTAGGAGGGCGGTTGGTGATACCTGTTGGAGATGAAAATCAAATCATGACACTCTACATTCGTAAAGGCCCCAAAGAATTTGAAAAACACGAATTAGGAAACTTTAAGTTTGTACCCCTTTTAGAAAATAAAAATTAGAAACTAATTCCAAATAAAACCCCGTCGTTCACAAACCCCGAGTGGTAGGATCGCACGTAATCAACTCTTAAAAAACGGTATTTTTTCCAGCCAATATTATTTATTCCTACACTAAGTTCGTTGTAAGGTTTTTGTTGTTTTGCTGTAAATCCATGAACGCCTAAAATTAGGTTGTAATTCAGCTTGTTTATAAAGGGTATTTTCCCTAGTATATAACCCTTAAAATCATGTTCGAAGTGGTATTCTAGATAATTTTCAGACGTGCTAAAATCATAATATCCAACATTTTTAAAATTTGATAGGTAGCTGTCGTTTAGGTTTACGTGAGTTTGATTTCCATTAATGTGCTTAGCGTCCATAAATGCTACAGATTCAGCTCCAAAAAATGTACCACTCAACAGCTTGTAGCTAAAATCTCCTTTATTTTCAAGACTAAAATTTTGTGAAATATTGACACTCAAATGATCGTAATTGTAGTTAGGATTAGTAGCTCCAAACCCTTTTTCAAAACTAAAATTTAGTTTTGGATACTTAGGGCTGGTTATATTGAATTTACTTCCAGGGTAGCTGAGGTATTTTTGTCCAAAACGAATAGCACCTTTGAACTTAAATTTAAGAATGTTATGATTTTCAAAGGGAGTGGACTCAAAATTTAAAGGGGCTAACGGATTGTTGCTTGTATAGGATTTGTCAGCTTTATTGATGAAAGTAAAATCGGTGGTATTAAAAAGTCCTCTGCGGTTTTCAAAACTCAGTGCCGTTCCAAATCGAAATCCATTAAAAAGCTCCTGTCCATAATTTAGTTTGACAAATCGATTTTCAAACAACTTCATATAATTTTCCTCAAAAAACAAGCTGCTCAAATCATTCATTAAACTCGATATAGGTTCTTGATCGTTAAACTGCTGTACTTTTATACCCGTACTAAATCCGATATTTAAGTCGTTGATATTGTTGAACTTATATTTAAAACCTACCGTTCCTCTTAGTCTTTGGGTTTCAAAACTATAATTTAGACGATTTTCAAGCGAAAGGTATTTTTTATATTCATCATAGCGTTTGGTATAATTGATGTCTAAATTTATGTTGTATCCCTGTACCGTATTGAAATTAAAACTGTTTAACGGACTGCTGACACTAAAAACTTTGTTCTCAAAAGAGTTTTCGTAAGAATATCCCGAGATTAAGTTGCCAAGTTTAAATTTATTACTATTTGCATCAATAGAATCGAGATATGTTTTTGAATTGTACAACGTTTGAATACTATCTTTCTTAACGTAGTCCTTAAATTCTTCGCTAGTCAACGGTACAGGTCTAAGGATATTCCAGTATGTTGAATCTTTTTTATTTGCTTCGGGTTCAAAGGATAAAACTTCATTAGTAAAGACGGATTTCTCAAAATTCGGATTCAGTTTATAATTGGAATAATTGGCTACAAAACTGCCATTCCCTTTAAACCCTAAAAATCCAAATTTAAAACTAATTGTTTGGGAGCGAAGGATCCAATAGTCACTTTCGTCGTCGTAGGAAGCGTTCTGTTTAAAAGTGATCACATCTACAGCAGGCGATTGAATTTGAGCACCAGTAACGCTAAGCTCGAGCCCGTAAATTGCCCATTGATCTTCAACGATATAGATAACCCCAGAAAATACACGATCGTTCTCACGCCGTGGAAATAAGTTAATTTTATTAATCAGGCGTCCTCCATTGTCATAAAAAACACCTTCGAGTTTGTAGGTGTAATAATTAAAAGCATAATCGGCAATTGGTGATACAATATCAGAATTCAGATTAATAGTATTGTTATAAAAATTAAAATCGACATCACTAGCGTTGTTGAAACTAAACCCATTGGAATCCCCACTCACTTTTGAGGCTATAATTTTTTCTGAAAGCTTATCTGGCTTTTCGTAATTTAGTTTTGAAACGGTTTCTGATAAATACAAAATCCCCGAACGTGTGGAATCTAGTACGCCGTCCAAATCGCCCACCTCTTGTCCAAGAAATTTATTAGGGACGTCTTTAAGTCGGATGATTCCTTTGGAATAAAAATCGGCGGAAAAGCTGTTTATTTTTTCTAATTGTGCTTTTCGTTCAGCTATTGCTGCGAGAATGATTCGATTTGCAGGATTTTCTTTGGAGGAAATCACGACTTCATTTAAGGAGATGTTTTCTTCCAACAAAGTGATGTCTAAGATATGAGGAAATTCTTTAATTTCAACAGTTTTGGTTTGTGTTTTAAATCCTAAAAATTGAAAAACAATACTGTATTTACCAGGTCTTGAAACTGCTAATTCATACTGACCTTGCGCATTTGAGGTGGTGCCTACATAAGAATTTTCAATGTAAATATTAACAAACGGAATGGGTAGGTTGTCAAGATCTGTGATTTTACCTTTGAGTTGGGCTGAAACGGATAGAGAACAAAAAAATACTAATATTAAGTAACGCATCATGCTATTATATGTGATTTAAAGTTTGTAAAATTGGTCTATTTAAAACTTTTTTTTACCCGATCTAAATCGCGTTTATTATCGCGATCTTTTATGGTTTCGCGTTTGTCAAAAAGTTTTTTCCCTTTTGCGAGTGCAATTTTCAGTTTAGCAAACCCTTTTTCATTGATAAAAAGTCGTAAAGGAACAATTGTTAATCCGGTATTTTTAACTTCTTTTTCAAGTTTTTTGAGCTCTTTCTTGTTGAGTAATAATTTCCGTTCTGCCTTGGGAGAATGATTGTAATGATTTCCAAAATCATATTCCTGAATAGTCATATTTATTACAAAAAGTTCGCCTCTAGAATTAAACTCGCAGAAACTTTCAGTAATAGAAGCTTTACTTTCTCGTATAGATTTGATTTCAGTTCCCGTCAATACAATACCAGCTGTGTACGTATCTAAAAGTTCATACGTAAAGCGGGCCTTTTTGTTTAATATATTAACTGGCTTTTTCATCAGTGGTCAAAACTAAGCAAAATATTAATCAATTGTTAAAACGTATCTATAATTTGTGAATACTCCAAATGTATATTTTATATATTTTCTTGATTGGAGTTAATAACTTAAAAAAAAGCAATGCAATTCTAAAATATAGAGATTACATTGCTTCTTAATAACCAACCAACACTAATTAGACGACTTTGTGTGTGATTTGTTACACGGTTTTTGAAATTAAATTTGTCTGATTTCTAAAAACAATTTGATCTTCAAAAGCATCCAATAAAATAATACTGTCTTTAGTAACTTCACCTGATAAAAGTGATTTACTTAATGCATTCAAAACTTCTTTTTGAATGGTACGTTTTACAGGACGTGCTCCATATTCTGCTTGGTAACCTTTTTTGGCCAAATAGAGGATTGCATCCTCTGTTGAGTCAAATGTGATCCCTTGTTTTTTAATGAGTTGAGACACGTTTTTTAGTTGTAATCTCACAATAGCTTCAATATCTTTTTTTGCTAAAGGGCTGAATAAAACAGTGTCATCGATGCGATTTATAAATTCAGGTCTTACTACCTTTTTCAATACATTTAAAACTTCACTTTTTGCAGTTTCTAAAGCAGTATCAACATCCGGAATCGTTTCAAATGTTTCATGAATCACCTCACTTCCAAGGTTTGAAGTCATAATAATGATGCTATTTTTAAAATCAGCAATTCGTCCCTTGTTATCTGTCAGTCGGCCTTCGTCAAGCACTTGTAGTAAAATATTAAACGTATCGGGATGTGCTTTTTCAATTTCATCCAATAACACCACTGAATAAGGTTTGCGTCGTACGGCTTCGGTGAGCTGCCCTCCCTCTTCGTAGCCCACATATCCAGGAGGTGCACCTACCAAACGACTCACAGCATGACGCTCTTGATATTCGCTCATGTCAATTCGTGTAAGTGCATTTTCATCATCAAACAAATAAGCAGCTAATGTTTTTGCTAATTCTGTTTTACCCACACCTGTTGTGCCTAAAAATAGAAATGTACCAATTGGTTTATTGGGGTTTTGTAAGCCGGTTCTATTACGGCGTACAGCATCACTAACAGCTGTTACAGCCTCATTTTGTCCAACCACACGCTTGTGAAGTACGCTTTCTAAGTTTAATAATTTTTCACGTTCGGATTGAATCATTTTTGTAACTGGAATTCCAGTCCATTTTGCGACCACTTCAGCAATGTGTTCATAAGTGACTTCTTCTTTAATTAAAGCGTTTTGTTGATTTTCGTCCAGCTTTTTCTGAAGTGTTTGTAGTTCTGTTTCAGCGTCTTTTATTTTTCCATAACGAATTTCGGCTACTTTGCCATAATCGCCATCGCGTTCAGCTCTTTCGGCCTCTATTTTAAAATTCTCAATATCAGATTTTGCAGTTTGAATTGTTTCTACAAGTTCTTTTTCATTACGCCATTTAGCTTCCAAACTATTTCGATCTTCTTTAATATTGGCCAAGTCTGCTATAAGAGATTTAAGTTTCGATTCATCTTTTTCGCGCTTAATAGCTTCAATCTCAATTTCTAATTGCATGACTTTTCGATCCAATACATCTAATTCTTCTGGTTTAGAGTTGATTTCCATCCGTAGTTTAGATGCCGCTTCATCCATCAAATCAATGGCTTTGTCGGGTAAAAAACGATTACCTATATAGCGGTTAGACAATTCAACTGCTCCTATAATCGCCTCGTCTTTAATTCGTACTTTATGATGTGTTTCATATTTTTCTTTGATACCTCGAAGAATTGAAATAGCACTTTCAGTATCGGGTTCATTAACAACTACTTTTTGAAATCGTCTTTCTAGAGCTTTGTCTTTTTCAAAGTACTTTTGGTACTCATCTAGGGTTGTTGCACCAATTGCCCGCAGTTCGCCACGAGCTAAAGCAGGTTTTAAAATATTAGCAGCGTCCATAGCGCCTTCACCACCACCTGCACCTACCAAGGTATGTATTTCGTCTATAAAAAGTACAATATCCCCTTCACTTTCGGTCACCTCTTTAATGACTGCTTTTAAACGTTCTTCAAATTCACCTTTGTATTTTGCTCCAGCAATCAAGGCTCCCATGTCGAGTGCATAAATTTCTTTGTCTTTAAGGTTTTCTGGAATATCACCTGCAATAATTCTGTGAGCTAACCCTTCGGCAATTGCGGTTTTTCCAGTTCCGGGTTCGCCTACTAAAATGGGATTGTTTTTAGTACGCCTAGATAGAATTTGAAGAATCCGTCTAATCTCTTCATCGCGTCCTATAACAGGATCTAGCCGATTATCTTTGGCCATCTGATTAAGATTTTTGGCATATTTGTTCAATGAGTTATAGGTTTCTTCTTGATTTTTAGATTGTACAGAACGCCCTTTTCTTAAACTATCAATAGAAGCTAAAAGGTCTTTTTTAGAGAGGCCTTGATCTTTTAGAATTTGTGAGATTTTACTTTTGGAGTTAAAAATTGCCAAAAACAAATCTTCTATTGTTACAAATTCACCACCCGATTTTTTAGCAACAAGAGCAGCTTCGTTGAGTGTTTTCATAGCCTCTCGTGATAGCACAATATCACCTCCACTAACTTTAGGAAAAGATTCGAGTTCTTTTTCTAAAACTTGTAATAAGAGCTGCGTGTTAAGATTTAGTTTTTTTAAAAGAAACGGCAATACGTTTTGGTCGATTTCATAAATCGCTTTGAACAGATGTTCGTTTTCAATTTGTTGGTGCCCATAGCCTTGCGTAATTTGTTGTGCATGTTGTAGGGCTTCTTGAGTTTTTATTGTATAATTGTCAAAGTTCATAATGGGTTTTTTGTCAAATTATTTTCAATAACCTTACCATTATTTTTTCAATGTCAAAATGACATTAATAAACCTAATCAACTGACTTTTAGTCATTTTGATATTAAATTATGTTTTTTATTATGGGGATTTTTAATTCACTATTCAACTCTGAAGCAAAAGAATCACAATGGCCTGGTCAGCACCTTGAATCTGCAGATCAACTGGAGGACATCATAACCTCATCTTTTAAAATACCTCAATTGATATTCAAACATTCCACACGTTGCAGTATCAGTCGTTTTGTGCTTAAAGATTTTACAACACATTTCAGTTATTCAGTAAATGAATTTGGATGTCATTATTTAGATCTACTGAACTACCGCCAAATTTCTAACGCTATTGCCGATCGGTTTGAAGTGCAACATCAATCGCCACAATTGATTGTTATCAAAGACGGTAAGGCAATTGCACATGCATCTCATGAAGGAATTAATGAGTTGCAGCTAAGCTCGTTTTTGTAAGTTTCTAAATACCCAGCTTGTCAAAAAGGACGAGGAGTTTTTTACTCGATGGGCGAGGGGCATCTGCACTTACAATAGTTCCATCGGGAGCAAGTAGTATGAATCGAGGAATACCATCCACTTTATATTGTTCAATAAAATCTGCCTTCCAACCCGTACCAGTAAACAAGTGAACACCTGTCAACTTTTTTTCACTAACCATACTTTTCCAAGCGTCTTTTGCTTTTTCTATTGTACCGCTTCGTCGGGCATCGTCAACAGAAATACTTACAAATGCAATGTTTTTGTCGTGATATTTCGCTTCTAATTTTTTTAAATAGGGAAATTCAACCTTACAAGGGCCACACCAAGTTGCCCAAATATCTACATATACGTATTTTCCCTTGAAATCACGTAGTGAACTTGTTCCTCCTTTAAAGTTTTCGTAATTTGAAAATACTGGAGATAGAGTTCCTTTTGGTAAAAGTTTGCGTATTTCAAGCTTTTTCATGAAATATCCTTTGTAAGACTTTAACATGGATTTAAAATTCTTATCCTGTTCCTCAAAATAAGTAGTATCAAGTTGTTTGTATTCTGTTTTTAAGGAATCATAAGCCGCTGTTAAATTTTGAATCGCTTCTGAAAATTCAGTCTCGGTGCTGTCAAAAATATCTACAGTTAAGTAAGTTTCTTGTAGCAAACTATTGGCAATCATAAAATTACTTTGGTCCGCATCATCACCTTCAAATTTTAAGGTTTCGTCAAAGGCCTCCGTGTTGAGTGTAAATGAAATTAAATTGCCATTTTTTAGATAAATAGTTCCAACTTCATTACCGTCAGAAAAACGATAAAGCCCTTCTTTAATATGCAGCGTATCCCTAAAAGTTCCATTGTCATTAATCGAAATCTCTTTTGAATATCCAGTTCTGTTGCTAATGGTTATTTTTTTAAATTCGTTCGCGTTGGTGATTTTTCCAGAAAGACTTACATAGTTCCTAGGGTTTTGCGAACATGATCCTAATAATAAAAGTGCCGAAAATAGAGTGAGGATGGATTTCATAAGTAGTTTTTTTAAAATTAGTTCGGTTTCAAAAATACGTGAATCATCTTGTTTAATTAAAAAATTAACAATTATTTGCATATCTATTTAGGAATTATCAAATTTGATACTGATAAATACGAATAAATGCATATTGTAAGTTCAAAACCCTTAAGCTTATCAACACTTAAAACTTTAGTGTTAGAAGGTTCGCCAATTAAGCTTTCGGATGAAGTGATCCAAAAAATTCAAGACTGTCGCGATTATTTAGATCAAAAAATCGAGACGACTTCTGATCCTATCTATGGAATCAATACTGGATTTGGTTCATTGTGTGATGTGCGTATTCACTCTGAAAACCTTACTAAATTACAAGAAAATTTAGTCCGTTCTCATGCATGTGGCACAGGTGATCTTGTTCCACAGCCCATCATAAAACTGATGCTTTTATTGAAAATTAAGTCTTTGAGTTATGGACATAGTGGTATTCAGTTGGAAACCGTTAACCGTTTGATTGATTTTTATAATAACGATATTTTGCCAGTCATATTTACTCAAGGCTCTCTGGGAGCCTCAGGAGATCTTGCTCCTTTGGCACACCTAGCATTGCCGCTCATTGGCGAAGGAATGGTTTGGTATAATGGAGCTCAGGTTACTGCTGCTGAAGTTTTAAATAGTTATGATTGGACGCCGATTACACTTCAGTCCAAAGAAGGGTTAGCATTGTTAAATGGAACACAATTTATGACCGCCTACGGCATCCATGCGTTATTGAAATCTTTTAAACTGTCCTATATGGCAGATCTTATTGGCGCACTGTCATTAGATGCTTATGACGGACGAATAGAACCTTTTGATGCCTTGGTGCATTTGGTTCGCCCTCACAATGGCCAGATTAAAACAGCGGAACGAATTCTAAGTTTTCTTAAAGATAGCGAACTAATGCAGCAGCCAAAAAAACACGTTCAAGACCCCTATTCATTTCGATGTATGCCTCAAGTCCATGGAGCCACAAAAGACACCTTGATGTTTGTGAGAAATACGTTTATCACCGAAATAAATGCAGTAACCGATAATCCTAATATATTCACTAAAGAGGATAAAATTATTTCTGGTGGAAATTTTCACGGTCAACCCTTAGCTTTTGGGTTTGACTTCTTAAAAATAGCCATGGCTGAATTGGGTAATATTTCAGAACGAAGAACGTTTCAATTGGTTTCAGGCTTACGATTGTTGCCCTCTTTTTTGGTTGAAAAATCAGGGTTAAACTCAGGACTTATGATTCCACAATATACAGTTGCAAGTATTGTAAGTGCAAACAAGCAATTGGCAACACCTGCTAGTGTCGATTCTATAGTGTCCTCAAATGGACAAGAAGATCATGTGAGTATGGGGGCTAACGCTGCCATTCAAGCTTATCAAATCATTGAAAATGTAGAACGAATTTTAGCAATAGAGTTGTTGAATGCTTCTCAAGCAATGTTTTTTAGAACTAAAAAAACCGCTCCCTTTTTATCAGCGATGCTTTCTGGTTTTCAGTCTGTGATTCCAAAATTAACAGAAGATAGAGTGCTTCATGATGATATACAAAAAGCCATCAAATTTATACAAACACTCGAACTGGAAAACGATGTGTTATTTGATTAAATCATAAAAAAAAACCCCACATAGTGGGGCTTTTTTTTATGATTTTTTAGCCTCTTTGGGCGATGCTATTTTTATACTCAGCTTCGTATCGTCTTTACCAACATCTAGGTTAATGGTATCTCCCTCGTGAGCATTGGATTTAATAATTTCTTCTGCCAGAGCATCTTCAACGTATTTTTGAATGGCACGTTTTAATGGTCGAGCGCCATATTGTTTGTCAAATCCTTTTTGAGCAATAAAACGTTTTGCTTTTTTACTTAGTTTCAAAGTATAACCAAGATCTGAAATACGCTTTAAGAGTTTTTCAAGTTCGATGTCAATAATGATGTCGATATCCTCTTGTTCTAAGTTGTTGAAAACAATTACGTCATCAATTCTATTTAGAAATTCAGGTGCAAAAGCTTTTTTAAGAGCATTTTCAATAACTGAGCGTGCGTTAGAATTCTCTTGAGATTTTTGAGCCGCAGTTCCAAATCCAACACCCGACCCAAAATCCTTCAATTTTCGAGCTCCAATATTAGATGTCATTATAATGATTGTATTACTAAAATCAATTTTTCGACCCAAACTATCAGTTAAAAATCCATCATCAAGAACCTGAAGAAGCATATTAAAAACATCTGGATGTGCTTTTTCAATTTCATCTAACAGAACGACTGAATAGGGTTTGCGACGAATTTTTTCGGTGAGTTGCCCGCCTTCTTCATAACCGACGTATCCTGGAGGTGCCCCCACCAATCTTGAAATGGCAAATTTTTCCATATATTCACTCATATCAATTCTTATCAATGCATCTTGACTATCAAATAATTCCTTAGCAAGCACTTTAGCAAGTTGAGTTTTACCAACTCCAGTTTGCCCTAAAAATATAAATGACCCAATTGGCTTATTAGGATCTTTAAGTCCAGCACGATTCCTCTGAATCGCTTTTACAACCTTTGAAACCGCTTCGTCTTGCCCAATTACTTTTCCATTTATAAGCTCTGGAAGTTTTGATAATTTATTACTTTCTTTCTGAGCAATACGGTTCACTGGTATACTAGTCATCATAGAAACAACTTCAGCAACATTTACGTCATCGACGACTATTCGATTTAATTTAGATTCTGCTTCCCATTTTTCTTGTGCCTCTCTAAGGCTTTTTTCTAAACGTTTTTCGTCGTCTCTTAGTTTTGCTGCTTCTTCGTATTTCTGTTTTTTGACTACAGAATTTTTAGTTGACTTTACGTCTTCTAATTGTGTTTCTAATTCCACAATTTGCTCGGGAACATCAATGTTTGTGATGTGAACTCTTGAGCCAGCTTCGTCCAATGCGTCAATTGCTTTGTCTGGCAAGAATCGATCGGTCATATAACGATTGGTCAATTTAACACAAGCTTCAATAGCTTCTTTTGTATATTCAACGTTGTGGTGATCTTCGTATTTGTTTTTGATGTTGTTTAAGATTTCAATCGTTTCAGCAACCGATGTTGGCTCCACAATTACTTTTTGAAAACGCCGTTCGAGTGCACCATCTTTTTCGATATGTTGTCTGTATTCATCAAGGGTTGTGGCTCCTATACATTGGAGTTCACCACGTGCTAATGCAGGTTTAAACATATTAGAAGCATCTAAACTTCCTGTGGCTCCACCAGCGCCTACTATGGTATGAATTTCATCGATAAATAAAATAATGTCGTCATTTTTTTCCAATTCATTCATTACCGCTTTCATGCGTTCCTCAAACTGACCTCGGTATTTGGTGCCAGCAACAATACTTGCTAAATCTAAAGTTACCACACGTTTGTTGAATAAAATTCTAGAGACATTTCGTTTTATAATTCGGATGGCCAAGCCTTCGGCAATGGCAGATTTACCAACTCCAGGTTCTCCAATCAGTAAAGGGTTGTTTTTCTTACGTCGACTTAAAATCTGAGATACGCGTTGAATTTCTTTTTCACGTCCGACAACAGGATCTAGTTTTCCTTGTTCTGCCATAGCAGTTAGGTCTCTGCCAAAGTTGTCTAAGACTGGAGTTTTAGATTTTTTACTCCCTTTTTGGGCACTGCTTTGACTAAAAGAACTGTCCTTGTTTTCGTCTTTTGGCAGGTCTTCACTTGGAAAAGATGTTGCTTTTGGAGTCTCTGTGTAGTCGTCATCGTTAGTAATCATAAGTTTAAATTGCTCTTTAACACTGTCATAGTCCACTTTTAGCTTGTTTAAAAGCTTTGTTGTTGGGTCGTTTTCATTTCTCAAAACACATAAAAGTAAATGCGCTGTATTTATAGATTTACTTTGAAAAAGTTTCGCTTCTAAAAACGTTGTTTTTAAAGCGCGTTCTGCTTGTCGCGTGAGGTGGAGGTTTTTTTTCTCGTCTGGGCTAATCACAATATTTGGATTGGAAGGGCTCAAAATTTCAACTTTACGACGCAAATGACTAAGGTCGACATCCAAAGCGTTCAGGATATCGATTGCTTTGCCATTGCCATCTCTTAAAAGTCCAAGCATAAGGTGCTCGGTCCCTATAAAATCATGACCTAATCGTAATGCTTCTTCCTTACTAAAGGAAATCACATCTTTAACTCTGTGGGAAAAATTATCATCCATAAAAATACTTTGGTTAAAATTACAAATTCAATGGCATTAAATCAAAAACTATACCCTTTTATTTTTCATTTATACAAATGATAGTAAAAAGGAATTAAAATCAAAATTTTTTCACTTCTATTTATTAACCATTTTGCCTCTTAAAATTGTTGATAAATTTGACAGAAAAAAGTCAGTAAAATTCACTTAGTAATAGTTTGAAAAGTACTATATTAGCTAGGTTATTTAACAAACAAAAATATAGCTAAAAAATGATAGAAGGTGAAAAGTTAATTTCCATTAATATTGAAGATGAAATGAAGTCAGCTTACATCGATTATTCGATGTCTGTAATAGTGTCTCGTGCACTTCCTGATGTTAGAGATGGATTAAAACCGGTACATCGCCGGGTGTTATTTGGAATGCATGAGCTCGGAGTTAGATCGAACACGGCGCATAAAAAATCGGCGAGAATTGTTGGTGAGGTTTTAGGTAAGTATCACCCGCATGGTGATACCTCCGTTTATGACACCATGGTACGTATGGCGCAAGAATGGAGTTTGCGATACATGCTGGTTGATGGGCAAGGGAATTTTGGGTCTATTGATGGTGATAGTCCAGCAGCAATGCGTTATACAGAAGCCAGAATGCGTAAGATCTCGGAAGATATGCTTGCAGATATCGATAAAGAAACCGTAGATCACAAGTTAAATTTTGACGATACACTTCAAGAACCTACGGTATTACCAACTCGAATTCCAGGCTTATTGGTAAATGGTGCTTCGGGAATCGCTGTGGGTATGGCAACCAATATGCCGCCTCACAATCTTTCGGAAGTTGTGGATGGAATTACAGCTTATATTGACAACACAGATATCGATATTGATGAGTTAATTACACATGTAAAAGCTCCAGATTTTCCAACAGGAGGAATTATTTACGGTTACGATGGAGTAAAAGAAGCATTTAAAACTGGTCGTGGTCGTGTAGTTATGCGTGGCAAGGCAAACATCGAAGAGGTCAACGGACGTGAGTGTATAATCATTACCGAAATTCCATACCAAGTCAATAAAGCAGATATGATTAAGAAAACTGCAGATTTGGTAAATGATAAAAAAATGGACGGAATTTCTACGATTCGTGATGAATCGGATCGAAACGGAATGCGTATTGTCTATGTCTTAAAAAGAGATGCCATCCCTAATATTGTCTTAAATAAGCTTTATAAATATACAGCACTTCAGTCTTCTTTCAGTGTAAACAATATTGCGTTGGTCAATGGACGTCCAGAAATGTTGAATCTGAAAGATATGATTCATCATTTTGTAGAACACCGTCATGAGGTAGTCGTGCGTAGAACAACCTATGAACTTAGAAAGGCCGAAGAACGTGCTCATATCTTAGAAGGACTGATTATAGCTTCAGATAATATCGATGAGGTTATCGCAATTATTAGAGGCTCTTCAAATGCCGAAGAAGCTCGTGAAAAATTAATTGAACGTTTTAAATTAAGTGAGATACAATCCAAAGCGATTGTTGAAATGCGATTAAGACAATTAACGGGCTTAGAACAAGATAAATTACGTGGTGAATACGAAGCAATAATGAAAACTATTGAGGATTTAAAAGACATTCTAGATAAAAAAGAACGTCGTATGACAATCATCAAAGAAGAGCTTGCAGTCGTAAAAGATAAATATGGTGATGAACGTCGCTCTTTGATTGAATATGCAGGAGGCGATTTGTCCATAGAAGATATGATTCCGAATGAGCAAGTTGTGATTACAATTTCGCATGCAGGGTATATCAAACGTACATCATTAACAGAATACAGAACTCAAAACAGAGGTGGTGTTGGACAGAAAGCATCCACAACTCGTAATGAGGATTTCTTAGAGCATTTATTTGTAGGTACAAACCACCAGTATATGTTGTTTTTCACTCAAAAAGGAAAATGTTTCTGGATGCGTGTTTATGAAATTCCCGAAGGCAGTAAAACTTCTAAAGGACGTGCAATTCAAAACCTAATCAACATAGAACAAGACGATAAAGTCAAGGCGTTTATTTGTACTCAAGATTTAAAAGACGAAGACTACACAAATTCTCATTATGTGATCATGGCCACCAAAAAAGGGCAGGTTAAGAAAACATCTTTAGAACAATACTCTAGACCAAGAACAAATGGTATTAATGCCATAACAATTAAAGAAGAAGATGAATTACTAGAAGCAAAACTAACTACTGGCGAAAGTCAAGTTATGTTAGCATTAAAATCTGGAAAAGCCATTCGATTCGAAGAAGCCAAAACCCGTCCAATGGGTCGTGGTGCCTCGGGAGTTCGTGGAATTACACTTGCGCACGAAGCCGATGAGGTTATTGGCATGATTGCTGTAGATGATATGGAAAGTAATATTTTGGTGGTGTCTGAAAATGGGTACGGAAAACGTTCGAGTTTGGAAGACTACCGAATTACAAATCGAGGTGGAAAAGGTGTGAAAACCATTTCAATTACCGATAAAACCGGAAATTTAGTATCCATTAAAAATGTAACAGATGAAGATGATTTAATGATCATTAATAAATCGGGAGTAGCTATTCGATTGGCTGTAGAAAATTTGAGAGTAATGGGACGTGCAACACAAGGTGTTCGTTTGATTAATCTAAAAGGAAATGATTCCATAGCTGCAGTTGCGAAAGTAATGCGCGAAGATGAGGAAGAGATCGAGGCAATTGAAGGTTTAGCAGAAGAAGGTGCTGAAGCGACCAAGACTGCTGAAGTGGATGGAAAAACTAATAATTCTCAAGAAGAAGAATAACAAACAATACTAATTACTAAAACCTATATATCATGAAAACATATTTAGCATTAGCGATTGCACTAATTTTAGGATTTTCTGCTGTTGCCCAAAAAAAAGAAATCAAAACAGCAGGAAAAGAATTAGATAAAGGAAATTATGAAAAAGCAGCTGTAGCACTAGATGCTGCTGAAGCCCTTTTAGGTTCTATGGACGAAAAATATAAAAGTCAATACTACTTGTATAGAAGTATTTTTTATCTAAAAAATGGAACCCCTGATTTTAATACCATTAAAAAATCTATTGAAGCTTTAAAATTGGCTACTGCTCCAGCTCAACAAGAAGGGGTTACAAATCAAATTCAAAATTTAAAAGCGCATTTGGTTAACAAAGCAAGTGCTCTTTTGCAAACAGACGATTTCAAAACATCTTCGGACTATTTTGAATCGGCTTATAACTTAGTTCCTAACGATACAGTTTATTTGTTTTATGCAGCTTCCACTGCGGTAAATGCCAAATTGTATGACCGCTCACTAGTAATGTATGAAGAGTTGAGAAGGTTAGGGTACACAGGGATAGAACAAAATTATCTTGCCACAAATAAAGAAACACAAGTTGAAGAATTATTTGGGAGTAAAGTTCTCAGGGATCTTTCAGTCAAGTCTAAAACTCACATCAACCCTAAAGATGAAATCACAAAGTCCAAGTTTCCAGAAATAATTAAAAATATCGTACTTATTTATGTTCAGAACGGGGAAAATGAAAAAGCGCTTCAAGCCATGACTGTTGCGAGAGCTGAAGCTCCAGACGATTTGAATTTATTATTGACAGAAGCTAATGTATATTACTCAATGGGCAACACTGCTAAGTTTAAGGAATTACTTGAAGTTGCGATCCAAAAAGATCCGACGAATCCAGAATTACAATACAACTTAGGGGTTATTTGTGCAGATACAAATGATTTTGAAAGTTCTAAAAAATATTACTTAAGGGCAATCGAACTAGATGCAAACTACACTAATGCTTACATCAACTTAGCGGCCTTAATTTTAGGACAAGAAGAATCTATTCTTGATCAAATGAATTCCTTAGGCTCTTCAGCGGCAGACGACCGAAAATATGATGAATTAAAAGCAAAACGCAATCAATTATACCTTGATGCAATTCCTTATTTAGAAAGCGCATTTGGGATAGATTCAGGAAATTATCAAGCTGCAAAAACTTTAGCAAATATTTATAGTGCTGTGGGTGATACTGATAAATTCAAAGAATTTAAAGCGATTTCTGATGCATTAGAACCAAAATAAATTGGCTCGTTTTATTACTAAAAAAAAGTCATTCAATATTGAATGGCTTTTTTTATGAAATAATTTTTTTGATGACTCGTAATTTGTGAGAATGTGTATTGGTGTCCACATTATAGATGCCACTTTGATCCAGACGATCTATACGAACCTTTCCATGCGCATGAATAATATGGTGGTCTTTCATAATAATACCCACATGAATAATGTCCCCATCATTATTGTCAAAAAACGCCAAATCACCGGGTTCACTTTCTTCTATAAAACTAAGGGCATCTCCTTGTGAGGCTTGTTGAGATGCATCTCTTAAAATTTTAAAACCATTCAGTTTATAAACCATTTGAACAAATCCAGAGCAGTCGATCCCAAAAGGAGTTTTACCGCCCCATAAATATGGTGTATTTAGATATAGTAA